>Ga0065711_1000250_pt1:0-45000 | contig 78598 bp, 39 predicted proteins | sample Hoacrofraction12_FD_59098 | JGI IMG/M metagenome (GOLD analysis project Ga0065711, IMG submission 59098) | Hoatzin crop microbial communities from Cojedes, Venezuela - Epithelial fraction 12 v2 (version 2) | ecosystem: Host-associated > Birds > Digestive system > Esophagus > Crop...
CCTACGAGGAGAGGCTGAGGGAGCTGGGCTTGTTCAGCCTGAAGAAGAGAAGGCTGAGAGGGGACCTAATAAATGTTTATAAATATCTCAAGGGTGGGTGTCAGGAGGATGGGGCCAAACTCTTTTCAGTGGTTCCCAGCGACAGGACAAGGGGCAATGGGCACATACTGAGGCACAGGAAGTTCCGTCTGAACATGAGGAAGAACTTCTTCCTTCTGAGGGTGATGGAGCATTGGAACAGGCTGCCCAGGGAGGTTGTGGAGTCTCCTTCTCTGGACATATTCAAGACCTGCTTCGACAAGGTCTTGTGCAGCCTGCTGTAGGTGACCCTGCTTCGGCAGGGAAGTTGGACTAGATGACCCACAGAGGTCACTTCCAACCCCGAACATTTTGTGATTCTGTGCTTCTGTGGAATGTTTGATTTCTTGCATTTCTAATAAATGCATATACAGAATTCTGGACTTGCCAATGTGTATAATCATTACTGGAAATCAAAGGATTGCCAGCTGTACATTCTGCATTTTGTGTGGGGTGTAGGCTACATTGCAAAGGCATTTGTTCTCTAAGTGGTAAATATTTAATTTGTAGCTATTTAGAGCGTATTTATACTACGGTGGGGCTTTTTTGTTTTTCTTAATGTATTTTTTAAAAAACTAAGTCTCAATTATTATCTATTTTTAAGGGTTTCAGATGATTGCACAGTGAGGATGAATCATAGTTCTCCAGTGAGCCACTAATGCAACTTCTGTGGAGGAAAAATTGGCAATATCTTAAGTGGTAAGTTTACTGTATCAAGGTCTTAGAACGGAAAAGCAAATCTGAACTTATTTTTTTAATCCGTTGTGTAGGTTGTTGCCCTTAAATTGAGCTAAAAATGGCATATAGTCATTAAATGAACTCATGAATAAAGCTATGGTTTTTTGTAATTCTAGCATTTTAATATATGGATATTTTTTCATCCTTTTTTCAGTGGTTGCATGTCTTTTTTTTCTGTAGGTTCTTCTTTAATCAGAGAGGTTTTTCTTACAGTTTCAATGGGATAACACACACACAGTTTATCTCTTCTGTCCTTGTATGTGGTCTATAAACAAGACATCATTCCAGCTCTATTGTTTAAGGCGGCTAAGAATTATTTCTTTGAGCTTTCCTTCAGGGCTGTTTTCTAACAAATAGTTGTATCTTTGTGCTATAAATTTAATTAAGCATTTTAGTATATATTCTTATGAGATTTTTTTCTTATTCCTGAATATATCTCTCTGTTATTAAGACCAAAGATTTTTAGTACAAGGTTTTAAATAAATAAGTTCAAAGGATGACTGTATCTATAAATAATCCTCCTATCGTGGGAGAAGTATGTGAGGAAGATGTAGCATTTGTAAGTCATTAAAAGGAGTCTTAAATTCTTTGGGCTGTGTGCCTCAATTAATGTTTATGTAAGCAGTATGCTTACTTCTCGTTGAGTCCTAACCACTTTCAGAGAAGTAACACAGATTTTATCCCAGCTAGGAGCAGAGTTTTCAGGGTTTTTTGACTCTCCTCAAAAGTGAGATAGCATTCCCTGACCACATTTTAGGAAGAGAGAAGACTCTCTTCATTGTGAGCATTTTCTTGTTATTTCAAGGTTTACTGCTACTTTCAGATCAAAGAGGTAAAAAAAAAAGATTCATGATTATTAAAACAATACAGAGAATGCTGATGAAAATAGTTGTAATAAGAAGAGCATGATAGCCTCAGCTAAATATTCCACAAAACTGCCTGAGGAGTAACTGGACATATAACCTGTCAGTACTGTTGAAAAAAGAACCCACTGATATATTCAGAGCCTTCCTACTCCGTGTGATGGAACTATTTATCTCCTTGGTGGCACTTTCAGTTTATGGTAGCGATGACATCAGTGGCACAATGGATAATAAGATATAGATTAAGCCTTTGTGTGCCTCGTTTTCTTTAATCGCAGACTATGTAACCACACTTCCAGCATTTGTATGTAAGCACAAGTTACTACTAAAATATTTCCTTCAAAACCAGCATTTAAATATAACTCAGTCATGATGAAACGCTCAACTCTGCCTTCATTGTGAAATCGTGTAGTGCTACAAAAGTATCTTTGATGCCAATTGCATGATGTGTCTAAGAATCAACCCAGATATTTCTTTTCTGCACTTCATCCTAACATGTAACTTCAGATTCAGCCCAACATTTCTGTCCTCGGACGCAGGATTTAGTGGACATATCTTGTTTGATGCATCCAGAAAAAGTAAACTGGCATTGATTCCACAGCTATGGAAGTGTTTTTATTCTTAACCTAGCTAGGATCATAATTCTGAATTCTCCATCCCTGTGGAGTGTGTATCATTACTTTTCACATAGAGATATAAAAATTGCCTCCATGTCTACTATCATGTACTGTGTTTTCCATAGTATTTTTCTCCCTTTGTACCTCTACTGCCTATTCTTAAGGGTGTATATTCATTGACTTGTCAGACCAGTAAGAATTCGCATCAACAATTGCAGCTAATTAATTCGTCTGTTCAGCCCAATTTATAGTAACATATGTAATGTTATAGAATGGAACATAATATAATATAAACTATGTTATTACATACAGAATATTATTACAGTAAATGTCTACTAATATGTTGTATGTACATTATATTATTCTATATTCTATATAGAATAATAGGAGGATTATACATTTTACATGAAAATTTGATACTTAAATAAAACTAGATGCTCAGTACTCAGTTCCACTTACTTGTGTGAAGTTCTAAAACTCCATTGGAAAGCACAACTCAATCTAATGGACTCATTTGACACACAGAATGCAGCCACTTGTATATACGTTATTATGTTTAGTGTAGAAAGCACAGTATGAGCAGGGAAAATAAAAAAGATGTTTGAATTGGTCTGGCAAATGTGTAGCTGCTGACGCCATGGGTTGTAACCAACGGAGCACTGAAACAGCATTAAGTTCTGTTATAAATTATCTTTACTTCACTTGGTAAATTAGAGTGCAAAAAAATGACAGGAGATCAATTTTTCCTCCTTCTCCTCTCTGGCAGGAGATGTATATGTGGTTGAATGGAGAACAGCACCTTTGATTTTTAAGTAATATTTTTTAGAGTAATATCTGGAGTTACTTGCTATGAAATCTGAATATATCCCTTCATAGGTAGTATTTTTTTAAGCTGTAGTCCATTAGGAGTGAGCCTTTCGCCTGAATGGAATGAATATCTATGAGGTCATAGTTATGAAGCTTAACCCTCATTTTCTTCAGGACCTTTCTCTACCTTCTACATAAATTATGTGCTTAGTGAATTGGGCAATATGCATTATTCTTTCTACTTATAAGTCTTAAAGAACTTCTGCACATTAGAAGCACTGCTGGAGAAAGAACGAATAAATAGGCAGACAGGCATTCCATAAAGTTCAGTAAAGGACAATGCTAAGTCCTGCAGCTGGAGAGGTATCCAGTCCACCAGTGTAGGCTAGGACAGGGGGAGCAGAGAAGATGGATCCTGATTCTTCTCAGTAGTATTCAGTGAATGCATAAGAAACACTGGGCACAAATTGAGGTGCAGAAATTCCGCATAAACATAAGACAAAAAAATTTACTGTGAGGGTGGTCAAACACTGAACCGTTTGCCCAGAGGTGTTATGGAATCTCATGCCTGGAGACATTCAAAATGCCAGGAGAAACCCTGGAGCAGTTTGCTCTGTCTTGACCCTTCTTTGAGCAGGGAGCTGGACTAGACAAACTCTAGAGGTCCCTTCCAACCTCAACCATTCTTTGATTCTGTGAACTTACCAGTTTGACTGCAGTAATGCCTCAGAACCAATTTTTTTGAAGAATTCTAAGCATGCTGTGGCTGAGAAAGTCTTCTTGGCCTTGCGTTGTCTGGTTGCTGCAATTTCATCCGGACAGGTTTCTGTAGCTGCTTCAGCACTGAGTGTTTTAAAATAGAGATGAGCATCTGCAATTTAGTCACAATCAAAAAAAGGAAATACCCAGGAAAATGATTGTTTTTTATAAAAGACTTCCATGGGCGTGATAAACTTGTTCCAAAGGAAGACACAGCTCCTTGTGTAAGTGTGGGACATCTTTGCAACAACAACATAAGCCAACAAAGCCATCATGAGTCTGACTAGTTAAAAAAGAGCCTGATTAAATAGTTAAATGTAGAAACTTGACCTCAGCAAGGTTTCTGTAGTGCTAACACAAAGACAGGAGGAGAAAAGAGGGAAAAAGATAGAGAACTTTCAAAATGAGGTCTGAAAAAAGCACCTTCTTATGGTTGCTTCCTGTATTCCTCCAATGTTGCATGGACTGAAGTCTCCCAAAACTCTTAATGAAAAAACTTGTGCATCGATTAGATCGCTGTAGACTTGCGCCTTACTTACATTCATCAGGATAACTATTAAACAAAGAATAAAGATTTAAATTCTTATATGACCTAGTTGGATTAAATCAAACTAAACTGCTGCATTTCTCTTTTTGTCTTAATGTGGCTATAATCATCACATGTATACACAGATGTGTACATGCAGTACACTCCTTTCCACTTCCATTTATTTCCATTCCATATCATTCTTTTCTACTAAATGAGGAGCAATAGTAGCCAATTATTACCCTGTATTTCTCTTTTGGTCTTAAATTTGTCCAGGTTTTAGTTTTGTCTCTGAACTTCAGCACAATAGCAGATGGAAAACCTGATTGTAAGTTTCATGTGACTGGCGTGATTCATTCATTCCGAGTTCAACATGCACATGTAATTAAATAGCTTCTGGAAATTGTTTTGAAACAATGGAAAAAAGTTGGTATGTTTTATTCTGAATTGGTGGAATTTAACCAGAGGAGATGAGATAGCACTGTAAGTATAGCAAGGCTTCTGTTGCACAAACAGAACATTGTGAGCTTTGCAGCGAGTTTGGTACCGACATACATTACCTTTCTTGTTCTGTGGAGGTACTGTAATGTGATTACTCTCCTGCAGGCCATCACAAGTTGTCACTTCTTGTTGCTGTTGGCTTTTATTTGCTGTGGTCACATGCACTGCTATTTGCAAAGTCACAAGCAGTGTTGTAGTGTCTGGAAATATGTCATTCCTGGACATGAACAGACTGAGGAGTAAAATTCAGTCTATCATAACTTTTTCTTTCTGCCTGGAAAACTAATTTTCTATGAAATATGAGATTGTCATTCTGAATAGTGAATAAAACTTTGCTGAGTTCTTTATAGCCTGAGCCATGCAAATGACTTAATATTTAGGTAGTATCATTAATTAGTTGGAGGACAGTCCTTTCAGTCTGAGGCTATTTTTACTTTTAGATAGCAAGTTATTTAAATCTATTAGTTTTTAGTGCTGACCTGTTATAAGCTATTCTAGTTTAAAATTAAAGAAAAATTAAAAAAAAAAAGATGTGCAGGGTGGTAGAAGTGCAGAAAGAGGCATAAAGTGTATTGGAAAACTACCAAATGTCCCCTGCAAATGGACCCCATTCAGAATCAGTAAGCGTATGATGAGTGAAGTGGTTTTGAATATCGCCTTTAGATTCCATGCTGTTACAAGGCCAGCCCCGAACATGGCAACTCTTATTTCCACACACAGTACCTCTTCACTCTCAATTTAACCCAAAAATCTGATGAACCCATTACTCCATACTTGATTTCATGGAACAAGGAGTAGATATAGTTACAAATGATCAATCACAAGCCGTGAACCAAAGCAGCAAGGCATTAACAATTCACACCATTTCGGTCCACTTGCTCAAGCAGAAGATATGCCAGCATATTTAATGCACAGCTACTTCGTTCAGTTCAAGAAAAGACATGACTCATGCTCATTTTAGGAACTGAGGAGACTTCGTAGGTTTTCATGCCTACTAACCACTGAGTGTTAGAGTTTGCACTTTTAAACGATTAATATAACCAGGTGTTCAGTAAAGGTCACAGAGATAAGTAAGTTTTTAAATTAAATCTTGCTCAGGTGAAAAATAAATGGAAGGATGACCCAGGAAATGGTTCCCACAATAAAGCCAAGTTCTATTGTACAAATTTGTGTTGTACAATCAACATCTTGTTCAGCAGTATTGTAACATTGTAGACCCCACAGGCATATGCCGTCAATTTAATGGGATCACTGAAAAAGCAAAGCAGCTGTGAAAGATTTCTTTAAGTACAGCAATCGTGTGCTTGTCATTCTGTTCAATAGTGGAAAAATCCAAATTCGGATAGGCATCAGTATTTAAGAAAATGACTGCTAAAGCATCTCTCATAAGTACCTTGGGGACAATACGATTTGACATATAGCACGTAAACAAAAGTACACAGCAGCTGTTAGATTAGTTTTTGTTTGAGTAAAAACACACTGACATCATTTAAATAACATAGGAAACTGCATGTTCTGAGTCATTCAGTTTCCCTGTATAAACCACAGTTTTGGATAGTACACGCTGGTTGCCCTGGACAAAGAATTGCGTGGTGTTTGCTAAAAACAAGAAATAGTGAAGTACAGTGCATGCTAGCGCAATCTCATGCCCTCTGTGTAGTATATATGCAGTGTACAGTACATATTGAAAGTACCTTCAGGAAAACCCTTGTCATTAGGGAGGGTAAAAAGAGTTTCTAGTATTTTGACCATTTTGAAAGATTTTTTTCCCCATAGAAAAAATATTTAATTATTTCTTTCCTGTTATTCTGATCGTGTTATTTGTTACAAAAATACTTGTACTGCTTTCTAGGTTGTTTGCTAAGAGAAATTGATGTAGAAGAGAACTAGGCATAATGCTAGTGTTTATGCTTCAATAATGCCATGAGTTTAAGTAAGAAGAAAGTTAACAAACTGAATTTTGGGGGATTTGTTTTGATTTTTTTTGCAGTCCTCTTGTGATGATTGCAAATTACCAGAGGGTGATTTTCCCATTCCTTTACAAATGTTCTGCTTACTTTTTGTGGATATCCTACTGGGCTTTGGATTTCATGCTTTCTGTCACTCCATTTGATCAGCACTGCACTGTTATCATTTTCAGCAAGTTTAAAGACCAGACAAAGAAAAAAGCAGATTTTTCTCTTCTGTTTGCCACAGTGGCTTCATGCCATTTTCTCCATCAATTTAAGATCTCTGGGTTTTGTTTTAGGGAAAATTTCTCATCTCTGTTCTTCAGAGGAGTGTAAAATTACACTGTAAAACAATTATTTTCTTCAAGGAAACTCGATGTTTGTCATATGACATAAAGTAAAAAAATCAATGAGGGAGAGAATAAAAGCAATAAAGGTATATTTAGACTGTTCTTATTAGCTGAGGAGCAAAGAACCTTGGGTACCTCTTTTTATCCATGGCTGACTAGCAGCTAAGACTGCTGCAATGGAAAAATTTATTCAATTAAAAAAGAAAAAATGCAGATAAGTTCTAATGCAGTATTTTAAATTCTGCAGAAAAATTATAGATAAAAGGGATTCTGTCTATCAAAGTATTTTCCATAACTTCTGACTACCTTGCTTTGCTCAGCTTCCCTTGAAGGGAAGTTTCCTTCCTTTAAAATTTATTTCACTTTCTGATCAAGGCCTCATTTGTCATCACTCCCTCTTAAGCAATTCCATGAGTACCTCACAGTAAAATCTCTAACCTGCTGAGAGACAAACATCATGAGGAGTTGTTCCTAAACCTTACTAGTTAACTCATGGACTTTCTTTCCAAGGGTTAGCCTTTGCCTTCTTTTGCTATGGTTAACACATTATTTACCTTCATAGTCCTGCTTCATAGTTCAATGTGTGTAATGTTTGATCAGCTGTAATGTTGAATGGACTATGCAACACTTGGCAATAGACTTGCAAATCTTTGGGAAATATTGCCTGTAGGTTCTTTTCACCTTGCTTTGTGGACTGTGGTCTGTGTAAAGCCACGATATCAAAGTACTCTAGTGGAGTTGAGAGATAGTTATGGACTCATTATTGACACTCTTCTAGTTTTCAAAAGGGTATTGGTTCATTCTAATACCTTCTTTGCTTTAGGTAAGTCACCAAAATAGCCGGAAGTCTGGAAGTAGCTAGGTGTTAATTGAAAATTATTATTCTTGCATACCTGCACCAATTCCACATGAGAACAACATAAACGATCCTAAACTAGGAATGATTTTTGAGCAACAGTGAATTTCTTATCTAGAGTACTAAGGACATCTTCTGGAATCACCAACCAGATACTGAGAGCAATAAACTTACAGAGTATTTCAGTAAAAGTATAATCTTCTGAAATGACTGCCTTGCTGTTCTACCTTTATTCCTTTACCTTTCTAAGGACACATGGTTTCATACTTCAGTGAATGCTTAATAACTTAAATGCCATTGATTTCTGGAATTTTAAAAAGCAGGTCAAAGGATGTGAGAAAAATGAAAGAATACAAGCTGTTTGAGACTATAAGTCTGGAAACAAAAAGGTTGAGTGAGGAATGAAGCAAATACTGTTAGAGGTAGAAGCAGCTGATGCTTATGGAAATGATTATTGCTTATAGAAAATTATTTGGGTCTGATACACTAATTTGGGTGTTAGGCATGTCTGAAAGAGGTGACACTTCTGATCTTTTTGCTTCAGAGCTATGCCGGCAGGTCCTGCAACTGTCCCCTCTCTGGTTCTGAAGGTCACTACCTTCAGAGAAGTTGAATCAGCATGGCCACATTATGCTTCTGGTAAAATTATTTGTGGTAAAATAGTTAATAGTATTACAATTAGTGTTCAGATGTAAAATCCAGTTCTAGTATAAACACATTTTCTCACAGTTGTGTTTCACACTCAGAAAAGCAGCACTACTTGTGGTTCTCTTTATTTCTGTTTGCAATTGTTTTCTAATGGTAACTAAGTTAAAAGCACCGAGTAAAAAAACTTATTTGTAAAACTTCCAGAGACTTCACTGGGATCAGATTTTTGTCCTTTTACTTTGTTTGAGCTAAGTATGACTATAACCACTCCTCATCACATAATAGGAAAAATAGATTTAATTCTCATACTGCTCGCTTAGTCCTGAAGTAAACTCACTCCTGCCAGTGTTCCTGGTCAGACCTCATTCATTACCTCATCTAATCTTCTTAATTTTGTCTGACTTCAGTGTTAGGGATTAAGTGCATTATTAGAATAGTCTGGAAAAGTATTAATTCACTGATTGTCTTCTTGAAATCATTTTTACTCATGTTCAATTGCATGGCCATATCCTGAGAAACTGGATTTTAAAAGCAAACATTTAATGCTATATAGTATGCATTCTGGTTTGGAGTCTTTACTTTGATGGCATATTTTGAAAAAGTTTTGCAGTATTACTTTTTAGGATAACCAGTAAGAGGAGGTTAATATGCATATTAACCTTGTTCAGTGAATCCCCATCCGCTTTATTTTGTGAAGTCTGATCTCCCTTTAGTTAAATGGGATTTTTATCATAAACTGAAGTATGGACAGGATTTCACCTCATTTTCTTTTCTTAAGTCCCTGCAGAGCATTGAACCCTTGTATGTATCTCTCCACATGTCTTCTTGCGTTGCTTCTCTCTCTTCCCATTTGCCATTGATACAAACTTCTGTCTACCGTTTTCCACTTCTGTAATGAAGAGAAAGTACATGTGAGACTTAGAGACAATTCTAAATTACTTTGGAAGAATAGTGTGATAGGTTTTCATTCAAGAGATTATTCAAATGGGTTTTATTAACCATGTAGATAGTCCTTTAGATCTGAACAGAACTTTTGTAGTGCTTTTATTTAGTCTTCTATTTGTGTATTTTGCTGAACGGAGATTGTAAGTCTTGTAAATAACATAGGAATGTTGAAACTTCAGTGGGATTTAAGTAACTAAATTTGAATGTCTTTGCCAACTACGTCAGAAAAGGCATTTGATGCTAAGTGCAGGACAGAAGTGGGTGCAAGGATATCTACTGGAGAAGTAAGCATACTGTATGGAAGCCTCAGGATTGTTTATGTTATGAGAATGAATATTATTTTTATGAGAATGAATAAAATTACTGACTAGATTGTAAGATTATGTCACAAAATTGTGGAATTCAGAAGACTTGGGTTTTAGCATGATTTTTTAAAAAGTAATGCCTTTCACAAAATTAAACATATGGTTTTGCTTAACCATGTGCTTAAATCACTCATAAAATACACAGACTTCAGCAGAGGCAAAATACAGTCTGTTGCATGTTTACCTATTTCTTTATCTTTGAAGATGGATTTAACTGTATGATAAGTTCCTTCTGTATTTGTCCAAAATTCTCCAGTTATAAAAGAACTCACATATGAAAGTTTCTTAACTAAGGCTGTAGTTCAGACTCTGTTTGTTCTAACAGCTGACTGAACAGCTATTGAGGCTAAATATTTGTCATGTCTGAATGGAATGTTTGTCTCCTATTCTCAATAAAATATGTAAAGTGTAATTCATCCAGTGGTATTTCCTCTGACAAAACCTGTAGTTCTTTGTAAGTATTTATGTACCTAGGAAATCCACAATATAAATCTATAAGATAAATAATAATCTTTATGGCCATAGATTGACTAGATGGGAAAATTATGTATATAATTTTATTTGCATTGTTCACAAATTTGCTGTATACAGTTTATTTTTTGTGTATTCTTGTATATTACTAGTAAAACCAGATTTTGGTGATTTTTTGCTTTTTCTCCACTTCCTTTTCTCCTTCTCTCTCCCCTTTCCCCTTCCCTTTGCCCTTCTCATTCTCTTTCCTTTTCCCCTTTCCCTTTCCCTTTTCCTTTCCTTTTCACTCTTCCTCTCCCTCTCCCTTCCCCTTCCCCTTTCCTTCCCTTGTACAGTATCAGGTAAAAGCCTGAAATGCTACTTATTGCTATTTTATTTTGTTATATAAGAAAGGCCCATGTATGCATTACACAAAAATATCTGCAAAGCACATGCATCTCAGTAATGCCTGAAGCCAAAATAATCATTCTCTGTTTGTCACACATATTGACATTAGGTCCCTTAGAGAGAATGCTTGCAACCTTTGCAGTGATTTGAAATCTAAGAACAGCAAGAAAAAGATCTTGTTGAGAGCACCGCCATGAATCAATTTTATCTATCTTTTCATTTGACCTTTCCTCGTTATTAAACAGCTACACTGAGCATTTTTATTTGTTAGAAGTTGTTTTTTGAATAGTGGCAATGAGGTTATAATAAAATGGCTATGAGAGTGTTGATTATATTTTGTGAATGTTGCCATTTATGATATTTAGGTATATGTAAGCTCCTCAAGAGGAAACTGTATACAGAAACAACATGGATCTTGCAATTTTATCAGGACAATACAAGTAGATTTCAGCAAGGTTGGTTCCAACTCATCTGTGATAAATGAGAAGATAAGGCAATCAGTGCACACCATGACACTCCGTGCAGCTAGTTAGGCACACTTCAGAACTATTCAGGTGTGCTCACGAAGCTTATGAGTCTTTCATGGGGGGTGTCTCAATATAAATACGTCCTTCATGGTGGCCACTAGAAATGCAGGAGTTGTTTTTCCAAGACTTAACCCAGGTCAGATATAAATAATAGATATTAAGAGTTAGTTCTGATGCTGAGGCTGCGTTAGAGGCTGTGTATTTCAGTTGGGTCAAAAGAATGCATTTTCTTTTTTTTTTTCTTCTTTTCTTTGCATAGCTCCTCTGCTTGACAGATGCCTGCAAGATTCCATCACACCTTTGTGTGGACCTGTGTGGGTCTGTAAGAAAGAAGGTTTCAGCCTCTCAGGAGCAAAGATTTCTGTCCAAGGAGTTCTATTGGCCCTGCACCAACGATTAAAGTCTGCAAACTGTTGCAAACAGGTGAGTTGTCCCACTCTTTAAAAGTCTGCTTTTTTGTTTTCATTTTCAAATGTAGTAATTGTATAAAACCAACAATATGCACTGTGTCATAAAGAAGGGTGACATAAATTGCGTAAGCTGCAGTCTCTGTTAGGAAAATTAAATGCTTCTCCTGTAATTGCAAAGCCAACAATAAAGGAGTTAATTGTGTCTCTCTTTTGGTGTGGGATGTCATATGTCTCATCTTTTCTTGCTGCATACTGTGCCTAGCTGTGATCTTCCTTATGTGGAAATTCTCTAAAGCAATCATTTTTCATTGCTTGCTCCGCACATGCAGTTTTTAATGGTCTCATAGATCTTCCCATATAACTAGTTTAAACAATTATTTAGTTGAAACAGTTTTTTAATAAATAAATAAAACACTTCTAAGTATAACTAGTGTTGCATTATGGAAAATCAAAGAAATGTATAATATTTTAAAACCTCAGTATTTTAATTACTATACATGTGCCATTAAATAAATATAACAGACATGCATTATAGTTTGGAAAAACAGAGAAAACAGATTCTGAATATACTGTTTGATAGTTAAGGAGCAATAAGATGATTTATTTTTTGTTCATCAGCTGTTTTATTTTAGGAACTATAAGTAAAAAGCCACTGATCTTGTTCAGCATAGGTACTTAATTTCTTTTATATGTGTAAGAATGTACATATGTTTAAGGATTAGGTGAGTACTTTATAAAAATAGTAGACGTACAGATTTTCCAGGAAAAGTATTGTATAGAAATAAAAAAACAGCTAGGAACCTTAGATTTAAAAATGATCTCAGGCCCCAGAGTTAAGAATGACTGCATCAGCTAGATCAAGCTACCGGTCTGTGTAGGAAGGGGGAGGAGAGGTGCAAGTGAAGTGTCAGTCACACTGTTTATACAGCACCTCCTGCTGTCAGATCCATAAAGAGAAATGAGAATTGACTTTGGAAGAGACTATTCCTCTCTAGAGCTAATAGTGGTCAGCAAGATGAAATCAAACAAAAACAAAAACAAAAATGGGAGAGCATGTGTGAGAGAGAAAAACAAGCAGAAAAGAAAAAAAGAAGAGCTTGTTGCAGAATATTTCTGAGTCAGTGCAGTGATATGTTAAAAAGTGAGAAATATCTTTACTCTTTTTGTTGATAATTCTTCACTTTTAAGACAATGCTGCGTGTCACAAAGCTACAGAAATGAAATGTGCGACTTTCCAGTTCCTTAACATATAATATTTACTCTTTTAGAAAAAAAATATATGAAATGCATACAAGTATTTAGCAAGTATAACGGTAATTAGTACAACAAAACAGACAATGGAATTTCTAAATAAAAATTCATATGCAAGTCATTTATTGGCTACTTTTTTGCTTTTCTCTGTAAAGAATGTATAAAGACATTTCAGTAATTTAACTTATTTTAATCATTCCTCTGGTCATTATCCAGCAGTGTTCAGCTGGAAACTGTAAATGACAAGAAAAATACAATAATTTTAGTCTATGTGAATTCTCTTCTGAAGACAAATGGTTCTTTATAATGAAAGGCTTGCATATAGACATATGTTCAGTATAACCATGTTGGACATTTAAGAGTCCAGATTACAAGGATAAATGTCAGGTCAGCTATGACAGTTAATTGTCTACAAAAATATTATGATTAAAATATTTTAATAAACATTTCAAACCAGTTTAAGTGCTTAAATGAAAATTTTACAGCATAAGGATGTTAAATGTTTTGTGCAGTTATTGTGCTGAAAGCTTGTGTTGTTTTGAAGTATACTACTTCAAAGGTAAGATACAACATATAATTCAGCTTAAAGTGTCTCAATTTTTCGAGCCGTTTTCTAACTAAAGTCATGTAGTACTGAACATAAATGAAATCATTATAACTACAGGTTATGTTGTACTGTAGGTATAACAATACTTCTCACTATAATCTTACTATATTCTGCTGATGTTGACCTTTTTGGCTAAATAGCTATAACAAGTTTCTTTTGTAAAGAGCACATTGTGATATGATACAGATAGAAGATTAGGACGCATGTTAAAAAGAACCAGGACATTCAGTCAAAATACTATCACTTTGTCCTGTTGTGCTAAGGCCTGACAACATAATACTGTGATGACTGCCTACAGTATTCATACCAATATAAAGTCTAGCCATTACTTGACAACATTAAATATATTTCCTTGATCTCTATTTATCTCAGTGTTGTTTTGACATTTGAATTATTTGTATTTACTTTGTTTTTTTCATTTAAGTAAAAAGGGAACGGAAGTAAAAAAAAGAAAACTTCTTTGATTAAGTATTACTCTGCTAAGACACTGTAGTCTGTGCATTGAAATCAGATAGCACATACAACTGATAATATGCCAATACATGTAATTCTGTTAAAGTCTGTCTGGACTTCAGTTTAAAATGCATGTATTGAATTAAAAAAATACATAGTTTCTGGTCCACACTGCACAGTGGTTGCACAGTGTCGTCTTTATAATCACTCTGTTGCTTCTTGCTCCAGAGGAAGAAAACAGTGAGGAGATATCGTCTCTTTGCTGTGGTCTTTGTATCCTTTCAAAGAGGAAAATCGTTATTCTTCAAATAGTATTCCTTGAGAATAATATAGGTGAAGTAAAACAGGTAAAACTGAGAAAGTACTTGAACTTTGGGAAATGGTTTGTGCTTTTCTGTAAATAAAAGAGAAAGGAAAAAAGTATATACATATAAACACTACTACAAAAGCCTTCTGTTTTTTTCCTTTAAAGTCTTTCTAACTGCAATTACATAACTGTATAATGAGCTATAAGCTTCACTAAAATCTTGAAAAAGCTTATATTGACGTGAATTCTGTGACTGTAAAGTACAATTTTCTAACAAAAAAGTAAAATTTAAACAACAGTACTATTAGACTTATTCTGTTATTAATATTTCAGATGTTAGCCTTTTGCCTTGCTATTTTAAATATGGTGTGTTAGTGTCGGAATTTCTGAGATCCCTAAGTATATCTGGAGGTTAAAATCAGTTCATTATGTATATAATATACACAACAGAGTGAATGCATGTAAGACTTTTTTTAATTTTTTTGTCAAGCTACCATAGTTTCTATTAAAAATGTTCAGAAAAAAAGCATCGCCAAAATGAAATTGCTTTTAAGTGAGATGTAATATGTAACAATAGAGATAGGATTATATCTGATAGTATGGGATATAGTTAACACTTTCAGAGATGGGGGATGTCCATCTCATTAGCATTCTTCATATGTAGTGGTGCTGTTGGTGGGGGTGTTGAAGTAGGAATGCCATTGTGCTGGGTTCCAGTGTTTGGGGACAAACACTGCTGTGGAGGGAACGTGTGAAAAGGCCATAGTACTGACAGTGAATGAGGAAGGCTGTGCTTTCTGTATGCTTCAAGCAGGGAAGCTGTCATTCACAGGCCTAGCACAGCTAAACAGAGGCCAAAAGAGAAGACTCAAATACTTTTTAAAATGATATTAATGATTTTTAAACATTTTCTTTGTTTAGAATTGCACTGTATTCAAGCTGTTGATCTGTGCTTTATTAAATAATAGAAAATGTACATGAACAGGTAAATAGAAGAATTATTTTGTCATTGCCACAGTAAAGATTTATTATGGAAGATGTAGATGTATAAATATTTGAGAATCACAGGTTGCTTTAAGTATATTTAAATGGTTTGAGCGTGTGATACTTACAAGGGTTTGGGAAAATTTTGTGTGATAGTTGACAAACATAGCCAGTCCTAAGGTTCTATTCTGTGTGCTTTTATTTTTGCTGGAAGTGTGTTATATGTGGGGATGGGGGGACTGAGCTGGGATAAGAAGTGACAGGAAATTGTGCTGAATGTTCATTAGCTTGATCTAGCAGAACTTACAGTAACAGTAATTAATCATTTGAACCACAGCAAATTACATTACATTAAAGTAATGGAGCTAGTATGCAAAATGCCTGCAAGAAAACAGGAAAGAATAAAATTATTGACTGATTCTACTATTCACCAGTTCGGCTACAGGAACACAAGCTTAAATGTACTATTTCAAAACTGTATGTCCAACAGCTTTGCTGTTATTGTTCTAAGCTACATCCATGAATGTCATAATTCATGAAGTTCTCCTAATTTTGCTGTGGAGACCCATAAAAATATTACTGACTTTAAAAAAATTGAAATATTGCAAGTAACAGAATAAATTAAAAAGAAAGACTATATTTCTTCTATTTTCATGTGTTATTCTCTTGAAACTAATGACTCAAAGTACTGGAGGGTGAACACATCTGTGATATGCAAACAAAAGCTGTTCACCATAACTTTTCTTTTTTGTATGTCATAAGAAACTTATCTGTCATTACTATTCAATTAGTTTCCACAGATTTCAGTAGTTACATTGTGTAATAAGTTTTCTAATGAGTGTTCTGGGGTGTTTTCCCTTACAAATAAAATATAAACTAGCTGTTAGGTGTAATAATTTTGCAGGGGTTTTGGCTGGGAGAAACTAACAGAATTATACATTTTTATGAAGTATTTTTTAACCAATATGTTTTTCTATCATTTATGTATCCATCTGAGTTCATAGAGTTCTCAGAAAATTGTACCAAAGAATACTTACCCTGTTTATAATGCTGGTTTGAGAAAATCAAGTTATGTTGTGGTAAAGTTGGCACAATAATTATTGGGTGTTATTTGATGAAAAGGAAGAAATTCACCAAAATGCTTAAGCTGGTTTCCAGTTCAACCCAAACTTTAATTTGTATTTTTATGGTTTTAAAAATTATATTCTTAAAATAACTTCAGTATCACAGCCTCTGTTCAGTACCTCCCCCTTTTTTCACACTAAATATGTTTCCTCTTCTTTCCAGCTTCTGCTTTTCTAATTTTATATGACATTGACTCACACTTTTGAAGAGGTGTTAAGCATCTTTGTTTCATTCTTTATACGTCACACAAAAATACATTTTTTGTCTGTTTGACCTGTGTAGAGACCACTCAAGAAGTAATCCTGTGTTACAGTGAACTTTGATAGAGCAAGGTTCCATATGAAAACTGTAACATTTCAGCGTAGCTTCTTATTAAAAGAATATAAAAATAGCATTTCAGTAATTTTGAAATTGAAAGAGAAAACTGCCCTCTTGATAGTTCGGATAAGTGATTCTTCGAATGTTCTATTGTTTATAGATTTGAGTGATGGTTGAAATTTTTCCCACAACTGAGCTGCATTCTAGTTACCAGAAGTATTTTAAGAACCTTAAACTTGTGCTTTTTTCGAAGTGTCATGCCTTGAGCAGGCCTAACATCAGTTAAATGAAGTGAAAATTGCATTCTTGTCTTGATAGAGATGAAAATGGATTTCTGGTCATGAAATAGATGTAGTTGTCACTTTTTTAAAAAGGTGTCAGCAGTTTGCTTCAGCAAGTAAGGTGCCAATTCTGTATGACAGTAAACTTGTGATCTGAGCAATCAATAAAATGCTTCAATAACTTCTGCTTCATTACACTTATAATAAGAGGCTATAGATCTGTGGCACATAAAATGTTGATAAAGAGGATATGTAGGGACTTAGTGTGACATTTTGTTTTAGTAATACAGTAAGTGCAATGTTGCCATCTAGAGTTAGTGCATAGGTAATTATTCTGAAAGCAAAAGCTGTAGTGAAAAAATAAACACTGGTATTTCAAAGCCCTGTTTATTTCCATCACTTAGTGGTATGTAAGTCTATCTATATGGAATAGTTCATTTGCCTTGTCACAAAATGGTTAGGTTAGGAAAAGTAAGATAATTTTTAGTATTTTTCTGTTTTTTCATTTGGTAATGTGTAAAAACATGATTTTTTTTTCCCCCCAAACCAACATTTAAATTCATCAGAGAAACAATTCTCATCTAAATAGATTTAGCTGTTACCAGCTATTAACCAAAATTATAACATTACAATGATTTGACACCTGTAAGGGGGATAACAGAAGCTTTGTAATCACAGTGAGTTAATGTTAGGATGTTTCAGATTCTGACCAAGTGTTCTTTCAGTTGATTTATGTATTATGAGACCATAAATGGCTCCTGCTGATTTTTCATAAACGTACATTGCAGGGGAATTGTCTCTGAGCTATTTATCTTGTAAGAAAATTATTTTGATATGTTAAATAGGTTTTTTTCTCCTTTTAGAATAATGGCACCTGACTGATACAACATATAAAGAGTTTCCATTATATGCCATATTGCATTTTAAATAAATAAAACTGAATTTAGATCTAGAGAGAGTTTTACTTTCCAGGGAAATTATTTGAAATCCTAAATTCTTCTGAAATGTGTTTTCAAAAGGTGTGGGACCAACAGGTCTGTCTCGCAAGCATGAAGGGTGGGCTTATTGAGTTCAGCAATCTAGCAGTTTTTTACTTAGTTAAAAAGAAGTTGTTGAGATTATTGATGACGGAGTAATTACAAACTTCTTTGCATAGAAAAGGCTAATGTGACTAGGTGCACAGATACAGCATGTTTATTAAGAGGATGACTGATTAAATCTTTTCCTTTTTATAAGCAGCAAGAATGATACTGCTTCTGGTTTTCCTTCTACTTCAGTATGTAACTTACATACAGTTTTGAGTATCAGAGCATTATTGTAGCTACGGTGGCTATGGTACTCATGTTTCGTATTTCTGATGAGGTAGCTCTTGCTCTGATGAGGTAGTTTGCTAACACTATCCCATACTTTTTCACCACAGTTTCATAGTGAATTACTTCTGCACAGAGAATATATGGGTGAGAGTAAATGGTGGAAATCTGTCTGAAATTGTGGGAAGAAGTTAAATGAATACTTTAAAAATGTTATTTCTGGATTTTTTTCACCATAAACTTCCATTATTTTTTTGCCTTCTCTCTGTTTGACCATGAATGTTTGCTAGAGACGTATGGTTCACAGTAAAAAATTACATGTTAGTCAACATGTAGACCACAGATGGGGGATGATAGTCTTTTGCAAATTAAAAATTAAGTGACCATTTGGGGCTAATGAAGTTTTAATTATAGCAGGGTCCAACATATTTGTCCAATGCATTTGCCACTCATATTTGGTTAAGCCTCAGTGGCCACACACCAGTTCACCTTTTGAAGATGTGATGTGCTGAGGTGCCTCCTGCATAATCAGGTAAATCCAAATGGAACATGGGTTCTTTGGTGGTGACAAGGCGGGAAAGGGAAAAAGAATTAGTTACTTTCCATTTTATTGCCAGTCTTGGATAATTGGATTACCACAAAACAGTGCCTGTATGTCTTTTAAAGAAATGCTTCTCTGCACAGAACTATGAATTTGACTTTTTTGAGTATTTAAAATTCATAAACTCTAAAGACTTGAGATATACTATATTTGACTTTGATGACATTAAATAATTGTGATCATCTGGATCCAGATTCTATGGATTTGTCAGACAAATGGTTAAATTCCTGTATTTCATGTGTCTCCAAGCACCCTGAGATTATTTCAGTTCATCTCAGACTACCTTTCTTTTTTTAGGGATTGTGTAAAGTCAAATTACATCACATTTGCCATGGACTAAAAAAATTACATCACATTTGCCATGGACTAAAAGTGAAAAAATGATGACTCATTTAGCTCAGTTGACAAAGGGTAGATTGTTAAACAAAGTAATTTTTGTGTGTGCCTGAGTCTAGGGGCACTACGAGTTTTTAGTTAGATTCTAACTAGGCTTACAATAAATCTCTGAGTTTTCAATTTCATCCTATTCTTCTGAATTAAGGAATATTAAATATGTGGAGCAGGAGATAGAGGCCTTAAGTTCTATTGTTCATAAATATTCTGTAAACCCATGTAGTTTTATATGAAAAAAAGATTGAAACAAGATTAGTTTCAGATGTATCAGAGTTATATAAGGATACAGCTAAATGTGGACTATCTCCCTGCATAAAGATGGGACTATATGTGCAGCAGTGTCCTATCTGTTACCTAAATGCAGCACTGGCGCTTTTTTTGTTATTGTGAGTTAAATGAAATGCTGCACAATTCTTAGATCTACTCTTTGAGTTAGTTCTTCCACTGAGCTTATTAAAGTCATTAAAATAGAAAAAAAGCTCAGTTTAGAACTTTCTGAATATAGTGAAAATAAATCATTGCATTTTACAACTTTGAAAGTAATTACAGAATTCTATCGCTAAAGTCAGTGGAAATAGGTTTGACAGATTTTCTCTAAATTACTCAACCACCTACAGGTATTATTGCCGAGATTCTTTTGAAATGAGAATAAATTTTATAGAGTTACAACAGCAAAGTGAAAGAGTATGTTTGATAGATTCCCTGAACTGTTTCAACACCCACAGGTATTATTTGTAAGAAAACAATCATGCAGAGTCTTCAGCTGGTTAGAGAGGGCACAGCATTCCATCTTCACCTGACATCCTATCTGTTCTCTCAACATCCTGTGCCCCCTGCCTACCACCCACTCCTCCCAAAACAATGCTCACCAAGAGAGTTTTGTGTGAATGGACAAGAATATGAATGTTTTTTAAAAGAATCTGAACAGTATAGAAAACACATTGTTTGTGGGTGATGAAAAGGTTTGAGGTGGGAGAAGAAAAACTGTCTTTAGGATTGATTAGTATTCTTCACTTTGTTTCCTAATTAATCAATGTTATTCTTTAATTGTTAGAACCTTTCAAAGGTAATTATTTACTGGCTTAAAAGCGGAGTGTAAGAAAAAAGACCCAAAAGACAAAACTGAGGATTTTATTTGCTTTATTTCTCTCTTTTGATTTGCATATAACAGTCTGCTTTGTCTTTTCAATTATTCTAAATAATGGAGTCCTGAAATATTTGGTGTGGGTTCTTCAAACACGTTGCATTAACTTTACCTATGTAAGTGTTAACATGAGGACCTTAAATCTGTAAAAATGAAACATTATGGAGTTGTGCATTTCCAAAAGATGCTTGTTTCATGTTACGGCTTTATTTCCATAAATTCATTTTAATTTATGCCTGTAATGCCTAAAAGATCCCAAAAGACCAGACCTATTTGTAGTGCATACACTAGTTTATTCTATGGCACACAAATGTAGTTTCCTGTACCTTACACTGTAATTTTATTAAATTTTAAAAGCCTACTATTTTCTACTTTGAAATTTGTCCATATTTCTAAAGATTTTTTAAACTTGTTTCCATTCTTTTTTTTAATAATCTGCTTCATTTATAATTTTGAATCTTGATGGATTACTTAAATTCAGTATTAACAAAATAAATATTACCTTTAAAAATTAAACTAATTCATTTTTTTGATAAATTTGGGATATATATCAAAATTGTCATCTCAATTTATGGTGACTTGCAGGTTTCAAGGACATTAAAATAAATTGTTTCTAAACTTTCTTCTCTAGCAAACAGCGCTAAATGCACCTTTGCCTTTTTCTTGCTGAACAATGTTTGTCATAAGCCTTACACTAAGAAATAGGGCAATACCTTCTTTAACTTTGTGTATCTGAAAATAGTTAAGTGCTAGACTGCCAGACTCTGCTGAGTTGACCAGGCATTTTCTCAAGAGCATCCATAATACTGCAGAGTTCTGATGTCCCATCTTAGAGTGCTGCAGCCCTGTTGTGTTCAGATCTGATCTATGAACTGCAGTCTTTTGTCCAGAATTAGTGCTAACCATCTGTATCCTGGTACCATTCAGGTGCTGTCACCAACTTGCATTTCTTTTCCAGCTTGTCTTTCTCTGCAGATTATCTTCTGCATAGACATACTGCCCTCTTAAAATTTCTGGATTCCTGTCTATTTCAGTAGCTTGAGAGGTTCTTCATGATCTGATTGTTTCTGTAAGTTTTACTTTACAGAGTGGCAGCTAATGGGTCATCAGTGCTGTATTTTTTTCATATGTTCCTTCGGCAATCAAAATAAGAATTGTACCTTGCTGGACTTCTGAAGAGATCTCACAGTCCAGACAACAGGCAGGCAACTGTGTGAGACAGGAATGTGTTGCAGCCTGTACCATGAACCAGAGTGTCAATTCACTGTTATCACGAATCTTTTTCTACCACTGTAGCAAAGAAGCGACTTGCCAATATTCTTCATTATGAAATTTTTCCCTGAGTCATCGCAGCTCTGGTTCGTATAGCTAAATCATCTGAGTTCTGTGCCGTCTCTCAAGTTGTCACATTCTACTGTCTTGTGTAAAAAATGATTTCAAGTAATTTCTTTCTAGAGAAGTGGGATTTTTTCCTTGTTTATGTCCTGGAGTCTTAAAGACAGCAATTGTTCGAAGCAAAAGTGAGGTTCCATTGGGCTAACTAGCGCAGCATATGGGTATTATGTATCTATAATTCTATATATTGATTGCAAGACTGAGTTGGCCTCTTGGTCAAAGTTGCCAACTATTCACCGGAGCAGAAGCAAACTTACTTAGCACAACCTGATGTGATTGTCAAAGCACTTCAGAAGAGGAGTGAAAGAACTTCAGCTTACTGTGCCCATTGGGAGAGACCCAAATATACACCACTTCCTAGTCCAGAATCGTTAGCTGTGTACAATTTCTCTGTTATGACTATGTCACGTCTCCACAGGACCATTTTTAGCAGAGTCGTGGTGTTGCCTGCCAGAACGAAAGATGAATTTTGTTAGTTACCAGAATTCTGGCAGTCCTTGTTTGTCCAGGTAGCCCAAAATATAGGTGTTCTGCAAGAAGTAATATGGTTATATTGAGTAAGATCAAAAGCATGCCATGTTTTAGCATGCTTTCCAGACTAAGCTCTTGGTAGTGGTTTAACCACTACATCTATATCCTAAAATTTATGTACCTCCACAGTTTTGCCTTAAAGCTTACTTACAGTCCATTATCACTACTCCTTCTGACATCTCTGGAGTCAGGAGGGAGAAGACTATGTAAAAGGAAGAATTGGTCCTCAAAGTGTATCACCCTTTATACTGTGTAGAATTTTAATTTCAATATGTAAATTGAATGGGTACTTTCTGGGGTTGGGGAATGGGGGAAAACTACAGGGGCCAGCTAATGGCAATGGGCATTCACATTGACTGTTTTAACATTTAATTAATGTGAAGTTCAGACAACCGTGTTCAGGGCGTAAATTCTTCATGCATTCAACTGCACTAGATCAATGAAAACACCTACTTGAATCTGTTTTAATGCACGTGATTACCCACCTAAGAAGTGCAGTTGGAAAGCTGAGATGGAAATTAAATTTTAGAGATCGATTGAGGTTCTCTTTTAAAGTCTGGTTTATTCATACTTTGGGCTCTTTGTTCTAATATGGAAAATAACAGATGAAAATATACTGTAACCTGTATATTACTGTGTGGAAACAGTTGTCCAGATAGAAAATAGTTTTACCTAGTTACAGAAGAATCAATATAAGTTAATATGCTGGCAAATACGAAAATATTACATTAATTCTATCTACTAAAACTGCAGCAGAAAGCGATAATGTTTCTTCTCCTTCTCTTCTCACAGTTTTAAACTCCCTCTCAGTTTACTGAGAAAGTCAAGTAAGCCTTGTACTGACCAGCTGTTGAAAGCAGCAGATATTTTTGAAAACTTGTCAAAATGTGCTTAATAAAAGAAGAATAAGTTGCTGACAAGATAACAGTCAATTGTGAATTACCGAATAAGTTCTTAAAATGTTGTCAGTGAAGTACAGCAATGGAATTCTACTGGTAAGACTAAGTGCTTCAAATTCAGTAGTGTAATTAGTCACTTTCATTGAGCATGTACATCACTAATTTGCTAAATTATGTTTATATGTATAACATGGGAAAGTATGACTTTATTTAATTCTTGCTGTTTGGATTAATAAATATTTATTTAATATGTACGTATTTTTGTTACTTGAATATCGATGAAATGTTTATAGGTTAAGTTATAATACATTAAAGTTTTCAGTTAGGAAAAACAAAAGCATTTCATGAGCTGCTTCTCCCAGTCGTTAATGACATATGGAAGGAAAAATATTCTTGAAGACTTGATATAACCATTCACTCTTTAAAAGGTAAAGAACTTGGTCTAAGGACTAATTTTTCAGGTTCTGTGAAAGGAGACAATTCAACTTATCTCACTTAACAACTTAAAGAATTTGGAAAATGCACAGCAAACATGTTAAAGCCTGCAGTAACTTGGTTTTGCCCTGCCAATATGGAATATAGCACAGACATTTCTGGAAACGAGTTTTGTGTCAACAACCAAGTGTCTCTTGAATGCTTTATGGTTAATCACATATCTCCCAAGATCCAGAAAATACAGTTACAAAGTCTGTAAAATAAGGAAACAGGCCATCAGTGTTGCTGCTGTCAGAGATAACTGACAGAAATCTTTTTTGATAGTTGAGAAATGTGACTTTAAGTGTTCCGAATAACTGCAAGGAAATAAAAACTGGGATTGCTCTTGTATTTATCTGCCAGAAGTTCTTATTAAAAGTCCAGATTGAATTGAGGCTTTAAAAAAGTGGAGCTGAAAAGGATCATAATATCAGGGTCAGTCTTTTGCTACAGCTAGGAGCCATATCATACAACACTTATTACATCAAATTCCACCTAAAAAAACCCTCTGGGGTTTCTACTCTCAGTTTTGGTGTAATAAGGTTGTCTGAGAGCTTCACTGCTCCGATGATCAGAAACTTTATTCAAATTTCCACTCTGAAAGATTTCATGTCTCTTTAATACCCATTTCTTCCTGGTTTAATAGAATTTGTCTGAAAAAGCTCTGCATCCTCTTTGCTCTTTACCTCCTTTCCATGTATTTTTAAACAGCAGTCATATCTCTTTTCAGCTTTTTTTTTTTTGCTAGACTAAACCAAATCCTTCTTGCTTCCTCTTGTGTGAGATGCTCTTCATTGCGCTGACCACTATAGTATTCCTTATCTGCATCTGCCTTGGTTCTTACTAGAACATAAGAAAAAGGTGCATGTTATATCAAACTATTTCATGGCTTGTTAGCGTCCTTTCTAGTTCCATGGATTTTTTTTTTCCTTTTTTAGGCATAGTTTATAGTCACTATTCTCAATTCATCTGATGGCCTCTCTGCCATAAAAGATCTGTTAAAAATATTTGTAATTGGATATTTGAATGCACATGGGAGCGGATTCAGAGTTGTAAAATGAAGATTATTTTATTGTCCCCAATGTATTAAGTATCCTGAGTTTTACTTCTAGGTCAAACCATGCTGTATTTCGTCATTAATGTATGCTGCTACCTTAGTACATATTTTCTGAAAAATTCACGCCTTTCAATACTTGCCTTCCAGTCATAATCTTCCAATGTGTTTGCTACCTCTTTAATATATGGTTTCACATTCTGTGTTAGTACATCAGGGGTTTTTTTGTTAGGCTTGTTCCGTTAGTATCAACCACTTCGGGATACTTACAGATCACACGCATTTTGCTAGTCACATAAGGCTTCAGTAGTTCTTTCAAGAACTACTTAACCTTTCCAATTAATGTCTTCTACAATGTTATTTATTCCTCTGTCTGTTAAAACAAAATGTGAAAATAATAAAAACTTCTTTCCTCATTTTCCAGTTCTTTATAGTCACATTAGTCGGTAAAAAGGGAGCTGATATTACAGTATGTGAATTTTTTGAATAAATGAGTTCTGGAAGACTGGATGATGGGAGTCTCATTTGAAACTCTGTATAAGTTATTTGTTAATGTAATAACTATTTTGAATAAAGTTATATTTATGAAATATCATCCATACATTAATGAATATGGAAATATTTGGAAGAGTCTTTGTGATATTATAGTCAGGCTCTCATGTCTAGACACTTCAAAAGCTCAAAATTATACTTAGTTGTTCTTCCTTATTTATATCTTGATTCCTTGTCAATTTTTTCAAATCTATGTTTTCTCCTGAATTTATTTACAAAAAATTATCTTTTTACTTTTTGGAATAGTTGTGTTTTACTTTGTGGCATGTTTTTGTTCACATTAATTTGACAAATATGGATGTATTATATGTATGGTGCTGAAGTTATAATTGAGGGAATGATAATAGTCGGTTTTGTTGAAATTCCAACTGATAGGAAATTAAGTATGCACGTAGTCATTCTCAGCAGTAGAGTGAAAAATTGAAAGGTGTATCTTTTTAACTATATGTCTTGTTAACTGCTTGTTTAGAGGGCAGAGTTATTTTCATAGATTGCTTCTGCACTCATGGTGTTGGTATTTGCAAATATCTGCTCTCCCAATTTTTGTACCTTTTTTAGCATTGAGATCGAAACAGTTTTCCTTCTTCATAGGGTGCTGATTTGTCTGTAAACAGTTTGTTAACACTATTAATAGCATTGATTAATTTGGACAGTCTTCTAGTTAAATATCTTGGTCATATCAACTAAATTGTTTCTGGATTGTAATGTGTTAGCTTACAATTCGTGAATTCTCCAAAGTGAATGTATGTTGTGTATCTTATTAGCATTGAACATGGGTAAGATTACCACTCTCCTCTGAGAAACAGAAAATTGCATAGCAGCAAAATTCCTGTGTACATCTGACAAGACACATTGATTATGTGAACCCTTCTCTGCTTTTGTGAGCAAAACAAGGAAATGAAACTAGTGCCCACATCTTTTTTTGTGCTAGACCAATAGACAATATCTGCAGCAGTATGTAAAACACAGAAAGCAGTAGTTGTAGTATTGATATCACTTTGCACCACGCCTTAAAACACACAGGTTCTGTCTTGGAAATTACACTAGATATCAGGTCCTCTATTTTCTCTGTGATCATTGAAGTTAATTTTGCAGTTGTGGTCTTATCTAAAATAGATGTTGTGTTAGACATAAAAATGTTTATAATGCAAAGAGGTACTATTTTCCTGGTAAATCTGGTATGCAGAACTGGGCACATGGTTAAAGACAATTAGGTAGCTGTTTCAAATTGAGAAGAGATTCTTCTGGGCCTGGGCTGTGAGTGGAAACAGACTCCAGCTGTGAAGTTCCACCATGAATGGCAAGGGAGAGTCTCAAGTCTAATGGTCTGGTTAGGAAGATGCCATTTAAAAATGCTTCCAACTCCCTTCTCTTAGAAGACTCCCGCTTTGTGAGAAATTTTGTCATATGACGAAGTGTCCATCAGGTATTCTGTTGCTTAGTTACCACCAGTCCCTTGGGCAGACTGGTTCTCCTGGGTTGTAGTCAACACTTCATCCAGGCGAAGGGCTTGGACAGTATACGATAAATTAGAAAATCTTAAGTGAATGAGGTCTGTAAAAGCTGTATGTTGAAGTTTTAACTCTTTCAGATTTGTAAGACCATTTGCTTAGCGTATGTTACTGTATCTAGTATCAGATTTTCTCTCTCCTCTCCCTCATTCTTTGTGTTTTCTTTAAATAAAATTATATGTTTCTTCTGTCATATAAACTAAAATTAGTTTTGAAGATTATCACAAATGTCACAGAACAATGGACATTACATGCAGGAAAACAACCTGATGTCAGGAAATGTAACAATCAAGGGACTATGATGCAATATGGCAATAACATTTACATTGTTTCTAAATTATGTAAGTTTTTGTTTGTAGGAAACCTGTCATCTTTAAAGGAAAGGTACAAACAAAGATGATTCCAGTCTTAATTAATTTTTAAAAAAGCATATTCACCACTTATCTAAAACACAGATTTTTAGGGAAGAATTACTTCTGTTGATCTTACAGATACATACTATTACTCTGCTTAGTTTGTATAATATGTGCAGAATTCTTCTAAAGGGAGAAATTTTTAAAAAGTTTCTTCTTTTCACACACAATTTGAAACATACAAATATTTTGGTATGGTCACTAGTTTATTTGCCATGTTTGGTTTACTGTTAACTTAATATAGTTGAATTTTGCAATATATGTTTTCTGCCTGGATAGGGTTATACATAGCTCTTTCTCAGAAAACTTTTGGGGGTACACACTTTTTATCAGCATTGTTTAATTTATCCTGAAAGGAAAAATCACACTACACATAATGAAAATATATGCAAGTATCAGGCTTCTGTTCGGCCCTAAACATTGGACCAGTCTTATGGCTTCTCATTCAATGCCAGTCACAGGATGCAGATATCATGCAATATTACATATTTATCCAGGGCTGGCATCTGGCTGCTCTGTAGATTCCTGAGGCAGTTCTGTTAGCACTGTTGAGATGCCTCCAGGTCTACCATGTGATTAAGTTGCACATGGAGCACTTGCACAATGCATTTTTCTTTTTCCTGTGTTGATCAGAATAGCGAATCTGTGATCCTGCTTTGTGAGACTGGGTATTTGTACACGTTTTAAAAGCAGCTATTTGCCACTTTTGAAGAATGAATTAAGAAACCTACAATTTTTAGAGAAAATCATATCTTTTCTGACAATGCTGTAATGTGTTACAGTAAGCCTTTCCAAAGCCTTATCTCTGTTAGATTTTTAATTTGATGCTATATAAATCTATTTTGAGTGATCGTTTATCAAAAGTAATTTCCTGTGTCTAAATACTAGCTGAGAAAAAAATCAGTCATGAATTTAAGGCAATTATTGAGCAGCTACCAGATCTGGGATATCTCTATTCATTGATAAACAAAAAATAATTATGCAGGATAAATAACACAATTTCTGAAGTAAAAAAATTTCAAGTTTAGTTTCTATACATAGATGTCTCAAATGTTTATGGTATTAAATGGAATTGTTTCAGATTATCCAAATGTTGATATTTATAACTTCTGTAATGTGAAATGATGTAAATACGTATCCTGTACAGTATCTACTGAAGTCTGGGAGATTTGGATTGAAGTATGGTTTATGCTTAACTTTGGCATGTAGAAGACTATTTCTGATCTTTACTAATTAAAAGTTGTAAAGTTTTCTAGCTTTATTCTTAGAAAAATCTTTTCAGCATAGATTTTTTTTATTTCTAAAGAAGTGCATGTGTGGCTAATCCTTTACTAAAATGGCAAATTTTTCCTGAGCATATCGTCACTGCGCTTTATCATACTATTTAAGAACTATTTATTCTTTGTCTTCATAACAGTCTCAAATTTGCATAAAATCCTTCAGATCATTTAATTATTTTGTTTAATAGGGTTTCCCTCTTAAGATTACAGCCTTTTCCAATAAATTGCAAATTATGCAAACAAAGTATGCCTACTTAAGTTTGGCAATTTTTCATTGCCAAATGACAATTGTTTCACTGTTCATTTGTTCAAAGGATTACTTTTTAAATTAGTGAACTAAAATGAAAAAGTGCATGTTTCTGTTCTCTTGTTTGTAACCCATAATTTTCCTAGGGCAAATTTAAGGTATATTGTCTTTTAGAATGACATTAAATTAGACCTCAGTCATCTGCTTCCTGTCACTTTCTATTATTTTGTACTTGTTCATCAATCCTTGGGGGAAATCAAAGCCTGTGTGGCTTCCCATTTGAATCTGCATAATTCTCAGTGATGGCTGGGTCAGGAGGTGCCTCCCCATGATATTTAAATTTCTACCATAACTGGAGCCATTAACCCTTCAATGATGTGGTCATTCCAATAATCTTGTTGGCATGTATTGTGTTATTCATTAGAGCAAGTAAAGTAACTTAAGTCTTAAATTTAATTCCAAATTATGATATTTTGATATTAATAAGGATGTCAGTGGATTTTTTCGTAATGTTTTATTCGTGTATGCAGTTATTGTTAAATACATTCTAACTACATTTGACAGCAGTTTTTTGTAAAGATCTTTTAGTCTTTTTCTTCCCAGTTTTGAAAATAATTTAAATGTATTCATTTGGTTTCTTAATATGCAAACTATTTTCACACAGACATTAAATTCTGGTTGTACTTAAGTGCTGCTTGTTAAACTCAGACTAACCAGAGGGAGCTATGGGAGGCAGAGACCATATTCTTTTTGGTAGTCGTGATGACCCTGCAGCAGTCTATAGACAGAAAAGTAAAGAATTGCCATTGCATTACACTAACATAACTGAGCAGACCAGCAGAATTAGCTACCTCACATGCATTGCATGTGGCTGCTATATTCCTCAAAGCTCTGTTAAATGCTTCTCAGCCACAGCTAAGAGTGCAGGTACTCATGGTCTCTATTTCTCATGATCAACCAACACTAACTGAAAAAGGCGAAGGGCATACCTGAACATGACACAGCTTGCACATCCTCAGTCTTACCACAGCAACAGAATGATGGAATGGTGTAGAGGAATCAAATGTATTTATAGATGACAGTCCCATAAACATGACTGTGTAGAAGAAATGGAGAGAATGAGGTTTTTCACTGGAGCACTAAACATCTGACAAGGAGGCACACTGAAAGGTAGTAGCGCTCTGTTATTCAGGAGCATGGCATGGTAACAGCTGATCCTTCAATGGAATGATCATAGCCAGTGAATACGGGTCCATCTGTTTCTTGTCCTGGCTTAACTTTATAATCTTTATCTTGGCTTCTACTCAGAATGTCTGAGAAAAGACACTTAGTGTCTTCTGCAAGTTTCCAGATCTAATCATATGCGTTGGTTTTGTAAGATGCTGTGGGTAGTTCAGATCCTTACTTTGTTAATTCAAGGCCAAGTAGTATTAATTATAAAGCACTGAGCATTTGCACTCTCTGTGAAGGCAATAAATGCTGGGTAACAAATGATGGTGAAGTTAGTTAGAAATGCTCTACTCCATTCTGTCTCCAGGCAAAGTAAATCATTATTGTGTGCCTGGCTAGGAATCACTCAATCCACTAGATTCTCTGCATCATACAAATCTGCCTAGAAACAAAGTTTTAAAAGCCTATCTGAGCTGCTTTTTTTTGCAAGCATCAGATCATCTCGTAGATCTCAGTCAAATACCTAAATATTATACCATTTTCATCTTTTCCTTTGGCTTTTACCTTGTTCAATGTATTGACAGAGAAAATCGTTCAGCAAATTAGATAAATAAGTACTGATCTTCTTCCTCATGTACACAAAGACCTGTATTCTTCCGTGTATCTAGTTTACACTGTGGGGCTGTCAGGGAGGTGGTTATAGGTCTTTGATTTTCCATGTAGCCCCAGGCCTCTGCGTTGCTTTAACCTATGCCAGCTGGCAGCGGTTCTCTAGAGACCACTGCAACATGGGTTTTAGAACTCCCTGCACTTTATTCTTCTTTGCTGCTTAAAGCACAGAGGACTGCACACACAGGGGACAGTAAATGACCTAGCTACAGGACACCCTTACCAGGTATTTACAGTAAGACCCCGTTTGTCTGGATCATGTAGATATAACGTTGGAGATACCAGACCAGAAAGAAAAAATATGTGGAAAAGTGTTTATATTTTTGGTCATGTGATGCTGAGCAAACAGCTCTAGAAACAGTAATGATTACAGTATCTCACTTTTGGAGCATATCCTCCACGTGCTTCTTGGACTGTCACTCTACAGTAGGCAACAGAAGGAGTTAGTATTGGTCAAAGAGCAGGTAGGAGCACCCTTGCACTTTAGTAATAAATGTAAGCAAACATACTCCAGCCTCTTACAGATAAAGGAAACCAATTGCTTGGTCAGATGTTTTTACCACAGAGACTTGGCCCGTCACAGGCATCCCAGCTGTTTGTACTGTAGGTCTAACATTTTCCTTTCAAAGGGTCCCATGCGATGACTCCAGATAATATACTAAAACCGCAAGGCATTGTAGAGCTGGACTTGAAACAAAAACTGTTGTTTTGATTACTGTGATTAGAGGTGATTCTTCCACTATTTTACTGTCTGACCCAGATGCAAGAATTTCCTAGTTTTCAGTTAATATGAGGCTCATGGACCTGAGTGTTTGCTCTACCAACAGAGACTGCATCTTGTAGCTACTGCTTCGCAGTTGAGAGTCCTGCAGTATCTTTGGCTATGGCATTCTAGATGTTTCACATAGATTTTGTGGTGTCAGCTATCTCCATTTTTTAAACAGACTTGATTTGTATATGTGTTGAAGGTCTTCAAAGTCCGTTGCTTTTTATGTGTATTCAGCAGTTCGAAGGCCCTGTTCTGCAGATCTGACCTCAGTTTGGTTTTGGTTTTTGTTTGGTTTTTGGTTTTTTGTTTTTTCAAAAATGCCAGGAGAGTTTCAGTTAGCGCACCATTAAAAAAAAAAAATCAAAAATACCTGAATATTTTCAAACATAAAGTATCTCAGAGTGGAATATTCTGTAATGTAGCAGGCAAAGGCATAAAAATGCATGATGAAGCCAGGTAAAGTCAAATGGAGAATAAGAGCCCATTTTTAACTGCACAGATAATTAAACTTTGGAAAAACTTATCAAAATATGTTCTTCATTTATCAGTCAAAAAATTTCATTCAGTTTTGATATCTTTCTAAAATATATAAATTCGTTTCGCTAAGTACTGAAAATCCTTGGTGGTTTTGTTACCTGACATCTTAAGAAAGAGGCTCTAGAACACCTTTTACCTTGTAATTTTGTAGACTAAGACATAGCTGATCTGTAAGTTGCACCTGTAAAAATAACCTTATTTGTGCCTCAATCAGCCAGAATACAGCAGATCCTCCAGCCCTCCTCAGGCCAGATGCTTGCAAGATGGAGGACTAAACTTTGCAGAAAACAGCACTTTGCCTGTTAGTTTTCTGTCAACAGGGAGCAAAGAGTTGGCAGCAGAGAGTAGTGGATAAAGTACATAAATTCTTGCATTTCTGTTTGTGATAATTCTTGAACACCTTTTGCTGGCTGCGGAGGGTACTGCTGAGTTGTGAAAGGATCTTACATGCAAGGCAAAGTGAGGCAGGTGTAGGGAGGAAAGAAGAGGATGACTGTAGCAAAGGGTATAATTAAGGCATCACAATGGTGATAGTATTTAAAGATTTTTAAATGAAGGTGCCCAAGAATACATTTTAATGTTAAGGCCTTCAGCTTATGATTTGGGAAAATGGAGTGGAATTAGTTGATCTCATGATGCGAGCTTCCTTTTTGACCTTGGGTGAGCCATAGTACTCTTCCTGCTAAATGAGAATAATAGCGCGTGTCTACCTTGCGTAGTCTGAAGAGAGGTAAATAAAAATGGAAACGTGTTGAGATATAACAGAATGGAGTGTATAACGAATTAAGATTATGAAATCTAGTATAACACAGTGGCTATTTTAATTATTTTTTAGAGAAAAGCGAAATGAGATAATATGTGTGTATCTATAGAAATTGTATAATCCAGAATGATAGTACTGCAGAGGGCTCAATATTTGCTTTATTTAAGTTCTATTGCCTTTTTTGGTGTAATATGAGAGTAAAAGGTTCAAAGTATAATAGATTTGCTTATTTGTGTCACTTTTTCTGTGAATGCAATCTATTAACCCAATATGCTTCCAAGGAAAGTTTAATAACTGAACTTTCTGGCAATGTTTAGAACCTTTCAAGATAAGCACACATGAAAAGATTTGCAGAACAATGGTATCAGTTCTTTCATGGAAGTAGAATGAAGCTTGATAAAGCTTGTTGAGTCTTTATTTGCTCAACTTTCTCATAGAACGTGGAAATGGCCTTGAGTAAAGACGTTTGATTGACAATACATTTATTTAAACTACAAGTAGAGGAGAATAGAAATTAGAAACATTCATGATGAATAGGTCTACTGATCGCTTTTAAACTTGATGGTCTAAACCCTTGGATTTGGAAAACCCTCTCTATCAGAGATTGGATGGCATCACTCTGTACCTGATCTGTTTGATTCTGTCTCTTTTTCTTAAACATCCATTCACTGTTGAAAATAGCTGTAGGTGTACTGTTAGTTTAACACATCGTGTCTGTTCCAAATCCCTATCTGATCCTTCACTGCCTTGCTCTTCTGTCATCATTTACCTCCATCTGTAAAATCCAAAATCTTTGCTTCCACTTTCCATGCATGTGGCTTTCACGAAGAGCATATAAAGATGATAATGAGAATTATAAATGATAAGAAAATATGCATTTTTTCCAGTGGAGTATTTTCGTAATTTTTCTAACTATACTAGACACTATTGCTTAATTGTTACTTTATGTATAAAATTGATGGAAGAATTGAGACTGTAGGATGTCTTACATAGAGTATAAAGATCTAAACTGTACAGGAGGTAGAAGTCCATTCCCTCAGTATGGAAACACTTTGTTTTTATATATAACTCCAAGATAAAAATTTTTAAATAAAAAGTTCAAAAGATCATTTCAGTTAAAAATAAAGGAGGGCTTATTCTAAAAATACAGAATTAACAAGAATTACAGTTACTATATACACTTTCCTGCTGGCAGTATTCACCTGCATTTGAATTTAACTTTGATATTATGTAGAAGAAATACGATAACAAAGTGTAGATATGTGCATTGTAATTACTGCAGTTGCCTTTTCTGCCAGGTTCCAGAATACCGGGATTCATTTTTTTTATTTGACAGAACAACACAGACTAATGAAATGGTCCTATTGAGAGAAGACTGGTAACATATTATATTCAGTGCCATTATTTTCAGATCCCAAATATCCTTTACAGAAATTTAATAAAGCCTATATTAAAAAACTATGTACCTTTAAGTTCTTTCCATTAATTGGAAAGTAAATGTGGAAACTTGGTTTTGATGTAATTATTTTGTTCATTTATCTTGGAAAGAATATCTACATTCCTTCAAGAATTCTGAACTTTACATTGAGGATTTGTTTGTATTTGTGAGATAGGACTTACTACATGTTTTCTTATGCAATACTCACCTCCTCCAGACATCCACCTGTAGCTGTAAGTGCAAAGTTTAGTTATTTTTAAAGAATTCAAGTCCTATTCAGGTATTCAATAAAATAACTCAAAATGTAATGGAAGTATTAAACCTTATAATTATTGTAGTTTCCAATATAATAGAATTGAAGTTTGTTAAATGTTGAGTAGGAGAAAAAATGGGAACAAATTGAGATGTGTTTTTCTTTAAAGCAAATAGACTTTTTATGTATTGTAAGACACAGACTTTTTTTAAAACAAGTAAAAAGCATAAAAAAAAAAATGTGCCAGCTCTGACATTTCCTGTCTGATGACAACGATGAGATCCAGCCTGTTAAGGGCTTAAAATGAATGTCTTGTCTAATTTGTGCTCTTCATTTTTATTTCTTTCCTCCCAACTGTCTCATTTTACCCCACCTGTCACACATCACACTTTCACACCCCTACCTTACTTTTCCAGATTTTACAAGCTTTGCCTTTTGTTTTTCCCCATATTAAATGTGATCCAGCCTTTTCTCTTTAACTATTCATTTTACTTTTCTGCCTCTTCATTGTATAATTTCCTCATCTGTGTGCTATTTACTCTTTTATCTTAAATGAATTCTAAAACACTTAAGTAAAAGTAGAACAGTAAATTTAAATAGCATCAAAAATAATGAAATTATTAGTGTTTAAGGGCATGTATGTTTCCCTTAAAACAAAACAGTAATCACATGATGTTCTTAATAATATAGTTTAAGCAAAATATTAACGGATTCCCTACATGTACTATTAATGTTATAAATGTCCAAGATGCTTATTTGCATCTTGTTAGAATTCTGGTATTCTTGTTAGAATTTTGTAAATTGTATGCAGCTGAACAACAACAGAGTTGTAATAAGCCCTGGTAAGAGGCACACGACTTGCAAGTCACTAAGCTTTTTTCACATATTGATTTCTAATATATGAGATATAAATTGGCTTCTCATAAATTGACTCTGATTATAGCTTACTTATTTTGGATAATTTCCTGTCCCCTAAAACAAGTACTTCCAATGTTTACATACTGGCCATGAGTGGCTAAATAACTGTAGGTGGTCTGTACTCTTAATTTTATTAATTACATTTATTTATTAATAACATTTGGATCTGGACTTGTGTCAAAATATCCTATGCCTTGGAGTGTTAAGAAATTTTGTTAAAACATCTAAACCACTGAAATATAGATGCAAATGCCAGAAACTTCTCTGAATAAATAATGATGTCAGTGTTTGACTTGAAATTTGTATGACTTGCTTGAGGGGATGGTTAAACCATATAGTCACAATTTTTTAACTAGTTACAATGGACAGTAGTTGACAATTGAATTTTGTTTTTTTTTAACTTGTTGAATCCGGACTTTCATGGTTCCTTCCAATTCTTTTTATTTAATACTAAAAACCGTTTTTGGCTTTATTTGAAAGAGGGCACTGCTTCTTTGCTGTTGTGATAATTGTGAATTTTATTTTTATATCTTTTTTTCAAACATCATTCTACTTTTTCATTTAAAATTACTAAATATGTTCTGTAATGCTGCCTGTCACACATTGATGTCAGTGACTCTAAGCTATGTTTAAGTTATCCACTGGCATCTAGTAATTATCCAGAACCATGAAATACAAGGCAATATTCTCTGATGTGTAAAATCTCAATTCTGTATGTAATTCTTCCATCTTAAACACATCTAGAAAAAATCTCAGTTTAACTTTTGGTATTAAATGTTTTAAAGTTTCTGGGTTTTTTTTCCTCATAGATCCTTTAAACCTGAAACCCCTGTAGCACAAACCAGCTTAAATACATGTCCAAACTGAAATGGTACGATGGTGACCACACAACATATGTCACGCTGTAAGCATGCTTATGGCTGGCTCTGCCGAGACTTCTTTCATAATTTATATTGATTTCTTTAATGCTGTTCTCTGAAAGAGTTCTTATGAAATATCAGAATTATTCATAATATATTTTGCTGGTAGGGATTTTAAACAATTGAATCTCTATTACACAGAATTTGTCTAAATCATTGGTAATTTTCATCTTGTAATGTGCTGAAGGTGTACAATAGCAATACTGTAAATGAGTATAACATGAAGCTCTTGCTTCCTTCTAAATCTTATTTTCTGTCCTCTGTTTTGAGGTACTGCTTCATACCAAATGCATGCATATAGACACAGTGTATTGGTATCAGACACAAAGTATGTGAATTCTGATACCTTTTCATCAGTTGTACACCAAGAATTCTATTTTTTAAATGATATCCTGCCAGCTTTTTCACAATCCATTAATTCCTGGATCAACATCAGAAGGAATGTCAGAGCCGAGTGAAATTCTTGTAAGACACAGATGTCAGGATCAAAAGTCAGAGACATTCTCAGAACAGCAGGGAAGCATGCTTGTTAGACCTTAATCGTAACAATTAGTATCTGCCATGTGACATTCTCTGTACCCTGCCTATATTTCTGTTAAGTTCCAGGCATGCTGAAAAGAGAAAGTATTTACTGAAGTTGGAGAGAAAAGTACATGGGCTATTAGTCATCTGATTTCCCTTTTTGCCACTATTTGCAAACTTTTCTATAGTGTCTTACCCTAAAAGGTAAAAAGGATTGCATTATCCCAACTTGCGATTGAAGAAATTTTACATTACAAATATGTAATTATTTTCTGAGAAGAATCTATTCTGTGAAGGTATTCCTTTAATTTATATGATTAATGATTCATGTTCAAGGAAAAGGCTGCTGGTAACTAGATTTATCCACATGATATATAGTTTGCCTTGTTAAAAAAAATACTCATATTTGTAAGATTAGTGGTTAACGCTATGCATAATTTATGTTTGGTTGTTTGTTGTTTTTAGTCATACTAGCACTGAATATTTTACTTTCAGAATGATAATCTCACAACAAAAAAGAATTATTTTTCAGTGCGTTAGTATAGGACACTGAAATGGCTGGACTCCTTTCTGCTACTGTATTTCATTACTGTATTGGCATCCTAAGTTTAAGCAGTCATTTCAGGAATAGACAGGTTTGCAGGCCTGTATTTGTCATTCTTCACTGTGGTGTGATGTAGGCACATTACAGGGTTTTTTTACCACAGTTCTTTATCCTGTTTCTTAGCCTTCCTTTAATTATGGCATTGATCCAGCAAATCTGTGAAGCATGCAAACAAAACTTTTCATTTAGGTGTAGAAAGAAGACAAATTTGGTAAGAAAGAAAAGGGAGAAAAAAGGTATCCTCAAAGTGAGGAAACAGGATCTTTGAAGCAGTTTAAAGTGTTAGTTAATATCAATACTTTATATAATATGATGTTATACCTTTATATCAGATATAAACATAATAGTAGATATAGCAAGTTGGCCTTGTTAGAGATGGGAAAGTTAAGTAAACTACCAAAAAAAAGCTAGTATTTTCTTATGCATTTGAGCAAAGACAGAGAAAAGTACAGTGTTAGGGGGCAATGGCAGAGTGGCTTAAGAGTCTTACCGTTGATCTACGGAAGAAAGAATAGATTCCACTCTCCAGTCAGGCTGGAAGGAGTTGGTCATTTTGGTTGAGGAATCTGAAGTGGCTGAATACAGGATTTTGAGGAAGATTTTAATGACTAAAATCAATCAGCAGAGGAACGAGGATGAAAATAGAATAGTGGGATTGAGAAGTAGTCAAGAAAAGGTTTTTGTAGACCAGGGTAACATTTTGCAGTGCCCTATATCTCATGAAATGAGAGGGGAGAGTCTATAATGAAAAAGAATAGGCATTTCAGATAATGACTTTAAAGAGTATGAAGGTGAGGAATACCAGGAAAGAATGGATTATGCCAGTGTTAGGTTCTTTATAACAAGAGAATTAAAATATTGTTAGACAAAAAGGTGAAGTATAAACAGACAGGAAAACTAGTAACTTAAGTTTGGGAAGATTAGGTCAGAGACTGATCTGAAAATTCAACCTCAGAAATGCAGGAGATGTTGATAGGTTGCAGGAGAACAAAATAATGGGAGAAGATTATATTATTTTATTTTTTCAGTTGAAAAAATCAGATCTGAAAAAGAGTAAGGAAGTAGAGAGCACACATATAGGAGACAAATAGGAGGAAGGGTTTGGCAAGTAGTTATAGATGGAAGAAGAGCAGAGAGACTGGTGACCTCTTAGTTAAACATAATGGAAAACAGCAGCTTTGAACTGAGAATCTGGCTGAGCTATAAACAGAAAGAGCAAATGTGTAGTGAAGGTGTTTTATACCTTCTGAGTATAGAAGCAAGAACTACACTTTGTACCAGAAATTTTATCCAAATTCCTGCCTGAGCAGGATGTGTTTGGATGTGTTTGGATAACTCCAGGGATGGAGATTCCACAACCTCCCTGGGCACCCTTTGCCAGCGCTCAGTCATCCTCACAGTGAAAAAGTATTTTGTGATGTTCAGGTAGCACCTGCTGTGTTTCATTGTGTGCCCATTGCCTCTAGTCCTGTCACTTACACCATTGAAAAGAGCATGGCTCTGTCCTCTTTGCACCCTCCCTTCCACTATTTATATACATTAATAAGCTCCCCCCAAGCCTTGTCTTCCCTAGGCTAAACAGTCCCAGCTCTCTCAACCTTTCCTCATATGTGAGATGTTCCAGTTCCTTAATAATCTTTGTGGGCCTTTGCTGAACTCTTTCCAGTGTGTCTGTGGCTCTCTGGTACTAAGGAGCCCGGAACTGGATACAGGACATCTCCCTCCCACTGCAGGCTGCTGTGATAATTGACAGGCTGTTTTTCCGCAGCACCCATGGGCTGTCACAGAACTTGCCACCTACGATTTTTAACTTGTGAAATACATACAGGTGAAGTGAAACAAGACATTTTTTGTTTCTAAATGCACATTTAAACTTTATATTTGCAAGTGATGAAATGTGTGCAAAAAATCAACTATGTTATTTGTCTGCATCTTGACTTCATCCCTGGTATCTTAGCGATTTTGGATACACACAAATGGTAATAACACTTTATTCTTATATGCCACATATTTTACATGTTAATACTTGAGAGGAAAATCGCAGTCTACAGCAATGCCATTAATCAGAAGCACTAAATGCCAAAGGTAAAAATTAATGAATTCACTAATGGCTTTTTCTTCTTCTATCCCTGCTGTTATCATTCATCTGCTTTCATTTATCTGCGGTTTCCTCACTTTTCAAGAGTATTTACACAAACATGCCCACTTTTAGCATCGCAAGCATTTAACACTGAAATAGCAGCTGCAAACAAGTAATGCTCTTGGGTGATTTGACTGGAAACATAAAATTACTGTCTTACAGAGAAAACAAAGTCTGTGAGAAGCTGGAAATGAAAGTGTTATAACTAACCAGATACACTGGCTTTTCAACGTCCATATGCATTACACTGAAAGTGGTGTGTTGAGGCAGAGGGTTTGATCGATCATTCTTTGCTTTTGCCTGGTAAGAGAAATTCTACAGCAACTGCTAAAAAAATTATATTTATTTTATATTTTTATTTGAGAGAGGAACTGTTTTCAAACTGTGCATGTGTGTATTTTTATAGAGTTGAAGAATAAATAAGAGTAAATTAACAAGCAAGTAGAACTATGTTTTAAAGAGGTTTAATTAACACACTCTTGATCATCATCTCACCTAAACTAATAGCAGAACAAGTTAGTTTAATGTACAAGTGTTCCATTTTTCTAACTCTAGGTTTTTGGTTATTTGGTTGTAGACAAAGTTTTGTTTTAATTTTAATTCATTCAGATTTTATGTCATTCAAAGATTTAAAAAAGCATGAAGTGATAAAACCTAAGATTTGTTTTGTTTTGTTTTTATTTTGTTTTGTTTTTATTTTGACACAATGGTAAATAAATAGCTCCTGAAAATAACTTATAAATCCCAAATTTAATTAACTTTATTGTAGTTAGTTCTGTAGTATCTAGAAGCTCTGAACATGGACGAACAGAAATGACTTTAAAGTAATGATAAGGAAGCACAGAACATAAGGAGTTTCCAGTGCAACGCAAAATAGCTGTTTGGATACCCGTTTTGTTGGTAAGTCAGGACAAGTGTGTTTTGTACTTAACTCCATGGTCTTTTAAAGATGTGAAGAGGTTCATCTATTTAGACTTCCTTAAAGATGCTCCATATTTCAGCTTTCCTGAATTATGCAGACAGTTTTGTGTTTATACATATACGTATATATATGTATATGCATATATACATATGTACAAATGAAAGTCCATCCTCAGCATGATTCACCATATGTATGTTACCATCCAGATCCAAATTATATATATTTATATATACAAAAATAAATTACACTTTTTCTGTCTGGGAATGTCTTTTTTCCCCTCTATGGTCTATATAAAGATAAGATATGCTAAAAGCAGTAAAGACTCAAAAAAGCCTGAAGTAATGAAGGTGGATTTAAGGCAAATATTCAAGGTATTTCTGATGTAAATTCTCCTTTGCTGACGAGAGCCAAGGGATACAAACTTGTTTTATTTCTGCTTTTTGAGAAGCATCCTGTTTAAAATGGAACTGAACAGAGAATGAATTATAGCACTAATAGGAGATTAAAATACATGTTTTTTAAGACATTGATTTCTGATATTTGTCTAGTCATCAAATGCTTTGACTTCTGAAACTTTGCCATGCAAGTAGAAGTGTTCAGACACAATGCTTGAGAGAAAAGCTGAATTATACTTTGGGGAGGTCTGAGAGCATGCAGAATTTTGCATTCTCGAGAGGATTCTATATTAATTTACTTTTAGCCAGAAGTCAGAGTTAAAACCTCTTTTTACAGTAAAACCATAGAGGTGTCCAAATCCAAATAAATTAATGACATACTGAATAGTTAGAGTAAGAAAGATGATCCTTGGGAGCCTTACTTATTAATAAGTCTTTCAAAGTAATTAAAGATATTGCTAAAGGCTAGCAGTATTATGATGATAAAATCAGATATTCTTCATGTACAGACTGTACTGTCATTTACCTCTGACAAATATTTATTCCAGCCCTACTCTTTAATTCCAGTCAAACCAGAACTTTTCAGTTCTTCTGCTTTGCAAGGAAGCTGTATGGTTTGTGTCAAGGATGACATGACATTAATTAGCTTCTATCTATCTCAAATATTCTGGATGGCATCTGTATTTTGTGAGATGACTAAAGTTTATTGGCTCCTTCCAGCTGAGTGCTTGATTGACTGTCCAACCACTGGCCTCTTTGAGCCTTTTAAATGTTTTTTTTTTTTTCTTATATTGTTAACATCTAGGCCTTATTTGTCTTGCTTTCCTGTCTTTTCTCTCCCTCCCGTTTCCAAAATACTTAGTGTCACTCAATTTCTACTCTACTTTCTTTTGTTGTGATCTATTCCAATTTTGTCTCTAAGAGTTTGTCATTGTTTCCTTTGCTTATTCTACATTCCTTAATCCTTTCCCTCTGTTCTTTTTTCCTACTACCAAATTTCTTTTATTTCCTTACTTGTCCTACATACCCATCCTATCTATTATTCAGGTCTTGTAATTTGTGTATTGAACATTCTGCCATTCATAGAGCATCCTGTGCATTGGGCCAGTAGATCTAGTACATATGTTACACTGTTTATGACTTTGTAACCTCAAAGTTATCAGTTAAATCTATGTGTTAAAAGCAGCTCTTACAAATTCTTAACTATCAGGTATCTGCTTTGTGCTCCTAGATGTGACAGGTCATGATTAGTCCAGAGAATAGATCTGAGTTTGCATGCTCATGAAGTTGTGAAAGAGATTTTGAAAGTAGACTCTGGAGGAAGAATGTTGATTCTTGTGAAAATGATAAAATAAAATACCACCCAAACCCAGTGTTTCTTTGGGATTAATAATGCTTGCAAGGAGTGATCTGAGAGGCCATAGTCATAGAGTCATAGTGTTTATCTTTTGCATAAGAAAGAAATGGAGATAGTTAGGATGTACAGTAAGTCAATTAATAAAATCTGAAAATTTATAAATGAAATTTTTATACCACTGGAAATTGCCATATCTACAGTTTCCATGTTTTTGCTTGCTACAGAAATTAATCAAATATGGATACCAAAAATTAGTATTTGGAAGTAGGCAAGGATTTTCCCACTATTCTTTTTTTTAATTATTATTATGATAGCCCTTATAATATGTCAACATAAAGTTGAATACTATGTCTACAACCATGTCAGGCAGAGATTATTTGATAAAAAGCTTCAGAACTGAGATTTCTTGTACCATGAGTGGTCTTTATTTGAAGGGCCAAGGACCTGCCACGGGACACCGACTGGATCACTTGAGTGGAAAAGTTTGTTTCAATGTCTAGTATCCCAGATCCCACCTGTCCATTTGACTGTCTGTGACACTTGCATATTTATCTTCATTTATATTCAAACAACAGAGTAGTGTCACTGCAATTATTCCTGCATTCTGTTAAAAGTAAATTATTTGCAGTTCCTGTGAAAAAAGGGAGACTGGAGGAAGACTTCTGAAAGTTCATACAGAGTGTCTGTAACTAAATATTAATTGGACTTAGATCTCCATCACCTGGGTCACAGACTTAACTATAGGCCAGTCTTCTGCTGCTGGGAGGGTGTATGTGTAACTTAGCATCCCATAACATTTAGTTGAATATATGAACTACAGCCAAAATAGTTTTCAGAAGAAGGTATAATTCATGAAGGTATTAAGAAACACTTCCTGTTGGTGGTCATGAAACCACTTGATCGAGACTTTGCCACGATTAGCAATGAATAAAAAGACAACCAACGAGACCAAGTCATTGAAATATATGAGGGCCTGGATAGACAGATCATCGCATCTCATAATAAAGACCATTCCAATTTGATTACCAGGGACAGTTCGAGAGTTTGTTAGGGACAGTAAAAGGAAAGCTGCACTGAGGATACTGACCATAAGTAATTTTGAATGCCGCTTACACTTAGAAACTCAAACTCAAATTAGATTCCTAGAGAGGAAGGGTTCTAGTGCAGGTTAATGAGAGGATAATCTAAATCAGCCCAATCTTGAGCTTAGTTTTCAGAACTGAGAACTCGGCAATAGTTCTGCAGTTGGCAGACATATGGATTGTCTACCACTCTGTTTGACTGAGTTATATACCTCATTAACTGTTGTCTGAAATCGTCTACCTTTTATATTTATTTATAAAAATTCATATGCAGGGTTCAGAACTCTTTCTATAAAAAGCTTTACCCGGCCCAGTTGAGCCTAGAGTCCAACCCAGAACATCTTATTTTTGAGTCAGAGGTCATATAAATACTGTAGATGAAAAAGTGTGTCTAAGGGCGCTCTATTTTACCTGTGAAAAGTATTCATACGCTCGGATATTCTGTTCAAAGATGAGATTTGGCTATGATAAACCCAAGTTTTCAGTGTCACTAAATGTAATTAATGCAAACACAAAATTGTGTTCTAATCTGTTATTAAAGGTGGTGCTGGGAGAGAAAAAATGGAAGCAAGAATACAGAGAACTTTAAAACTGGAGAGAGTTACAAATCTCTTCACAATTGCAGAATACCTGGTGATTACGTTAACTACCAGCATTAACTACCTTCCTCCCTCGCTTCTTTACATGGTGGAATGTGTACGTAAACCAGATAATACCTAAGGTCTTTTGTGTCCAGTGTATTGTGGGATGGCTATTTTTTAAGTATTTAAAAAAAAAGTCAGAAATGCAAAAAACTCCCAAACCTTGAAGTAAGCAAGAAAGAGATGATGCACTTGCATGAAGTCATTCAAGATGACAATAGAGAAAACAGAGAAATATCTTTTAGGCTAAACCTAAGGGCTGGAGAAATAGCATTAACTTACAGAAAGTAGAGCTTTTTATTCACCATAAGTTAAACAAAATATCCCACATTACATGAGCGTAGACTAGTTTATTCTAAGTTAATGCTTGTTCATTTATTCCTGTTATATCATGTGGCCTCGTGAAAGGTATTGGCTTTCTCTACAAACCTGGCCTCTCATATCGGTACACTATGGCAGTTGCAACTGTGCTATTTTCACTTCTGCCTTCACCAGCCAGTTGCCTTGGCAAATACTTTGCTCGGTTATGAAAAATCCTGACAATGGTCATACATATTTGAACAATACAGCTTTTTTGTTTAGTAGCCATCTTTTTCTCTTCTTCACACCCTTTTTAAAAACACATCTATTTCATGAAACATTTCTGCTTTAGTCTCTTCATAAAAGATGCATAAAATCATGGGCCCTCAGTTTCAGTTTTCCTGTCTTTCATGAATGCTTTTGCACCCTTTTAAATCAATCATCCTTTTATTTCATAGCTTATGCTTGTATGCTGTTCAGACAATTGACAATACACCTGAGCTTTCACGTCTGAGGCACTTACTTTATACCAATGTAATGACAATAATTTCTATCAGGTTACTTCTGTTTTTCCTGATGTAGTTCTGCTCAAAATGTGTTTTATATGGCACCTTGTCCAAGAGTGTATAATCATGTTAAACCCTGGTGGATTGCAAAGATGGTCTCTCTCATT
>Ga0065711_1000250_pt1:50000-78598 | contig 78598 bp, 39 predicted proteins | sample Hoacrofraction12_FD_59098 | JGI IMG/M metagenome (GOLD analysis project Ga0065711, IMG submission 59098) | Hoatzin crop microbial communities from Cojedes, Venezuela - Epithelial fraction 12 v2 (version 2) | ecosystem: Host-associated > Birds > Digestive system > Esophagus > Crop...
TGTCTTCGATGACCATGAGTATCTTTTCCATTCAAAGTAAATGCAGTTTTAGAAGTTCAGGCCTAAGATTTTCCTAAAAATCTATCCCTACCTGTATTAGGAGTTTACATATTTTTCCAGTATTCCTTGGCCACCTTAGAAAAACTTGTTATTTCGCTTAACTGTACAAGATATTTGTTTCCTTGTGAAATATCTTATAAGTTGTTATTCATTAATTGTTTTTTGACAAACTTACCAACTCAAAAAGACTTTACATGACTAGAAGAATAAATTGATTATGTTTCACCTACCAGTATCCCCTTACTAATTACTTTTTAATTCACGCAACTTCTACCATTTTCCCTCCAGTTATTTTGTTTAACTGGCTCATTTAAAAATCTTCTAGGACAGAAAGACTGAGTTATATTTTTGTCTATATCCACTTCGGTGACTGTGACATATATACATTTGGGTTTTTTGTATAGGAATTATTTTTGAGGTGTGATTTGTTTGAGGTTAAATGTTTGTCATTCATACATAACCTAATACACCCATTTATGTGCTCAGCTATGGTGGACTTACTCTGTCGTATTCACTTTTTGGTCTGTATTCAGCATTAGGTCAATATTTCTTCTGTTTAAGTGACTTGGGCTGCAGAGTGTCCACGTTCTCCAACAGAATCTCAGTATCCACCAAGTAAATAATATCAGGAAAAATTTATAGCTAGATCACCCCAAAGGTTCTTTATTCATTGCATCTCCTGAACACTTCTGAAGGTGTGCTCTCACTTCAGAACCCAAATTCAGTCTCTTGTTATTTGTCACAGTCCCAAGTTGATGTGATGTGGCCTGCCTTCCTTTGCAGAAGTCAAGAGTCTAGTCTCTATGTTTTTACTCAGATAAACTGTATGCAAATCTGGGTTTTAACAAAGCTTTTAAATGCATCCTCAACTTTAGAAGATTCATTTCCTTTATCTTATCTGAGTACTTCAATGATTCTTTTCGCCTAAGTGGTCACCTGCTTTCCCCAGTACACAGAATCTCATACTCTTTAATAGAGAAAGGGAACTATTATAAATGTATCTGCATTTGATAATAAAAAGCAACTCAAAATTACAAGTTTCAATATACAATACAGAGTACTCCACCTGAATCTGTCCTGTAGCCACACAAAGGCTCAAAGACGTGAGAGTCATTGCTAGAGAGCAGTGAATTCTGAAAATCCAGAAAAAGTGCAATGGTGCTCATCAAAGCCATGTTTGATTGCACAGAGTAGGTCAGCTGCACACTGCAAATCTGTTGAATAGGTGGGATTTTACAGTGCAGTCATTATTTTACTCTCTGAAACTATGTTGGTGGGCTTTTCCTCTTGGGCGTTTCCTATTGATCTGCCTCCAAAAAAATACTGTATGTTCATCATGATGTTTTTGGTGGGAAAAGGATCCTGTTTCTTCTGTAATTTTTTATTACTTAAGAAATGTTCTGTAGTTTAAGGAAATGTTGTGAATGTTTTGAAACATGGATGAAGCTTATTTCCTCTGTGAACCTGTGCTAATTCTGCAGGATGGTGTAATGATCATCACATTTTTCTCCAGTTGTATTAGGCTCAACAAAAAAGAAGTTTCAGTTTCTATATCAATGTAAAGAATAGTCAAGTAATGTTTTTAAGTCAGAAGAGAAATATTTTAAAATTAGTGAAGTCAGTAGTTTTTAACAGTTAAATCTAGACTACAGCTATACATTCTCTTGAAAGTACTTCTGCAAGTGAATAGCTTAACAGATAGGAGTGTAACTCCACTGAGTTCCCTTGTGGAATGACAATATTGTTTGCAGAACCGACAATTTTTATTACTAAATCTCAAAGGTGGGAACGTTCTTTAATTATTTGGGTTGGAGTGTAAGGAAGCAATCTTAGCTAGGTGAACAAAAATAACATTTTAATTTCTTTTTTTTCCCCAGGTCTGAATTGAGATGATTCAGCAGCTGTGGGTTTTACCCTCTTTTAAGGAAGAAATATGAAATAGTACAAAGATATACTAAGGTTTGCTAATGTGCTGTTGAGTTTCTAAACATATTGATATTTATTCTGAAAACCCTAAGGCTAATATATTTAGAGTGTTATTCCTTATACTGCCATAGATAAAATCAAGTACTCAGAAATGTTTATTTCCTCTAATCTTCATCCATTTTATCTTTATAAAATGAAAACCGTATTTACAAATATTACTAGCGAATTCAGAAACTCAATGAAATGTGTGAATTCTCTTATAGAAGTACATTTACAAAAGTAAGGTCCAGGGCAACCATAACATAGAACTGTGCAGTGGTGATGGTATGGTTTTGCTGAGACAACTAGCAGCCACATCTCTTTTCCCATACATAAATGGCAGTCAGCAATAGCTAGAAACAAAAGAGCCCTCTCTCACTCTCTGAATACAGTGACATTCATTCTCAGAGAAGCAGGGGCAGCTTTTTGAAAGCGGACTTCTTCAGTCCAACAATAACACACAATGAGTTATTGACTTGTTTATATATGGAGCTCTTTTCAGTAACTAACTCTGACTCCCCACAGTCTGGACAAATGATTGATTTCGTTGTTAGAAAAAGAGAAAGCTCTTGCACTAAACTCTGTAGTGCAAACTACTTTTTCCCCATTTGTTCCCCCACTGAATAGGACCTTATTAAAATGCACTTTCCAAAAAATACCTGCAGCTGGCCTTTATAAGCATGTTTTGTATATATAAATAAGTAATTTGTCCCACTCTTTTGTATGGTAACAAACCATTGGAGAATCTTGTCAACATATATATGAAGGTTGAGTGTCATAGGATTTTGGCTAAACGATATTATTTATATCAATATGCATATAAAGCGCAATTTTAGAAGTATTTACAGTAGCTGTTTGCTATTTGATTACAAATACTAAATTTTAAAAGTTAATAGGCATGACTTTTTTATTGAGAAATTCCTATTTCCTTTTGACACCAGTTGTTAAAGTAATATGCCATACACGTTATTCTGATACCTTTTTATGTATGATCACCTAAACAAATATTTGAATAACTGTTAATTATCTTGCAAATTTTGCACATTGTTGTAGCGTATAATCCATCATGTTTTATTTTTTGATACACTGCTTATGTTAATACTTCGTATACATATATGCAAAACATTTTATTTTAAAGAAAGTGAGCCTTCTTATGTCTTCTGTTATTGCTATGGGGTTTCTTTAATAAGTAAATAAGTATTTGGTTTCTTTTTTGTAAATTTAGATTCTGAGATCTATTACTTAAAAAGATGCTGCATTTGTGCAACAGCTATGATGCAGGAACAATTTTTATGTAGCAAAAGAGGATGCAGAGTTCTACCGAGCCCTGCAGTTTGCTAGTTACAAAATCTCAAGGGAAGTTAAGCGCTCATTAGAATGTTGCTGAAGGTGTGTTTCCAATGCATTTTACTAACACATATAGAAATATAATGAAGAATTAATGGAGTTAATGCCACATTACTGCTGATTCTCCAGGTCCTGGCCCCTGTGAAGTTGTGTTAGCCATGGCACACAGAATGTAAAATACTAGCAGATCAAATGCAAAATGCTAGCGTTCTACAGCAACACGACATAAATTCTGTAGAAACCTATTCAAGTTAGAAGGAAATGAGGTATCATATCCCTCATATCCCTGTGAGTATTCCTTGTGTTTCTGACAAGACTTAAGGAAGTGCAGATTTCAAGCTTGTGTAGATATCTAAGATTATAAAAAGAAAACTGGGAAAATGTAAATAGTGGATTTCTAATCTGGAGCATAAGCCTTGAAACTTGCTGATTTTGGTATTCTAATTCTGTCAGTTAATCATGTCATACCTTGTTTTTACAAATTTGTATTCTTTCCATCTTTTGTGTATGAATTTCTTGTATCTCCTTTCTTTCCTTTTCTTTCTTGATTTTTCATTTGTTTTCCAAACAAAAATACTTTTGTTTATCATACTTACTTCCTTTTTCTTTATTTAATGCAGTTTTCCTAACATAATTTAGATCCCTTTGGGAGTGCTAGCACAGACAGGCCACCAGTTTCTACCTCTCATTAACCCTGCCCAGGCAGATCTGATTAACAAATTATATAATATTAACAGAATTTATGATATGATGTCAGCAATGATATGGTGATTTTCACTAAGCTTTGCTAGAACCTATTTAGAATTACCAAAAAATGAATTTTCAAAAAAATTCCTAGTGAGTAGGTTGTGAGGGGAAAAAAAAAACTAAATGTCTTTGCTCTTATTCATTTTCATATGAACACCAGGGATTAGCATACTTTTGAAAAAGCATGTATATGCAGAGCAAAGAGGACTTGGAAAAAGCTGTATTTTCTATAGAAATCCATGCATAGAGCAGAAATTTGATTCAGAAATTAATGCCTGGCTTGTTATCTTTAACTTCTATGTATCTTGCTCTGTGCCTTGTAAATGTAGATCAGGAGCTCATAGTAGCATCATTCTTAACTGGTTGCGGAGGGTCGGGGGAGGAAAAGGAAGAGCTATTCTTCTGTGTAGCTTCTGTAGCCTTTTGTGAAGACCCAGAGATCCTTAGGGTTTTCCTGTGATCTCAACGTATCCATACTTACAATTGAGTCGTCCCTCCCCCTGTGTATCTGAATGTCCTGGGACAGACCTTCAGCTGCAGTAAAGTGATGTCAGTTGAAGTTGGTGGCTTTTTACTCATTTAATTGAGTGACATGCAAACCTGGGCTGACGCCTTCTCCACCAAAGCCTTTCAGAAAATCTCTGAACAGCAGCTCTGCAGAGCTTTTTAGCTTTTGTCTCTCCTACAGCTTCAGGTGTTGTGCAAGGAAACAAGAGGGATCATCAGGAACAGATCCTGGTCTTTGAAAGACATTATGTTGCGATTATCTAAGTAGATTTGTTTTACTGGACAAGTTACACCCATTTAACTGGAGAAACATATCTGATTTCTATCTGAAGTGCAACCTACAGATCAAATATTTTTTCAGTAAGTACAGTCCTGTTCAACAGTGATAAGTATGACACAAGTATAAAATTAAATGTGTGCTGGAAAAATAGGACTCTGTATCTTTCATCTTCATTAAATGGAAGTGAAGCTGCAGTATGCAAATTTGCAAAGAATTGTGCCTTAAAACAACTCTTTTGACTTAAACTTTTGTTTAATTTTTCTTTAGAGGTGTTTTATTTTATTTTAGTTATGCATAAAAATGCAGGTGTATGTATTCTGAAATTCTTGGTACTACCATAGGAATTTGTCAAAATAAAGTTCTCAGATTCTTTGCAAGCGTCCAGGCATTTTCTTATGTATTTAGAGTCAGAATTTTAACAATATTTTATGTCAAATGAAAGACACATCATATATAGCTAACTTTGTTCGCCCTGTGCTTGTGCCAGGAAGAAAACATTTCAGTGAGAAAGCTAACAGCAACCATCTTCAACTTTTATATTTACTTAAAAGCTTACCCATCTGCTCCCAGTTCTGGTCTTGCTTTCAGCTGTGATTGCTGAAGACCAGTGGGTGTACTAGTGTCAATCAAATCGCCTTGTGACTGCGAGAATATACAGACCCTTTTTTTTCTTCCTAGAGATTTCATTTACCAGACTTAGATGACTGGTTTGAATTGTTTCAAACTTTGGGACAGTAGATGAAATCCTGGTTTCATTTAAGTTAATAACTATTTCTCTCATACTGATCCATTCTGACAGGTATCTAGAGGAAGGCAGAAACATCATAGAATGCCTGCTGTTCAGAAGAGGAAAATACAGATGTGAGGCCGATCCTTATCATAGGTAGGCTACAAGTATTGTTTAAATAGGACCCTTTCGATGAGTTGGAGACTGGGAGATTTAAACAACCCATAGAAAAGCATTGACTACTGGCAAAAGTAGAACAGTCTCATTTTTTTTTAACTTTGTCTCTACTGCATATAAATTAGACGCTGTCTTCCCAACCTCAAAATACTGACCACTGAAATAAGTATTTGGGATGTATGAAGTTTTCAGGTTATTCGTTCTGAAAGGTGTTTTTTAATAATCACATTGCAAGCCAAGCCAACCCCAATGTTCAAAATATACGCCTTTTCAAGTTGATGAAAAAGCAAATGTACATAAAAATGCTTATATGAAAATGTGTAAGAAAATGCTGTATATGTTTATATCAAAATGCTTCATATGGATTTTTAATCCATGTGTATGTAGTATGTTATTTTTTATTTTTCAGTTGGATTTTGGTATTGGTTTTCAGAAGGGAAAAATCATTAGATATTCTTTCAATAACAGAGGAATCATATTTAAAGCAAGAAGAAGTAAGTGAATTATATAAAGTAATTTGCTTGACAATTAAGAGAGAAAAAGACCACAAAGACTATATTTGAAGGCCAGAAAAGTTATTTTTGTAACTGACTTTAAAGCTGATTTTGATCTCCAAATAAAAATGAGACAGTTTTCTACCACCATGCTTCTTAATGACCCAGTAAAACAATTGCCAAAAATAATTTCATATGCATATAGGATACAGATTTCCGAATCCTTAGATTTACATCTTTTTTCTGTGGAGTATTGAGATCCCCAGATGCAAAGGATAATTTTCACGACAGGTAGAGCAGGAGCTGTACGAGGCAAGAGCTAAAAACTTGGTAGTCTTCTGTGCACTGGATTTAGGAACACATAAAAAAGTGTCCAGAATGCCTGTACATATGTGGCCCTATTTTAAACTTAGTCTCTCACTGACTTATGATTCAGTTCTATTAGTGAGTTTAACCATGCTTATCAGAAACAAATAAATACCTAGGAAAGTCAGTGTCAATATTACTGGCACAAAACCCCTCAGTCCTTATTAAAGTAAATGAACTTTACTATGAATGATGGTTTTCATGAAGAATTTTTTTTTTAAAATTATTCATATTATGGAATGTCTATGGGTATAAGGGATTTGTCACTTTGATAACACTGTATCTGTTAAAACTTGAAAAGTATTTGTAAATTCTTTATGTTTGCAAGGTTGGTGACTGATTTTCTCTTTTCTCTGTGAAGACAACTGTTGCATTTTCCCCCAGATTTTTCTGTCTTTTTTATCTTCCTAATTCCATGTTGAGTGGATCTGACATGACCTCTTTAACTTAATTCTCTCTTCTAAGCCTTTCTATTTAAATGTATTCTACAGTGTAAAAATGCATTGGAGATTAACTTCTAGCTCCAATTAACTCAATGGCCAAAGAAAAAAATGAGTAGTGTCATTAGGATCTATGGTTACAATCAAATATTCTTTTTTTGTTGACATCAAACATTGATTAAAAAAGAGTAAATGTTGCTAGTTCACAGTTCTGTGTAAGAAGCTGTACATAGCTATCTATTCTGCCCCAAACAGAATTTTGGCAAGTGCAATTTCCTTCCTCTTCCCTCGGTGTACGAGGATGGAAGGAAATTCCATCAACTCTTTTATTTGCACAGAAGATTCCTCCCTCACGGCCAGCTTCAGTACCTTTACTTGCGTGATGAGACTACGTCCTCTCTCTTCCTATCACTCCCAGCCTACTTTCTGCTGATGCGTTCGGAACAAAGGAAAAAATCCCAGTGCTTGGGCGTTCCCACTCAAAGGATGGGTGGGAAGCTTGAAATGAGGAAAAAAATCAATATATTCTAATAAATTCTATGTAGTAGCTGTAAATATGTTTGATGTCATGTGTGACTACAACACTATATTTGATCCCATGTAGAGGATGGGTTAATCCTTCTAAAGAAAACCTCCCTGACTGCAATGAGTATGAACAATTGATCTCTCATACTCAGTAAAAGTTTTGGTATATGTCATACTTGTTATCAATTCTACAACTTCTAAAGAAACTAGGGATGTTTTCTTCAAATTTTGTTTCCTACATTTTTTAGTATGCAATTCCTTTTGCTAATAAAACAATATTCAAAAGAGATTTTGTTCCCTAGCAAAATATTTAGTGTTCAGTTAAGATTTTAAGTAACTCCTTTGCTTTTGTTAGAACTATGATGCTGCTTTAAAGAAAAATGCTAAACTCTGTTCTCTTCTTTCAGGGAAAAAGCATAGTTTAAAATGTGAAGATTTAGTAAGCTAATCAGAAGATTACGCAGGAAATATTATAATGAAAAACTGTTAAATCAAGCATTTTTCTTACAATAGCTCATGCTGTGAAGTTGACAGCATATTCTGTAAATGAAATATTAATACAAAAGTTGTGGCAGGTAAAAGTGAAGAACAATTTCCTTGTGGTTTCTGGATAGCAAAATCCCCTTATTCCTTCAGATAGAATAATATTAATACATGCATCTTATTGTAATGCCACTAGTAAATGTATCTTAACATTTTGTTTACTGGAATAATTAAAAATATTTTTAGAATTATATCAATGATATTTCATTTTCCTACACATAACTTCTTGTTGTTTGACATTAACTTGCTTTCAGTAATATTATTTTGCTTGTTATCTACTGATTTCTGACTCATTTTTTTCTTGAATAAGTCAGAGTCACAGAATGATGTGTACATGTAGACCTCAATCTTGAGCTCCTTACTTGGGCAGAAGTCCTAAACTCTCTGCCTGAGGTTGGGATGAGTAACTTTTCCAGTTCCATGTGCTTAGTAATGTTATCTCTGCCTACTGAAAGGCATGTACCAAATAAAAAGCTTTTAATGACCCATCACGTATTACCAGAAATATGGAGAGAGACAACAAACACTATGAAAATAAGAAGGAACAACAGAAGCTGTACAGAGAAATAGAGAGAAATATGTATGAAGTGGGCAAAATATTAAACATCTTTTTAGTTCCAGATGCTAAAGATCTTCCAGTACAGGTTACTCAGTTAATTTACAGACATTCAATTTTCTATTTAGAGCTTGCAAATTAACACCCTGCATACACAAATCCACATCATTTATTTTAAAGTTTGCGAATCATATGGAATGGCCGTTCAGGTTTTTCACTAATCTTGAGCAGGGTATTTTGACTGTCCTCCTGGAGACTTCTGGCACACTGAAAAGTACGGAAGTGGTGCCAGGTACTGCAGCACCCAATCCCCAAGCACCTAGTCCAGGAAGGGTCACCCTTCCATTTGAATGGGTCTGAATTTGAATGACAGAGCTCACCAGTACGTCTTTGGGCAGCTTTAACATATGACCAATGGTGAAGCTCCTAGAGGAAGTAAGAAGCTACTCCAAGCGGCACAGCGTGTAAGATCGCTGCTGGGCGGAATGCAGCCACCACTCTCCGATTGTGTTCGGTGGAGGTATAACACCCATTGCTCAGAGCATGTAGGCCCATTTATTTTGTCTTTTGAATAACTCAATTGGTTGTTAATATTTCATATGTCCTTTGATGTGGATATTAATTTTAATATCACTTGACATTAGCATGAATACTGATTCAATAATACTTCCATATTAAATGATCCAGCTTTATCTTTAAATATTCCTTGTTTTCATAATTCTTCTAACTAAACAATTTCTTGTAAGTGTAATTCAAATAAAAGATGTATCACATTAGTGGGCATATTAATTCTCAAGTGTTTTATGAAAAATAATGAAATGTAGCTATAGTTAATCAATCCAAGATGAGATTTTTATTCACTAAGAACTTAACTAGATGTTCAAGCTAACAAACAATGACCAATTGTTTAACACGATTGCTATCACTGGGATACATGGTATTTTTTGTATTATTTAAAATGTGCTGAATCAAAACATTTGCACTCATAGTAAATCACTAATTGTGGCACCATCACAGCCTTACTTTCAGATGTTTTTTTTTCTGTTTTCTAATTACCTATTGAAGGGTCTTGTTTCTGTTTTACAATTAAAGTAATAAAGGTCCATGAAATTTCCATTTCTTCTTTCCTTAATGGTCCTTCTCTGAGATTCTAGAAGATGAGTGCTGTCAAAGCCATATATGGGAAGCATTTGTGCATGTGGAGATGCAGATAGGTACAGAATGTGATTTTCAAAATCTGGACAGTATTCCCTCTCTATTGGGAGTGAAAATGCTGGAAACTTTGATGGGGAAGTCATTATTTTGCAGAATTACTTCGCTCATTACTTATTAAGAAAAGCCTTCCTCATGAGCCCTGATGCCATTTGTTTTGCCTGGTTTAGAAAATAATTACAGATGCTGAGCTCAAATCATAGTATAAATCAATACCGGAGTTGTTGAAGCTTGGCTGATCTATACCAGCTGAGGATTTGTTTCACTAAATGCGAACTCTTATTGCTACTCTTACAATTGTGTATCTCCTGCCCCTTGTTCGGATTTCAATTGACAGGTTCAGTGCAAAGTGGCTTAGAGCACTCTCTGATAACATGAGTGGACTCTGAGTAATATAGCATTTAAACTGACAGCTGACTTTGCAGTGCCAACCTAAACAGGATAGGCTTGAGGAGATACTGATAATAAATGGACTTTATGTATGATGATAATAAAAATAATTGATACTATTATTTGCTGTGGATTTGCAGTAGCACTGATAGACTTTAACTTATAAAATACCTTACAGAGCTGTCTTGAAGCCTATGTACTGTATAATCATAAGCAGTTCATCAGACTTTAAGACATTATAAATATCATATTATAAATATTTACCAGTCGAGGTACAAATGACACAGTCATTGCTCACCTCTCTGGAGAGAGATTATGGCAGGAGAAAGTAGTTTTAGTATAGCAAGAAAACCACAGTTCTCTCATAAGGTAGAATTTTGCAAGGCTGCAATGTGCGGGGGTCCTCAGCTCCTCTCACATCAGTACCGTTACCCTGCTGTATGCCAGCCGAGCAGACGCCCCTCCTGTATTTTTAGTAAGAAAAGTAGCTTACTCTTTGCGTGTGCTTTTTTTGTTACGTTGTGTTCATTTACCATTCCCTCACCCAAGTCCTGTACAAGTGTCACTTCCATGATGAGTTTTCCTGGCGAATGAGGAGTAAAATGTGTAGGCTCTCTGTAGCACAATGAAAGCATGCATTTTTTTCAACTTATGCGTACGTAAGCCTTCTTTTGTGAATAAGACTCATAGGGTCAGATAATGTTTAAAGGGAAAGGCTTTATGTCTCTCAGGCCTGCATGTTTCCACATGGATGCTTCTACACACACACAGATTGAATTATGAACAGACCTATTAATGCTGGGATCACAAAAGGTCAAGTTTTGTCTTCTTTTACCTCTATTCAGAATTGCTTTTGAAAGGGGGGAAAAAAGGGATTTGCAGAAAAAAAGATTCATGATGAAGAATTTTACAGGTCTTTTTTTCTATCCTTTAGCAACATCTGGGAGTTGGAAAAAAAAATCTTATTATGTAAAACAGTCCAGGGGTATTGTATTACTAGATTTTAATATATCTGACTTGGGTCACTTGTAGGGTTACCTTCTGGAATGACCTGCTACCTAAGGAACAAAAACACTAAAAAGGAACTTGATCAAAATTTTCCTGCTACTATAGTGGATGTGTTTAACTGAAGAAAAATAGTAAAAATATTCCAAGAAAAAAAATTAGACGTTTATTATTTGATAACAACAGAGCTCTAGACCCTAAAATATTTTCTCAGAAAAATCTTATATTGAAGTTGAGCTAATCCTTCAGAACCTGCAGACTATTAATTTGAAAAGTTGTATTACACTTGTACGTAAAAGTGGAGGTTACAAAGTGCTCTGCCAGATCTCACCATAAGCTTTCACAAATATTTTTGCAAGAGGAAAATCAAATAATATTATTGAAGAGTTTCTACTGCTGTATTTTAATGTTCTATATCGAGCTATGCAGAGTCATGAAATCAGTCTAACACCGAAAAATATTTTCTAAAGAAAACCATGTTGAGAAACAGAGAAATGAGACTGAAATAATAATAGGTGCTTTTAAGAAGGCAAAAGTTTAACATTATACCCTGAAGCTCTGCATTACGTTTGGCATCTTCTTACTTATATTTGTTTGCATGTGTGCATGAGGGAGAGCAAATACTTGCAAGTATAAATCTCTGAAATACACCACTGCTTACTTTCTCTAATGCTAAAAATGTATTACTGCCTCTTTATACTTTGTTTTTATTTGCAAGAAACAATACAAATATCCTGAAGTAGAAAAATGCACAAGTGATACAGAATTTTTAAGTGTGATTAAGGCTGGACATCAATCGTACAAGTTCAGAGAAGCCTAAGAAAGCTAAGGAATTGGTAATTATGATAACAGATTAAATGCATTAATAGCAAATGTGATACATATTGGAAAGAATCATTGGCATTATTTATACAATTTAACAATTGCTAATTCAAAAAATGACTGTTACTGCTCAGTAAAATCATCTAGGAATCCCTATAGGCTGGATTAAATGAGAGTGATGAAAGGAAATCAACTCTGACACTGTATAAAATTAAGAAAGAAAATTATAGAAAATTTTGTAATGCTGCTATATAAATACCACCATCTGAAATTTCATATTTTTTTCCACAGGGATAGGAAAGAAAGCTATAGTAAAAATGCAAATGTCTTAAAGTTTTGTCTTCAAAAAGAATACAAATATTTTATTTGAAGTAAAAATTAGAAGACTATGGCTCAACTAGAATGAGAATAAAATTGAGTGTAATAGAAACCCTAGTAAGTTATAAGTTGCATAAAATAGATATACCAGATGACACTCAATAAAAATAAGTCTCATTACATTTTTTTTTACTCTAAGTACTTAGTGAAATTCCAGAACTCACTTTTGCAATATATCATTGAGTCCCGTGTCTTTGTCATTTGAAAATAAGCAAAAACAGATAATTGTTGCAATATTTCAGAAAATTGAAGTTTGCATAGTACAGGGTAAAAATATGTAATGAGTCAGTAACTTAGTAGGGCCAGTTCTTCTATAAAGGATGTTCTGCCTCTCTGTAGCAAGGGTCAGTGTCAGAGACTCGGCTGGACTGGACTGGGTTGAGCAGTATGTGGCAATGTTAATATTCTTTCTTAATATGCAGAAATCTGTAGGTCTTGTGTTTTCATAATTGATGTCTTTTGTCAATAATAGAATAGAGTAAGAGATATAATAGGCTAATAATAAAGAAGAATAATCTCTGTGTGAGCTCTTCCCTTCAATATATGTTACAATGTCCTTCAAACAAAAGGCAGAAAAAATAAAACTGGAAAATCTCATACAGTTCAGGACTTCATGGCTGCCTTGGTAGTGTGCATATGCTTTTCTCTATGTACAGGTACACTCTGCAGTAAAATAGGGTAAGAAAATCATGTGATTGCCCATGCAATACAAAGCTATAACTCTTTAATTGCCAGGCACAATCTGTCCTGGTTATTTCTTCTAAGCCATTAAAACTAATGGTATATGTAATCTATTTTTCTTTAAGTTAGATGCACAATTACATATGAAAACTGAAGTTGGCAACAAAAGTGGAGACAGCTGGAAGCATCAGCTCAAACATACTACAGTCCTAGTATTTTATTTGTGTTTGTACATGAACAGCTTACATTTTCGGGTAAGTTACAAAGATTTATATTTCTGTACCGAAAAATAACTCCATAATTGTAGTCCTATGTTTAAATTATAGAACTGGTGTATGACTGGTGAGACTTTGCAGTTCTGAAACTTGAAATTTCTGAAACCAAAAGCGCTGAGAGAATTTGGGCTGGCTTTTTGGAAGTATCCCTCTTTTGAGAATCCTGCTGGTATTAGCCCTTTCTGAGAGCTCATTTCACTAGCATGGTTTACAAAATTTCACATTATGATAGTGATCATTACATATTTTATGTGATCAGCTATTTTTAACAGCTCAAAAAATGTAAATTCTAAACTGAGACTACATTGTTACTGTGTCTGTTGAATATAAACATTTCACCACTAGAAAGGCTACCTTCGTTTTTTTAAAAATACATGTAAGGATAATCTTGCAGAGATTATTCTTACTTTTTTTAGACTTCTTCTGTACTTCCTTGGTCTGAGACATTCTCTTTCCCAAATTCATAAGGAATATATATCTGGTTCTTATTGTAACGAAAAGATTGCATGAAAGCTGTATAAGCATAATGAAAATATTTTAATGAATACTGGAAGAGTATGTGCTAGATAGATTCAAAGAAACACGTATAGCTTATACATACAACTTCTGTGGGAATTAAAGAATTACGTAGTCCTTTTTATTTTAATATATGCCATTTGTTTGTGAATACAGAGTTTGTAAATTACGAATTATGGAAATAATGATTTTTTTTTCCAGTTATTAAAGGTCATTATATGTGTGTAATTATTGGTGAATTATGTGGTTGTCTATAAAATGCAAAATAAAGGAGTAAGAGAACTGTGTTTATTCCTTGCATTTGCCACTCTTGTATGTGGTTCTGCATATGGCTATGACTTTTTTTGGTCTAGCGGCATAAAACCATACCTATGTATCTGTATCAAAAATATGTTGATATTTGGAAGTTACGCATACATATTATATGTCCTATCCAACTTGGAGCAGTAAAACCCCCATGCTTTCTGTAGGTTTGTAAGGAAAAATCTGATAGGTGGGATAGTACCTGTTGTAATTTAACCGTCCAAAGCTACAGAGGTTATCTCTCTAAACTTGCTTCACTATTATAGGCTAAGCAGGAACTGTGATGTATACATAGAACAGAGCTTCCTACAAACAGAAGTTCATTGCAGGATCTGTATCTGAGGCGTGGTATGTTTCAATACTTTTTTTATGGTCTAATATCTTGATTTGAAAAAAAAAGTCATTGCTTCTGCTTGGTAGCAATGAATATACCTCTGTGAACTCTGAAATGTCTTTGTTCACCAGAGTGTGTTTCTCATCATTTGGGGGAGAGGCTTAGAGCTGGTTTGTAATAGTCTTTAACTTCAAATGAAGTTGTTACAATAAGTAGAGATTGTCAATTCATTTCACTGATTAGTTTTGGAAGTCAGTGAGCAGAACATATATGTGCCTAAACTCCTTTATTGAAAGATAAATTCCATGAGGTTAAGCAGCACTTCCTAGCAGATTTTCCTGGAACATTAAAAACCTTAGCAGAATTGCTTGGTGTTTTGTAGTATTCATGAGAGGATATTAACAGATGAGGGAAAATACACTTTAAGATACAAATCTCTTCTAAAATAGGCTCAACCCTACTTTAACAGACAAATATTCTGAGAATTCTGACCAGTAGTGTATCTGCTTTAGATGTGGCTATGCATATCCTTTTTAACCTAGTGGATAGCCCTGTGAGAACTAAAATATTTCAGCATGATTTTTACACAGCAACTGTTGCTTTATAGTGCTTATAAGAGTGTTAGGTAGCTGTTACAGAGTCTGACAAGCTCAAGAGAAGAGAGTAGGAGCACTTTGCTGACTTTCGGTTTGGGTCAACTTCACGAAGAGCTTAGAAGCATGTTTGGAACTTGCTGTCCTAGCTTTTTTCAGCTTAGCCTTTCCTTCTTTCAGCAGTTTTGTTGCTGTAATGATTACGCTAGATCTTGTTTCTTGAGCTCTGCTACATTAACAGCATAGCTGATGTCTTCTTTTTCTTTCTTCACTCTTTCACAGAAAGAAAGTGGGTGAATATCCAAGTTTTGGATATTTGTGGTTTCCTATAGCAAGCTGTTGTACTGAGTGCTGCAGGTCTGTTGCACATCTATGGGAAACCTATAGAATTCATTGTTATCACTCAAGAAATCAACTTGCCATATGATGTACCTTTTCCAGGAAAGCCTACTTCTAAACCCAGAATTTTTCCTTTTTGTGGCATTTTGCTATATTATAAACTCTGATAGTTTCAGACTTTCTTTGGGAAAAAAAAGTAATATTTTTCATTTCTTTGCCAGAGAAGAAAACAAGAAGTTATGTAGATTGAATTGTGCTGGTGTCAGCTGTTTCTGGCAAAGTCTCTAGAAAGCATGTATAGCTCAGTTGTATGTCGATGGGAAGATATTATGAAGACCAGTGTTTAATATTGAACATACAGAAAATGAAGAGAACCTCTGACCGTGATGCCCTATCCAAACTGTAATAGGGAGTGAAATATAATGTGAGGTGTTCCTCAACTAAAATCAGTCACAGTTGGGTTTTGGGCTTTTTTCCATATTCTGGATGTAAGAAATTTTTAAGAGAGAATAAGGAGATCTGTGATAGTGTCTGTCAGGACTAGCCTGGGAACAATTAGTTTTGAGAACTAGTGCTTGCAGATGGTGCAAGTTGGATATCTTATTACTTAGCTTGCTTTAGTTCTCCATGTGTTTGAGAAGTGATTGATGAAGACAACTATGTAGCAATACAAATTGGGTATTAGAACTATCCTTTCTTGTTTAGATATTTCTTGCAACTAAACATTATCCATAATCACGCATTGGTCTTCAGAGACATTCAGAAAGAACTGCTGGCTGAAGCTAAACACTTGCCTATCAATATACACATGCAGTTAACTTTTATGTTTTAATGAATTTATCAGTAACAAAAAATGACTGGCGTTGCATCATACAGTTTTATGCTATGCAAGTCTTTTGAGGTTCTGCAGCTGTTCCCAATGTCTTGTGATCTAACGAGGCAAGAGTCAGGGCACCTGTTGTGTCAGGAACTGCCATACTTCAGAATGCTGATTGTAGGTGGGGCTCTAGGTGCTGCTGGAAACTAAATGAAAATCTGAGCTTGTGTTGTGTTGTTTTTTTAATGCCACTATTGACAATTCTGGAACTTTTGAGGCAGCTTTAGGTATCTTAGGTGTTCCATTTTCTTAAAGCAGTATCAATTTTTGGGTAAGTCAGTGTGGCTAGTCAAAGTAAGCCTGTTCCAACTCCTGGAGTGGTGGAACTGTATTCCATGTGTATTGTAGGCAGGCATATTATCATACACCATTTTTTAAAATGTAGGACGACTGCTGTCTTTAGTGTACCTCTGTATACAGAGTACACCTGGACTGAGTATGGAGTGAACATTTTTACAAAAATTTTAATGCTTTCTGTCAAAAGCTTTTTTGTCAGGAGGAGTACATGTAATTTTAATCTCAAAACTGCAAAAAGACAGTAACTGTCAACAAGTAACTTCAGCAGGCAGAAACCTTTTCTTGACTTTTTTTTTTCTGTGAACCATTTTGGTCTTCAGCAGATTTGATGGTGGATTTTTCATATTGATCATTTCAAACAACATTTCTCATTTTTATTTTAGGATTCTACTCTTGAGGTACTTACGATGGATACATCATAATGTGCTGAAATATATTTTCATGTTATGTGTAAGATGCCCAGATTGAATCATATATATTCCACATACACATCAGCACTACACTTGCTAACTTCTTCATAGATCACAATAGAACTCTGCTACTGACTTTAGTGTGAGCAGGAATAAGGTTTGAATAGCTTTAGTTTGCAACTTCGTGTATATACTCATATTCAATCAAAACTGTACTTCAGGAATTTTCCAGTTAAAAAATGGCTTCCAACAGACTTGTATGTTGTAACAATCAGCCTTAACAAGTATTTTTTTCAAGACTTTTCTGATGAGAATTTTTTCACTGCCTCTGTAAAAGTGAAGAGCACTTCCTTACAAGTCCCACATAAGGTTTATTCATGTGGTTAACAACTCACAGGGTCATCTGTTTAATTAAAAAAAAGGGGAGGTGGAGGAGGAAATACGATTGCACATAAAGCTGAGTTGCTAAGCTAGGTGCTTATTTGGTGCAGTTCTATAGAATCATAGAATAGTTTGGGTTGGAAGGGACCTTTGAAGGTGATCTAGTCCAACCTCCCTGCAGTGAGCAGGGACACTTCAATTTGATCAGGTTGCTCAGAGCCCCGTCCAACCTGGCCTTGAATGTTTCCAGGGATGGGGCACCTACCACCTCTCTGGGCAACCTGTGCCAGTGTTTCACCACCCTTGTTGTAAAAAAAAAAAAACAAACAAAAAAACTTCCTTATATCCAGTCTACATCTATGCTCTTTTTAGCTTAAAACCATTACTACTTGTCCTATTGCTACAGGCCCTGCTGAAAAGTTTGTGCCCATCTTTCTTACAAGCCCCCTTTAAGTACTGAAAGGCCACAGTAAGGCCTCCTGGGAGCCTTCTCTTCTCCAGGCTAAAAATATCCCAACTCTCTCAGCCTTTCCTCACAGCATTCATGCTCCAGCACTCTGATCATTTTTTTTCCCCTCCTGGGCCTGCTCCAACAGGTTCGTGTCTTTCCTGTGCTGAGAGCTCCAGAGCTGGATACAGGACTCCAGATGGGGTCTCACTGGAGCGGAGCAGAGGGACAGAATCCGCCTCCCTTGACCCACTGGCCATGCTGCTGGGGACGCAGCCCAGCATACGGTTGGCATTCTGGGCTGCGAGCGCACACCGCCAGGTCATATTGAGCTTCCTGTCAACCAGCACCCCCAAGTCCTTCTTGGCAAGGCTGCTCTCAATCCATTCTCTGCTCAGCCTGTATTTGTGCTTAGGATTGCCCCAACCCATGTGCAGGGCCCTGCACTTGGCCTTGTTGAACCTCATGAGGTTCACATGGGCCCACTTCTTGAGCTTGTCCAGGTCCCTCTGAATGACATCCAGTCCCTTAGATGTGTATTGTTTTGACCTCCAATTTATGGTTGCTTTTTATGTCATTGTTCTCTGATTCATGGTTATTACACTGCAAAATAGATGCAAGGTAAAAAGTTTGTTTCATTGTGCATTTTCCCCACTCTCCCCTCCAGTACCCAGTAAATACTTGTCTGACCACTTCTACAATGCTAACGTATCTGACTATCCATCTTAAATTGTAGATGAATCAAGCATTGTATATGTGCAGACTGACTCTTAATTAAATCACATATAACCAAACCATACTGTACATAACTAAGTATATTCTGTGGTTTTAAAAAATATGAAAAAGACTGAGATGAACGAAGAGTATAACAGACAATGCATTCTTGTCATAAATGCTGTGCAGCACAATCTGCTTTAATCCGTCTGTGCTTGCACTCACAGGTTACATTATTCTGAAGGGCCAGTGCTTATTTCTGTGCAATGCCAAGATATTATTTTATATGCCAAGATATTATTTTATATGTCTACAGGGAGTATAGGTCCTAGTTTGTAGACTGAGGTATTTAGCTCTGATTTGCATACAAAGTATTTTCTTTTATATGACATTAAAGGATAGTTATAGCTGCATCCATACAGAAATGCTAAAAATTATGCATTTCAGTGTATTCTGCTGTTTTAGATGAATTCCAAACACCCAGGTGTCACCTGATAATATAGTACCACAATTTTTTAGCTGTTTGTGTAGCAAGCTTTGCACTGATTATCTACCATTATTCATCAAGAGGTGTCATTATTTCATTGACAATATTATGCATTCACTCTACATTTTGATTAGTGTTTCTCACCAATGGCCGGATTCTCCTCATAGATTACAGGTGTAAAGTTCAACTTGGAGCATATAGTTGAAAGAATGTAGACTTTCAGTTAAAAGCACAGTTCAGTTTTTCTAATTTTTGTTACCTAGATCAGATACGTGTGTGGAAGCGTGTGTATATATATTTGTGTGGTATGTACTTATTTAAAACAGCAAACAGGAAATTCTCTGCACCCCACTCTCGTATTTTCTTGTTCTTAAATATATTGGAAGTTTGTAAACTGCTCTTCAGGCTTGAATTTCATTTTATTCTTTAGAATATACAGAGATAAACTTTATGGGTGTTCTGTGTAGCTGTTTTGATTAGTATTGCGTCAAGTATGGAAACTTTCTGTTGCAGCAGTTCTAAGTAAATTCAGTGTGCTTGCAGGACAGAGTTGAATAAAGAGCCATGAGAATGGGAAGCCATAGATGGCAGCTTCAGTGCTGGTTTGTAACAGCTGGATGAACTGGTTTACTTGAGCAGCCTGAAGTTAATATTTGCTTTAAAATTACCTAAAACATGAATTCTACAACTTTGATCTTAATCTAGTTGTAATTTACATACAAACATTTTTCGGAGAACTATCCCAGTCTGGCCCTTAAACAAGTTTTACTTTAAACCAGTTTGTTCTGTAAGAATGGGATTAAACACACAGTTATGCTCTGGATTAGGGATGTTTTCAAGACTGTGTTAAGTATTTAAATTTTCTTCTGAATCAAAAAAGACACTGAAAACATCTGGGGTTTTGTTTTTCTTGTACCATGTGGTCATTAAAAATATAGAAAATATTCTAATTTTTTTCTGAACAGATGAAGATCTGTCTATCAGTAAATGGATTCACTTTTGTCTAATTTTTATTCTTCCCAGTTGCTGTAATATGAAAGGAAAGTAGAGATGTAGAAGGGAAAGTTAAACTGGTGGGAATGAACAAATACTTCTTTCCCCTCTCAAAAGAATCATCTTGCTAACTTAAAGGTTATAGAGCTCTCTATGTGGATCATTGTAGCAATGACATAGTCGTATTTGACTCGAGGTGTTTGCTTCAAGCTCTTCAAAAGTCCCTCTGCATCTAGTTTTTCAGAGCTGATTTTTACATTAGTTAGTAAAGGGCAGTAAACAGGTTCATCTTTCTTTCATTCCCTCCATATTTTGAGGAGTTATCTCCCTCTGTTTCTCTGCACCTGGGTGAAAAGTTATTTTGGATGTAATATAGGAAATGGGTACTGCTCAGTAGCTCCTGGTGTAACACCTGCTGTGAAACTTGGCAGGACTTCAAACGGTTTAGTGGCGCTGGAAGGAACCGGTGTGGGCCCTGTGTCCTGTAGCATCACCCATTGGCTTCAGGTTTGGCAGCTGGCATGGACTTCTGCTGTTCTTAGAGATCCTTTGTTCTACTGTACCGTGGCACCTCAAGGCATAGTAGTAATACTTGAGGGCAGTATCAATAGCCTGTTCTTCACCTTCAGAGAAGTCAATGGCCATGCACTCAGCCTTTTGGAAAGGAAAGACTTCTCTAAAAGTGAGGGATCTTAGGGGTTTTAATGTGGTCTCTGTGACTACATTTATCATTAATTCTACTGCTTGCTTTATTTACATATATTGCTCTGTTTATCCTGTTGTAAGAAACTGTAGCAATGCATTCTCTTCATTACTTAGAATAAAGAAAGAAACAGATGTCTTCCAATTAACATTCAGTTTATTGGATCAGTGATTTTCACTTAACTTTTCAGCACTAGGTCATAAAGTACAAATTGTTACTTTCTCCGTTAGGAGATGTTTGCTGTGATACAAGCCTGTGATTCATATCTTCATTGTTCTTTACTCCTATAAGGGTTAAAGGATTGGATCAAAGGGAAGTTTTTGGCTGTGCCAGACATTAAGAACCGCTGTCCTCATTGCTTAGGTGTTTTGGAAGGATTGCCTCCTTGAGTTCACTTCACATGGTTCTTATCAAGCATATTCTGGTGCTGGTCACCTGCTGCTTTCCACCATCCACAGGCTGCAAAGGTGAAAGACCCTTTATCAAAACCAAATTTGTTGTGAGAGGGAAATTTGTTCCCAGTTTCAGAAAACAGGATTGTCCTTCATATTTTCTCCATAAAAGGTATTGGGGTCAAGTAATATGGGCAGTATCCTCCCTCTGGAGGTGATCCTTTGGATCATATTGTCTCAGCTGCAGAAGATCCTGGACAAGGATAGACTTAAGTCTGAACACCCTTGTTGCTTTTCAGTGAACTTCCGAGCTGTGAGAGGCATGCTGGACTGGGGCATGTAGTATGTGCGAGGAGCTACTGTGACGTGGTTATGACTATCTTTTGTGAAGTGATGTAAAATAAAATCACCCTTGCAGTGCTCACAGTGTGCAGACATCTGAAATGTGATCTTTCATATTTTGATACCTTTTTTAAAAGAAAAAGTTGGGGGGGCTGGCACACAGAGGATGAGGATCGCCATTATGAAAGTCAGTGCTGTACATAGTGGTAATCAACATGACATACTAGAGACCACCTGACATTGGTCTTATGAGACATCCTTACCTGTAGGACACGTGAAAAGGTGTCAGCATTTGTATGCTGATATATGAAGCACAGAGCTCATAGAGAAAGCTCTGAATTTTGTGTTGGCCTTGAATTGCTTCAGTTTTGCTGTAAAGTTATGAAGCTTTTTCGTGTGAAAGAGAAATAGTTGTTCAGAGGCTGATACAAAGTACAGAACTTAAAATTTACAAAATATCTAATAGATTTAAGGAATGTTAGGCTTTATGTAACTGAGATACTTTAGAAAATTTTATTTAACACTATGGACAGCAATGGACTATGTCTATCTTATAAACAAGAAACCCATTTATGTTTGGTATTTTTCTTACAGTAGTATAGTACTTTAAGTGAGCTAAATAGTCAAAAGACTTTAATGGCACCTTTTGCCTTCAATAATGATAGTGATGGAATTTTCAAATCCCTTCTTACTTCCTTTTAAGACAAAAAGTGTCAAAGAAATGCCAGGAGTTTCACAGATGGTGTCTATGTCTAGCAAATACTGGGACACAGAGGCTCTAGAGAGCAAAGGAGTGAATGCTGCTGGTCCTGCAAACTCTCTAAATGCAGTTTGGTAGACTTTACTTGATTGGCTTGCCTGTGGTCTGTTGACTGACTGCCTGATTTGTGGTTGGAGAACATCAGGTGTGGTGCTGGGATGCAATGTTTTGCATAGCTTCATACAAAAATACAGTTCCACCTTCCAAGACTGCGGGTGAAACAAAGTGGGGGCAGCTGAGAGATCTGCCTCCAAGATCCTTCTCTAGATCTAAATTAAAATGCTAATGTAGATGCATCCAAATGATTACTGAGAGTTTATTTTTTTTATTTTGCATATTCAACTTGTGTATATTTGTTTTTTAGGTATATGAAGATGATGAAGGTGCATGGAAAGTATTACTTTATTAATGAAAAATAACTGGAAAACCACTCTGAGAATCAATCCAGAGCAATTATGAAAAGAGTAAGTAAAGGACCACATTGAATTGAAGTATCAGATTGTTCAGAATTAAATTATTTTAGGTTTTCACTCGGAAGAATTGGGATCTTACAGCTTTGATTGGTGACCACTAAGAATACCAGAGGGGGCTGGTGTGTAAGTAGGTGTCTTTCCTTAATCTGAGTTCATTGTTATATTCAGTAAAATAGTCTGGGTCCAGGGAAGCCTGGTAGAATCTACTACAAATCTGACCTGTGCTCAAGTATGGCTACTGAAAAAATAAATTTAATGGATCCATTAAAGGACTAAAATTTGAATCAAATTGCTCTGGCATCATTGAAACGCTATCGTCCATAAAAGCTAGCTAGTGATCATTCTTGTTATATGTTGAAAATTCATCTGCTTTGAAAGCAGCTGGTAGAAGCTGGCGCCATTCCTGGAGGTCTTTATTGAAAAATGTCTTCAAGCTAGTAACAAATTTATCTTTTCTTTCTAAGGATTTATTTCAGTAGTGATAATTTCTGGCAAACCACAAAAATTGTCCAAAGTTTATTTTAATAAATTCATACTTTAAGATATTTGAAAGCAGCTTCTTCATGAATTCAACAAATATGAGGTAACATCAGAAAGAACAAGTAGCTGCTATGCTTAGAATACACTATATGTTTGTGATGTCTTGTGCTCTTCGTTCCTTCCCCAGTGTGGCTTTTTATTTCATTTTGCTTGCCCCTTCATTTTTGTTTATGGCAGAACACTTCTACCTAGCAGAGAGCCAGGGACAGATCAGTACAGTGTTTTTGTAGGACAGTCAATTAGCATTTCCATAATGGTTTTATTAAACAAAGATTCTACTGTTGTGTGACTTACTTCTGTAGCTTAATTTAAATCTCTAAATTAAGACTAACCATTGAGAGCTTCTTGGCTAGTGCTGTCTTTATATCCAAAGTTGATGTAAGAAGAACCTGTCTGAGGTGAAATAACTCCATCCACAAATGATATTTTATTTGTGAATAGGCTAATCCAAGAACTGCTTCAAGGGGGGATTATTCTGTGAAAATGTTTATCTGTCATAAACTCAATTTGTCTAATCCAAAGTAATTTCTTTTCTGTCAGTGTTGCACCATTGTTCAGTTTCTGTTGCCATTCTTCATTTTGCAGCACAGTTTTCCCCTATGGTGTTTTACTAAGACTTTAACTAGAGAAATTCTTAAACTTTGCCGCTGCTAATATAAATTCTGCCCTTTCAATACTGGAAACAGTGGAAATCTATTCTTGCAAGCTATTGGCTTCAGGCTTGTTTTTAAGTAGGTCTGCTCAAAGCCCTGTTGCATGACACACAATGTTCTGTGCTAGATTGCTACCACCATCGATTGCCAACAGCAGCTGGGTTCGCTAGGGCTGGGGAAGAGGAGGTTAAGGTCTGCACAGTGAGAGAAACCTATTTTGCAGAAACAGAAACCCCCCAAGAGCTCTCAAATGGTTATCATATCTCAGTTGAAGGGGGTGACAAATAGCTTAGAGTGTTAAATTTTGAATTACTCTGTCTTTTTGGGTAGAGTACATGACTACTTCTGCACAGTGTGGCTATGATGTGATATTGTTAAGGTATGCTTATGAATAAAAAAACCTTTTACGTGAGCACATTTAGATGCTTTAAGATACTGTTTGTCATTATTAGATGCTTGATTCGGAGACCAGAAAACCAAGAAAGATGACTGTGCTCAGAATTTTGCCCAGAGATTCCTATATAAGTCACAATGTCTGCCTGATGTAAAATCATTCCCTTGGAAAATACCAATCATTTTACAGCTTTTGTGTATTAAATAATCCATAGTATCACTACGTACTTAATTAGAAAAACCCCAAATACATGCTGCTTTGTTTTTCAAATTATGCCTAATTTGTTCTACTTTTGTCTGCTAGATTAAACATACCTTTACATAGGGAGTCAATGCACCACTCGGTGTCAATGAAATGCACTTTATCTGTAGATGAATGATCTCACATTTTACTGCAGGGGTCTCTGGGGATGGCACCCCTTGTTTCCCTTGTTGAAACAACAGGGACTGCTACCTATAAGCCCTTTTGTTCCTGGAATCTGTGAGTTGATTAAAGTTCAAACAAAAGATTATTTATTTATTTCCTTCACACATAAAAGGCACATAAAACAAGTTGTAAAAAAGACCCTTGTGATCTTATTTACACTTTGATCTTTCCTTGATGGTTTCTTGAAGTTCATGTCAGCTTCTTTACTGTTCTGTATGTAATGTGCTCTATCTTTCCCTGTAAATTTCCCTGCTGGTGTATTTGCTTTTATTGACATACTCTTGATTTTCCTTCACTGTGCAAACTCATTTTCCTTTTGTTAACATTTTAACACTTAGCGTTTTCAATCCTACATTCACAGCGGAAGAAGTAAGCTTTCTCTAGCAGGGAGACAAGGAGGCATTTGGCAATCCAATGCCCCCTCCCACTGGGGTGTTATTTCTCCTCCCATATGTATCATTGAGAAATCTTTATTTCTCTTTCCTCTTCACCTCTTTTCAGTCACCTTGTTCAGGAGTACAGTAATGAATTGGATGTGTCTCTGGAGGTTTAAGCAACTTGCTTGGCATTCCTGTCCTCCTCAGCTCAGGTCTCAGTGCCAATCTTGGTGAGCTACTGGTACGACTTAAGGGACAATGGTTTCACAGAATGTTTGGGGTTGGAAGGGACCTCTGTGGGTCATCTAGTCCAAACCCGCTGCCAAAGCAGGGTCACCTAGAGCAGGCTGCACAGGACCTTGGCCAGGAGGGTCTTGAACATCTCCAGAGAAGGAGACTCCACAACCTCCCTGGGCATCCTGTTCCCATGCTCCATCACCCTCAGCGTGAAGAAGTTCTTCCTCATGTTCAGATGGAACTTCCTATGCTTCAGTTTGTGCCCGTTGCCCTTTGTCCTGTCACTGGGCACCACTGAAAAGAGTTTGGCCCCATCCTCCTGACAGCCACCCTTCAGATATTTATAGGCATTTATATGATCCCCTCTCAGCCTTCTTCAGGCTAAACAAGCCCAGCTCCCTCAGCCTCTCCTTGTAGGAGAGATGCTCCAGTCCCCTCATCATCCTCGTAGCCCTCCCTTCGTCTTTCTTGAATTGGGGAGCCCAGAACTGGACACAGTACTTCAGATGAGGCCTCACTAGGGCAGAGTAGAGGGGAAGGAGAACCTCCCTCGACCTGCTGGCCACACTCTTTTTAATGCACCCCAGGATCCCACTGGCCTTCTTGGCAACCAGGGCACACTGCTGGCTCATGGTCATCCACCAGGACACACAGGTCTGTCTCCCTTTCATTCCCAGCTCAGTCAAAGTATGTAAGAGTTGCAGAACTCTGCCTGTAAGTGTGGCTTACAAAGCTTCAGTGTCGTTACACTCAATAGTTCCAAACTTCCAGAGAGGTTTAAGACCTCTGTTTCTGTTACTGCTTAAATACGGTGTTCAGGATTTTCATGGTCCCAGTCTTTGGGGCTGTGGCCCCTACTAGAGATGTTTCATGTTTCAAATGTTACTGAAAGGATTTCTAATTGAAATTGTGTTGATTAAGAGCATGGAAGAAGTCTAGGTCTTATACAGGTGTGTTGTTTCGTTGTTTAGCACAAAGTATACCTGTAGATACCAGCTAGATTTCTCTCCTGCTTGTTTCCTGACTTTGCTTTAACCTAAATAAAACTACTTTGTTTTCTCCTTAGTCTTGCATCTCAAAGAATTAATCTGTCATTTTTATGCCTTTCCTGTTTCTTAAGTAGCTGCTTTGGTGCTGAGACATCTGCAGGGATGGCATCTCCATGTCAAAATGTGTTACAGGATGCATTAGCTTGCTGTGAGTTTCCTGAAGGGGGAACTTAAATGGTGTCAGACAAGCTTAACTGGTGGAAAGATGAGGAGAAATGAGGGGCAGATGTGCCTTGCATGGATACTTCAAAGGCAAAAGCTCCGTCTTATTCGATAATAAGATATATTGGCAACCATGACTGTGGCCTCTGTATTTAATGTGTGCCATAGGTATATCACTGTTCCAATGGTTTCATTCTAATCAAAATACAATTAACGTTTTTCCATGGACATTAGTTTTGCACTGAAATTGATGCTACAATCCTCCTTACTTGAGACTGATGGCTGGTTGAGTTTTAGTCTCTGAAATACCTAACACAGGCTGGTTGTCTAAGCTGTTCTCAATGGAAAGAGATAGGTAATAAGGCAAAATGTCTTGTTTAATCCTAAAACCAGTGTGAGTTGCCCCAGTTAGGTGACTGTATCTTTCAACAGATTATAAGGAAATACTAAGCAACTACCTTAGCTTAGACTAGATGACTTAACGTCTAAAATCTCATTTCTTCTAAATGAAGCAAGAACCCCTCTTAAATAGGTGGCTGAAACAGTTGTAGTGATTCCTGAAATTTGAATTGTCATGCCTCCGTTCCTTCTGTAAATGGATGGAGGAAAATGCCCTATAGATTTTTTTTACTTTATCTTCTATATATATCTGATAGGTAAATTAATGATTTGATTGAACTTTCCATGTTCATGGAAACACTCAGATTTCAAATAATAAAATGTGTTTTTTCATGTTGCTACAGACTGTTGAACAAGCATGTCAGATGAAGCAAACAACAAACAACTTCAACTATTAGGGTATTATCTTTATCTTTCTGTGAGTAATCATTAGATACTTCAAAGACTGATTTGAACTGATGAATTTTCATTAATTCATAGGTATCAGAATACCAAGGCAATTGGTACAACAGCCTGGAAAGCAGTCTGGTGTCTAGTGTTCATTTCCAGTACTTAGTTTCTTGCCATCATGTAGCTGGATTATTTAAAAATATGGAAGCCTGCGTGTGTGTGTGTACCCCCATTCTTGAGCTCAAATGTGAACTTTAATATGTGATACATTCATTTCATCTGTTGCTCTACCTAACCATCCTTCCCCTTCCTTAGCATTTGTTCCTAATGTGCCTCTGCTAGGTGGATGTAGAAGGCGATTTAAGGAAGTAATAAGATGGAGGGTGGCTAGGTAAGATGGGCATGATCATGTACATATGTTTCTTCCAGTGACAGATCTGTTCAAGTAGTCCCTGTCCCTGGCACTCCATCCATCTATTGCTACCCTGTTCTCTCCTACTGCAAGGAAAAGAACAAAGGAGCACTTTTCCAGCCGGATTCATCACGTGGCTGAAAAAACGGTTATGAAGGTGAAGATGTAAAGGTTTTAGAACAAATATGAGATGTGTAAAGGGAAATGGAGATGAGAGCTTGCACCAGAACTGTGATGGATGAAACCCCAAATATATGTAATCATGCTTGAAGAGCTACTGGTATTTGCAGAGAAATTGCTTGCTGGTCAGAAGAGCGGCAAGAAGGGAAAGGACTTCAGATTCGGACTCATCTTTATGGTGCGATGAAATGGGAAATCACATATCGACGCTGCATGCTGGAGAGCTGGACGCCGCGTGCCTAGAGACTGCCTGACGGAAGAGTGAAGCCGACGGATGAAATGCCCTCTGCGACCGCGTTATGAACCGGCTCCTGGAGAAGGAACGATGCCCTGCGCCGCGCCGGGAGTCGCGGGCGCTCCGAGCACGGCCGCTCTGGCTAGGGCGAGTTGAGAGGCGCTGCTGGGCATGGCTAAACGAGGCCTGCGGTGTTTCTGTCGAGCTGTTGCCCACCTCGGGCCCGGCGGGCGGGACGGGAGCGCTCCCGTCATGGGAGCCCAGCAGAGCAGCGCCCGCCGCCTC
>Ga0065711_1000251_pt1 | contig 78594 bp, 65 predicted proteins | sample Hoacrofraction12_FD_59098 | JGI IMG/M metagenome (GOLD analysis project Ga0065711, IMG submission 59098) | Hoatzin crop microbial communities from Cojedes, Venezuela - Epithelial fraction 12 v2 (version 2) | ecosystem: Host-associated > Birds > Digestive system > Esophagus > Crop | place...
GCACGGCCGGGCCCACGCACACGCGTGGACGCGGGCACGCGGAGCATCTGCGCGTGTGGGCGCGGACACGCAGCCGCGCGTTCACACGCACGCGCCCGCCCGGGTCACGCAGGCACACGCGTGTGCGTTTCACAAACGCGCGTGTAACTTGGGGACACGCGCGCCAAGACGGACGCGTGCCCGGGCTCCTCTCCCGCCTCGCCCCGACGTCCCGCGGGTCGGCGGCCGCTGGCGCGTGGCCTTTCCCTGGGTCTGGGGTTTTCTGTGGGTGATGGAACCCTGCCCGCTGCCCGTCCCTGGCGTTACGGGGCGTCAACGCTCCGGAGCGAAAGGAAGCGGCGGGTTGATGGTCGTGTTTGGGTTGCTGGGGAGCTTTCTGTTTTCTGCCGTTTTTGAAAGGAATCGTAAATCCACCGTAGAGCTGATCATTGATTTTAAAGGCATTTTATAGCGACAGTTCACCAGCTGTGGCCTGAAGACCTCCGCGCCACTTCATTACTGGATTTTCCCGAAAACACATGCCCCTGATCCAACACAGAATCACAGAATGGCGGGGGCTGGAAGGGACCTCTGTGGGTCATCCAGTCCAACCCCCCTGCCGAAGCAGGGTCACCTACAGCAGGCTGCACAGGACCTTGTCCAGGCAGGTCTTAAATATCTCCAGAGAAGTAGAATCCACAACCTCCCTGGGCAGCCTGTTCCAGGGCTCCATCACCCTCAGAGGGAAGAAGTTCTTCCTCATGCTCAGACAGAACTTTCTATGCTTCAGTTTGTGCCCATTGCCCCTTTTCCTGTCACTGTGCACCACTGAAAAGAGTCCGGCCCCGTCATTTTGACACCCACCCTTGAGATATTTGTAGGCATTTTTAAGGTCCCCTCTCAGCCTTCTCTTCTTCAGGCTGAACAAGGCCAGCTCCCTCAGCCTTTCCTCATAGGAGAGATGCTCCAGTCCCCTCACCATCCTCACAGCCCTACGCTTTGCATTGCTGGTCTCTGAAAGCAGTCATCAGCTGCAATGCCACCTGCCAAGACCTCCCCTTGCTTGCACTGATTTCCAACACTTCTTTCATAAACCTCGCTGATTTCTTCAGCCTCTCCGTATCCCTGGGAGACACCAGGTTTGGGTTTGAAGTGACTATTTGTTACCCTGGGAAACACCCGCCTACAAAAGTTGTAACCTTTTAACTGTCCTGGTGCTGCTAAATCAAAATAACCCCCGGTGAGGCAGTAAGAGCATCACAACCACACCGCCTGCAACAGGTGCAAAAATATTACGTAGATGCCTCACCAAAACTGCTGCCGCAGCAGGAGCATGGTACGTGGGCCGGGCTGTCACCTACGAGCTGGAAAGGCGCAGCACCAGTTCTCCCTCTTATCCCATGAGTGCGATAAGGTGCATGCCATCATCCTTTATTAATAATAAAAGTAATACTGGCCACGTTGTGACTGACCTGGAAATGCAACACATGATGTGCGGGGACTTCAAAGCTGGTTCCTCCTCCGGGGTGCATTTCTAATATTTCTGTGAAAGAAAGAAAATTAGATGCAGATCCCGCGTTTTCATGAGATGAAGTACCTGACGTGAGCCTTCATGCCCAGAGAAGCCTCGTGTAGACCTGCAAGTCCCTCCTCGGTCCTTCTGGCCATGCCCAAGTACCCTGAGACACAACCACACGTACAAACATAGATGGATACGCTTGTGTGCGAGAGCTTTAATCACCTTGGTCGTAGGAGCAGGGAGACCCTTGTCCCTCATCCCTTGTCCCTCTGTCCTGCTGTGCAGTGCAGGGAGCACTGGGGAGGAGAAGCAGATGCACAGGCGCAAGAGGAGGGTGAGCAAGAGGGAGAAAGGAAAAGCGGGGCCATGGGAGAAGGAAACCACTCGGAGGAAAGAAAGCCACCGTGTGAGACCCAGCTGTGGCACCTCAAGTAGCAGAGAGGATGGATTTGAGGAAGAGAGGAGCAGCTTTCAGAAGGAATGTGTTGCCACGGGACTGGAGCCAGGCCAGGCGCAGGAGCTCATCAGTCACCGGTTATATTTAGCCGGGCTCAGGCGAGGCCGAGCGCCTGCCCTTGCTTTCCGTGGGCGCCTGCGGCATCGCCACGAGTACCCCGTTCCTGCCGTGCCCAGGCTGACCTTGCCACGCGGCCCCCACGAGAAACTCTGGAGAGAAGGGAGAAGGTCAGGAGCTGCTACTGCACATTTATTCAGCCATGGGCTGTTGTTGGTGCTCAACATCTGCTATCAGTCATGGATCCTTATCATCGCATTTCTCAAGCCAAGGTCCCACAGACTCGCAGGCTGTGTGTCTCATCCCAGTAGACCACTGCTGACCCACAGACCGCAGTGTGGGCCCGGGGCTCTACAGGGAAACACCCTGCAGCGCTGCAGGGGAGGAAGTGCTGCAGCTTCCCTGACGAGAACGACACCAACACCCTTCTCCAAAGCCACCGCCATGCTCTTGCCCCCGCGCTCAGCGAGAAGGGGATGCAATTGCACTAAAGATCAAGCGAGCAGCTGTAACCTCAGGAGGGGGACTTTGCGGTGGTTGAACATGGTTGAACATGGGGAACGCACCCACCGCGGGGCGGGCAGCTCAGCTCCAGAGCGAGCGGGCAGCGTTGCGTCCCCGAGGTCGGTAGCAAACCAAGAAATGCAGGACCAGCAGAGCCAGTTCATGCACTGGAATGAGGTCCCCGGAGAGGGTGTTTGCATTAATCCCACCTGCTTACCCATGATGAGGGTGCTGGACTGACGTGTGCTGGCTGCTGTTCTGGATTCAGCGACAGGGTGACAATAGATGCCCAAAAAGAAGATTGCCTCCATGTGTGAAATCAGATAAGTCCTTCATCTTCCTCCTGGGATTGCCTTGTGCTGAATAAGGGACTGAGAAAAAAGAGCTTTTAGTGCCCATGTGTTGACAAACTTATTAAGGACAAAGGGATCATACAAACCAGTAGGAGATGGGTTTGAGGCAGTACCACGATTTTGGGATGGGAACCCAACGAAGCGTTCTGTCTCCTGGGGACTGTGAAAGGGTGACCTGCAACAAAGTCACTCTTGATCTCCAGGACCAGCCATCACCACTGTCCCTGTCTTTCCTCGCTTGACTGTCATGTCTCCTGTCTACAAAACGCCATATTCGAGGATCACTTAGTCCATGGGAGTGAGGTCGTTCAGGTTCCTTCAAGTATTTAGGTGTCACAGATGCCCTTGAACTTGGGCTTTGAGTATCATTGCACAGTTCTGATGGAACAGAGAGAGGAAAACCCCCAGGCTGGAAAGGCCTGATCTTTGTGCTGGCTTTCTTCTCATTTGCATTTTAAAGCTATGGTCAAAGCAGGGCATAAACCCAGCGTATCTGACCTAGGCATGCATTTGCAAGTGATGCAATTGTGAGTTGTTTGGCTCCTTCATTATCAGTCAAAACAAACAAAATGCTTTGTCAGATATACTTTGGATGTTTTAAAGATAGGTTTTCATTGTCATATCTTCCTCGTGGCAGGGAGGGTGGATAAAAGCCTCTGAGTCACATCTAGATACCTGCCATGGCACTGAAAATGTTCTAGATTTTCAATGATGACTCCTCCTTCTGCACCAGCCCCAGCAAAATGCCGGTCCCAGAGCCCCAGCCCATGGCCACAGCCTGTTTCAGGGTGACACTCCACCTCTGCCTTAAAGTTTCACAAGGTATTGCCTTGATCCTGCCGCAAGATCCTGGGCCATCTCTGACTTTGTCCCGTTTCTAGACTCTGTGGCATATGTTTAGGGTTGTTACTTACTAGCAGCTCCAGCTGGAAGAGGCATATTCTAACTCGCTATAAGCTCTTTACTGGATGTAACTCATGCAACCACCATATCCGCAGTCAGTTCAGAAGCCATAGGATCTCAAGCACAGCTTTCTCATGTGCCAGAAAGAGCCGAGATTACCCATTTCCAGAAGTCCCAATGAATCTGGGTATGTCTGGAAAAGGAATCCAGATGCAGCCTGGCCTCGGGCACCGCCGACGCGCAGCAGAACCTGAACATCCCTCAGTCCTTTGGTCCAAGCAGCTCTTCATACAACAAACGATGGGAAAAATGGGAACCTAGATGATGATCAAGCTGGGCTCATTTATGGTTTCAAGAAAAAGGAGTTCTGGGGGAGCTAGGGTCAAGATGGGGCATAGGATCAGGGGTATGAAATTAAAGGCAAATTTGTTTGAACGTTGGGGACCTCCCCATGTTACATACAGTTCTTGTACTAGGAAGACACTTTCTCTTCCTTCCCAGTTCCTCCCCATGCTGTTTGCCAGGTCCTCCTGGCTGCGCCCTGATGGGAAGTGGGAGCACAGAGGCATCTGCCACGGCCGCTGAGGTTTTGCCGTCCCCACGATGCCTCTTCCCCCAAGCCAGCCCACAGACCTGGCTGCTGGGGTTTTCACAACCATCAAAAAAGTTTATCTCCTGCTTTTCCGTGGTAGCTGCAAAAAAATTCCAGTTGAGACAAAGTCTTCGTCAGTAGTAGGCAACTATCACATGCCAAAAAATTACAAGCATGAATTTCATCCATTCTTATCCAGTATGTGCTATCCTCTGGCTAACGATGCCGTTCATGTTGCTGCTGCCTGCAATAAAAATAGATATAGAAATATATATTTAGATCTATTATATAGAATATCTATGTATATCTATAATGTCTACATATATCTATAATATATATATATATCTATTTTTACCATCTGAGGACCAACCTCTGTTCTCAGCTACTCGAGAGCATCGCTATCACCCCCCAACTGCTGAGAAGCAGCATTGCAGTACTGCTGGGAAGCAGAGAATGGCACCTAAAGTCATCTTGCCAAGTTTGTCCTTCTCCCACACGAAAAAAGGCAGGGTTGAGAATAAATCTCTGTGAAAGTCCACGCCTGGAGCTGCTGGGCTGAAAAGCAAGGGAGGTACACAGGGGAGATTCTCCTCACACCTTTAAGGTGCATAAACCTGAGTCCTTCAAAGAGTGGCGATGGAGCCAGACCAAACCGGCCAAGTTTTGGTGCTCCTACAGCTCCCAGAGCAGGCTGGGAGGCACCTGGCTGCCTGGGCGACTGTTTTGAGGAGGGGCTCACTGACGTGCTGAACCGAAATGGGTGATGGATGTCTCCAGCCAGAAGCCACCCCGAAAAGTATGCCCAAATCCCCGGAATTAGGGAGCGTGCCATAAAACAGATGGGCACGGGGATGCTCAAGGCTGTGACACAGGAGAGGGTTAAAAATCAGCAGCTCACTGGAAACCTGCCTGTGGTCTCTGTTAATGGTTAGCCCCAATTAAAATGTGCTCATTAAACGGTTTTGCCTTCCTTGTGGCTTTTCCTGAAACTGCGACCAGCCAGCTCCATCTTGTGGCCAGGGACTCTGCTAAGTGGCAGGGAGGAGGGAGCAGGAGGAGGGTTTGGTAGCCTGGAGGTCCGTCCCTACCATCTGGCATGGCGTTACAAGAAATATTCTCTCATCCTGCACATCTTGCCTCAAATAAGCTGGACCCATTTTGATTAGGACTCCGGGAGAGCCACAAAAGCCAGGAGCATTTATGGGCACATCTAGCAGAGGGTTTCTCATAAATGGAAAGCCCGAAGAGATTCCCTTCATGCACGTGCGCGTGGGGGAAGCATCATTAAATATGATTTAATATGTCAGCAAGTAGAGCTCGCTGGGATCAGCCCCACTGAAATCTCAGCAAAATTCCCACTGAATGGAGTAAAAGCCCAGGTCCCATGTCCCCCGGGACAGCAGAGCGCTCCAGAGGTACAACGGCTTTCCAAGAAATTCACCGTGAGTCTGTGCAGTTTGGGCCTCCCAATGGCCCATGCAGCTTTTTCAAATCTCCATTGATGCTTGGCTATTTAATCACTATCTGAAATAAATCATTCAACTCTGTGTTTTTTGCTTATTTTTCTGGCAAACAGCTTCTGCCCAGCATGAGCTTGCTGCAGAATATGTTCACACCAACCTTGGAAGGACAAAACTGTGAGAAATGATGAAAAATCCACAAGGAAAGACCTTGCTCTGGAAAGAACAATAATGTGCTGCTACACATGTGCAGCAGAAGCCCGCTCTCATTTACAGGAATGGCATACAGGCCCAGGTCCGCAATCTCTCCCCAGGGACCCGTATTCCCATTAATGTCGGTACAAGTTAGGCACTGAAATTCTTGCCTGGACTTGACCCCTGATTCCCACCAATTTAAACATTCCTCTACTTGAGAGGGAGTTAGGTACCTTAGCACTACAATAAACTCTTGAATCTGTTGAATGTCCCAGATATAAAATATTTTTTTACATTTTTTTCTGATTTATGCCATAAAAGGATCTCTACGGATAAAAGACTTCAGAGAAAGCCTTTTTTCCAATGCCTCATTTACGCAACGGACTTTCTTTCCCCAGCTGCACCCGGACATCTATGACTAAAGGAGAGGCAGACATTCCCTAACGTTTAACCAGGCTGATGTCAGCGGGCACAGGGCAGGCAGCAATGGCACCGGCAGGGGTCAAGGGGAGCCTTCTCAGGAGGGCTGAGAGCTTTCCTCGCCCTCTCCACCCTACTGAGAGGTGACGGACGTTATTCTGGGAAGCTGTTAACGTCACAGCTGTTAACTGTCTGCCAAAGCAATGGATCAACTGTGAAACCAGCTGGGAGACATGTCCTTCAAGGTGCTGCCAGATGTATTAATGTTTTAGACCAGACATCAAGTGAAGAAGATGCTCGGTTGCCACAGATGCCCACCAAAGGCAATGTCAGACTCTCCACAGCCCTCTCTGGAGTCTTGGGCAAAATTTCTTATTCCTCTCAATGCCTGACTTTCCCTTTTCCTCCTTACCTGGCCCTGCAAATCCCCTGGCTCCCCTGGGGAAACCTCTGCCATGTTTGGGCCAGCGGCTGGGCAATCATTTTCCTCCAGTCCCCTTGATATCACCTACCTTGGCGGGTGCCGTGGAGGACACTGCCTGGCGTTTGGGGACGCTGCCCGGGGGTTGGGGACAGCGAGGAGCAGGTGAGGCACAGCTCCTTCACAAGCTGTTTTGCTTCCACCGGGAGAGGGGGGGTGGGAGCTGTTGGTCTTGGTTTGCTTTTCGTGGAGAGGAGAGGGATAAACTTTAGTCCCCAGAGGTTGCTCTTGGAGTTTGCCTGTGAAAGGCAGCCCCTTTCCGGCTCGAAAGCAGGAAGCATTTTGCATTTTCTGAGTTATCTGTTTGCAAAAACTTGTCCGTGTTTCCTTTACGAGGCTGTTTTTACATAAACTGTAAAGAGCCTGGTGTGCAGCACCGTACCCTGCCTCTCCACGCTTTATGAACAGCCTGGGCATAATTAAGGCACACAAGACAGGCTGTGTACGCACACACCAGGCATCACCTTTCAGCCGGTGCTGCAGTTGAATAAAGCAGGTCAAGGAGTTCAGCAGGTGAGAAATGTCCCTCTGGGCCAGGTTGTCCATCCAGCCCCAGGCTCTTCTCCAGGGACTGCAACAGGAGCAGCTGTCCTGGGGGTCTGGCTGCTTTGACAGCCCCTTCCTCCAGCACCCCCACCTTCTCACCCTGCTATCAGAGGGTACATCTGTGTCATGCATTTGCATCCTTGAATTTGCCTAATCTCTATTCGGACCTGCAGATACAGCATCCACAACCCTCTGTGGCAGCAAGTTCTCCACCTGCATCTGCAAAGTAATTTTTTTCCGTCTGCTTTACACTGACCTCCTTTAGCTTTGTGTACCCTCAGATTCTGGTGGGTGTTTAGCTGCCGCCCCGAGTCAACGGCTTCGGAGACCCATCAACGATGGCTCAGCGCACCGCAGTGAGTCTATGGGGTGCGATGGGCTGGCTGTGCCTGGGAACACAGCTGGGCACCACAGCCGCCCCATGCCGCATCGCTCTTCTGGGTTCCCCAGATCAGCGCTGCCTGGTCCTGGTCACTCATTAACAACCACTTTATCTGTTTGACCTCATACTCCTGTTACCTAGTTATTTCCCCTAATTTCCTTTATTCCTGCTACCTCTTTACTCCATGTTACCTTTTAATTTCTGATTGCTCAGGCTCCTCCGGCTGATCCACTGAAGAGTGGGACAGATGTGGGAAGCTCCCCAGCAGCTTCAGCTGTAAAAACAGCAGCAGAGAAATCGCTGAGCTCCTCTGCTACATCCTCATCATGCCCGTATTACCCTTTTATACCCTTATCATCAGCACTCCCACTGATTTTCTAGCTGCCTTTGTGGCTTTGATATATTTAAAGAGCCTTTTACCAGCAGTTAGAGCATCCCTTGCAAGGCAACTTATGTATTCTTATTTTTAGCCCTAGTTGTTTCCTGTTTAATTGTGACCTGGCATGTTTTATGGTCTTCCCAGTTCTTAGACCACTTTGGGCTTTTAGGGTTGGGTTTGGGGATTTTTTTGACTAGTTGCTGCAAAAATCAGTATCTTCAGCTTACACCCCCAAAAGCTAGGAGAAGCCAGTTTAATCCTCCTGGGAACTTTTGATAAGCAAAGCTGCTCCATCCGCAAACACTAGACACAAGGCTTAAAAACAGAGAGCGTTACTGGGTTAAAAATAAGGGGGAGGGTGGGAAACGGGGAAAAAATAGCAACTGATGACTTGGCAGCTGCTGAACCTGACAAATGACAGTCCTCTGCTCACAGGAGTGGCAGGTGAGTAAGTCAGTGCTAGGCTTGCCTCGCTTGCCTTTCTGCAGTTTGTGGTCCTGGGCTAATGAACCCCAAATTCCAGGCAGGATCCTCTGTCCCTGGGTTGTCCTGGGGTCCAGCCACCCTCCTAAACCTGGGATGAGGCCGAGGTGGTCTCCCCAGATCCAGCCCGGGACAATGATGCTCACTGGGACATCTGCCTGAATCCCTGCAGCCCTTGTCTGAGTTTCCCTAAAAGCTCTCCATACCGAGGGTTTCTGTTGAGGAACCCGTTCCTAGCGAGCAGGCGAGCACTTCTTCCTAGAGGGGAGGCTGCTTTTCCCTTACCCCTGTTCCTTCTGTTGGAAGGAATGCTATTGTTCACTGTGGAAATGACAGACCCCCAAAGTCAAAGGAAGTACACAAGAAGGGAGAAGTCCAGCCCTCAGGTCTGCTGTGTTACCTTCATTGCTTGCTCTTACTTGCTTATGTCTCCAGCCTGGCGCATCATCACATGCAGGATCTGTGTAAAAACAGTCTCCTAAAGGAAATAAGGGCTGGTTTTCATCAGCAGGTAACCAGAAAATGCAAAATCCTTCCTGCTTTCAGGTCTGAAAGGTGTTGCCTTTCACGTGCAAGTTTGGATGCTGGGCTTTGCTGGGGAGCGCGTGGATGCAGCGCTTTGTTGTTGAGGCTGGTTTCAGGCATGAGCAGTGCAGACAGCACAAGACCTGTCAGGCCTGATTAAGCCCGTCCTTACCCCACTGTCCCATCATGTTAATGTGGGACAGCTCGCTAAGGCAGCTGCCCAGACCCAGGCTCTTACCCCACAGCCATCCACGGCACCGTACCCCTCCCCTACCACCCCACATCACTTAAATATGCTCAGGTGTAGCCAGATAATGAGTGGCATGTGACTTAAGTGATCCCAACACCTCCATACAAGTATGTGCTATGACCATGCAAACCTCTGTCCCAGCTCCTGTAGCATTACTTAGCACACCCCGCGCAGAGCTGCCAAGCAACCTCTCTCGTGAGATTTTTGGTCAGGACAGAAGTAGGTGGCAGACTGGAGTGGCACCGTCTTGCCACCTCCTCTGCGGGTCGTGTACCAGTAGGACACCCTGTGTCTTGGGGCAGAAGACGGGTGGGAGATCCCAGGATGTGCAATGAGCCGTGGCAGCTCCCTGAAGCCTCTCACCCTGCCTGCAGGCACAGCCTCTCTCACACTGATGGGTGAGGGCCGCACTCTGCTCCGTTTCCCATGCCCAGTTGGATTCTGAAGGATGGGTAGCTGAAACAAATCATGAGCCAAGCTGCAACAGTCATAAAACACCACAAAGAGCTATTTTCCATGATCACATTTCCCAGCAGAATCACACATTGCTAACAGCCAAACAGCAGTGAAATATCTGCACATTTGCCCTTTCGGTACATAATTCCAGTCCAGATAAAATAGCTGTAGCAGCCTTTGAAATGCTAAAGAGTAGCAGGCTTACGGTAGTATCTGATAGCCCCTCCCCAGCACAGGAGAAGTGAGAACGGGTTGCGGCTGCAGAAATTAGCTTTGAACTAGAGCAATAAAAACTCCTCTGCAGTTAAATGACGCAAACATTGGGCTATTTTTGCTGCTTTTATTGTCAATGACAGCAAAAGTCTAGATATCTCACCCTCAATAAAGTTTTACTGCATTAAAGTTTTGTTTGTCGTTGAGCTTTCAGCTGTATTTCCAACTCCTATTGCTTTGGGAAAGAACGAGATAACACTGAAAAGCCTTCTCGTGTGCCTCCCCAGCAGGCTCCTGTTACGTGTGTTTTAAGGATCCTCTGCAGTAAGCTGATGGAAACAGGCAAGTTACCTCCATAAAAGACCATGATGCATGGGCTGTTACTCTTGATGAAGAGAAATCTTGCTGCTAGACTCCACGTAACCCCAAGTTTCAGTCTGCCACACAAAGAAGGGGAGGAGAGGGTAGCAAAGCAAAAGCAATCAGCTGAACGAAGGAGAAGTCTACACTGAACTTCGCGGATTTTTGCCGTTTGTTCTGCCTGTATCCCACCCGTTTTTCAGTCCCTCACCCTGTACCAACTCCCCAGAGTGTTCTGCTGGCAGCGGAACCTTTTCCTGCTGCTGAAAAATCAGGCATGAGGGGAAAAGGAAAGGGTTTAGCAGAGGGATTAGAAGCAGGGAGGTCTCCTTCACCCAGGGAATGGTGGGGACATGCAGGACTCAAAGAAAAAGGAGGGAACCACAGGCACGGGGGTCCATACATTAATGGAACTGCTGCGGAAGGGAGCTGGTCCCCTTTGTAGGGTTTTCTTAGCTGGAGGAAGGACGGGGCCTCTCTGTCTCTTGTGCTAAGGTAGCCACCAAGCCTTGCTTCACTCCTTACGGGTGAGTACTCTCAGAGGAAAAGTCAAGAAAGTAAGACCAGATCTCTCCCATCCTTTGAATCAGGTGTCGTGAACAGCTAAATCCAGCCAGCCCTGCTCGTGTGGAGGGAAGGTCACCTTGCACATCTTGAGCTGCGCACAGCCAGGGGAGGGTGGCTAAGGCCACCAGAACCTGGTCTCCTACAGACTCCTGCCAACGGCAGGCGCTGTGCAGCCAGGTGGCAGCAGCAAAGGTGACAGGACTCAACCAGAAGAAAGAAATTCTGCCAGTTAACAGTGAAAACGCAGGAAAACAACAGAAAACATCTTGCATCCTTTCTCACCAGGCTACTTCAATGAACTGCTCATCGCAGGCGGTTAGAGAAAGCAGGGTCTATCTTCTTTTGCTACAGAAGCCACATGAGAAAGATCAGAACTGTTTAGTTCCCACATTTCACCTGCGTAACTGGCGAGTGGGAGCTGGTTTAGATCACCAAGAGCACTGGAACAACCCATCTGCATGCACATCCTCGTAACCTCCACAGCCACATGCAGCGTTCTCTACCACTGGCCCCCAAACTTGTCACCTAACTTGGAAGACACTCCTTTTTTTAGCTGTGTGTTATTGACAGACTGCTATGCACAAAGCTGCCATTATGGAGAGAACCTTGTCCGGCATTTTCAAAGGAGACCCAGCTGCACTAACTATGCAATTCCCATTGAAAATGATTACAGAAAACTGGTGCCAGCCCTACAACAGTAAACATTTTAGCTTCATTAAGACTTAACAATATTTCTGATTGGAACCTTTGAGTGAAAGCTGGGTGCTGATGCCACCAGCCTGTGCACACTTGTGTCTAAATTCTGCACAAGTTTCAGTATAAAATAGTCTCCGGAGTTGTAACACAAATGCTTATACCACTGGGCACCAATTTAAGAAAACCTTGGTACTGAGAAACAATAACGTTTAATAGAAAAAATTAATCTGCATATATAAAAACACAAAATATAACATGAAGTTAAATGATTCTTTAAACAAACTTAATCCATAAATATAGGTACATATCTGTACATATATATTTTATATATATAAGGAAATGTTAAGGCTAGTCAATAGAAAATGCATACAGCAAAATACAGTAAAATGTAGATTCCTTTACGCACAGATTTATTGAGTGTATGTAAGAAATGAAAAATAAAAAGGTTTAAGATGATTCAATCAAAATGTAAATAGGGTATGAGAAAAAAAAAGTTAACATTTTGCACAGGAGCTGAGAATGTAAAATCAATATAGTTATGCAAGATGGAGAATAATAGTGGTTGTTTGAGGATATAATTTCTTGCCATTGCATTGGGAAAGAAGGCTGCATAAAAGGTCAGACAAGTACCATTGTCTCACACAACAAATGTCAGCAGAGATCTGAACTGAATACTTTCAGATAGGAAATACCGGGGTGTTGAGGAGGGGAAGAAGACTGTATCTGTTACAGTAAAGGGAAACAGGTTAGATTCTCATGAAGAAGAGTTTTGATCTCACTTTGATCTGCCCAAAGCCATACAGGGTGCCTGTAGCTGAAACAGAGTGAGCACAAATACAGGCGAAGCTCTGGGTGCTGACTTTTTTCAGCATCACGTCTTGCCTGGACCACCTCCCAGCAGAACTGAAAACCAGCAGGGTTAAAATCCTGGTCTCTTGTCTACATTCACTCTCTTGCCCACGTACTGGCCTCCTGACAGAAGTCTGTTTATCAAAGCCAGCTAGTTCTTTTAAAAGTTCTCCTCTTCTCCCTGCGCTCTGCTTCATTTCCCCCTTCTTTCAGAGATTTGTCCATGATCTCTTTCAAGCGGAGGTCTTCCTTTAGAAAATCTTCAGAGAATTTGGGGTTGTGGACTTTGTTGTCTCTTTTGCTGAAGTAACTGCATTGGTGAGAGGCTGTGAAACTCTTTGGTCTGACCCATGGTTGCAGCAGTCGTCCATTCTTCTGCTCTGGTCGCTTAGTATGTGCTCTGCATCCTAAAGCCCTCAGGCTCCCGTGATGTTGCGTACTACAGAGAATTTGGACAAGAAAAGAAATAAAGAGTAGCTCTAGGTGAGAAAGCTCCATTAACAGAATAGTTCAGCACATGGTAACCCTCTCTCTAAGTGACACACTAGCCCTCAAGGAAAACCAAATGTATTTTACAGGCAGATTTTAATCAGTGAAAAGCTGACATCTTTGGAAAGTGAGAAATGCCAAAATCCATGTAAATCTGATCAATGACCGAGGTAAATAGACTTTTCTCTTCTCTTAATTGGCAGCTTTTTTAAAGCAGGTTTTGGTTTGTTTTTTAAACATCAGGTTTCTGTGTTGCTTCTGTCACCATTTAGGCCTCAATTCTGCAAAACACGTAAGTGTATTGCAATTAAACAGATTTTCTTCACAAAACAGGGGTAGTTTCTAGCACCACAGAGGTGGAGCTAAAATGTCACTTAAATGAGTTTTGAATGGGCAATGTGCTTCCCATTTACCGGACGCATGCAGAACCCAGCAAATTAATCATATCACAGTGTACGTAGCACCTCTCAAGCCTCCGCTCCCTCCGCATCTCCCTTGCAGAGTTGAGGATAAAACAGGCGGCTTTTTCAGAACACACCTCCCAGCTAATGACATGGTCCCGCTAAAGAGGCTCCTCTGGGTTACACCAATGCAAAAACCGCGCTAGCTTTTTCGTGGCACGTCACGCTTCACCCCTTGTCACCCCTTGGCAATGCTGCAGCAACGGCAGAGGATCTTGGTGTGAACTAGGCGGTGGCAGAGCGGCTGGGAGGACACCGACCCTCCGGGCAGCTGTGCCAGCTTAAGCTGACTGCGAATCTCTCATGAGGCTGCAGCTGGGAATTGCCACTGCAGCAACTAGTGACCCTACAGCTGGCTTCAAAGAAGCACGGGTGGTAACAGCCTGTGCAGCAGCACAGCAACCTGGTCTAGTGGAAGATGTTCCTGCTCATGGCAGGGGGGTTGGAACCAGAGGGTCTTTAAGGTCCCTTCCAACCCAAACCATTCTATGATTCTGTGATTCGTGCCTGTGCTGAAGGATGTGCTCAGTCAATGCAGACAAATGTCCGACGCCACAGCAGACCACTGGGCAGGTGAGATGTTGCTTTGACCCTTGCTTTTCATATATACCTCCTGTGACTCAAGATGATTAGTGGGGCTTTAGGAAGGTCTTCATGAGTGCTGATCTCTGTATTAGTGAATTTTTTTCAGCTGCAGCTACAGTTGTTTGGTTGCCTTTATATCACTTTGGCCTTCTAGATTAAGACAGGATGGACGGAATGCTGTTTAGATTCCAACAATGTCTGTAGCCCACAACACTACAGTTTAGGAGCACAATTCTCGTAGGCCTATGTGAAACACTTACCAAATCGTCATAATCCCTCTCTGGAAAACGACCTCTGTTTGCAGGATGCATCTCATATGGGTTGTGAGGCTGATATCCTGGGTTCACATGGCCAGAAGTGGTCTGAACTCTGGGGAACATTGAGGGCTGTGTATCATCAGAGGTATTTGGGTTGGAATATCCTGACTTTATCAGGCTCTTCTTCCCTGGATCTTGTCTGCGTTTGGCTCTTCAGAGGAAATGGAAGAATAAAGGAGGTTTTGAAAGGCCTTTTAGTGTGCCTTATGTATTAAGTAAGTCCAACTTACTGAGTTGTCCACTCCCACCTTATTTTGAATGCTCAGTCCTGTTCCGAAACACGTAACAGATTTTTCTAGCATACCAATTGCAAAACCCTTGTTATCAATGATAGAGTACAAAGTTTGGCATCTCTTATCATAGGCAGGGCTAAGCTGCCAGGAGACACAGAGAGGGACTTTGGCCTCTTTCAGCTGGTTCCTAGAGTGAAGGAGTTTCCTCCACCACCACTAGCTCTAACTGGCAATTTAGAGGAAGAAATGAGGGATTCATTAGGCCTGGTTAATAAAAGTTGCCATCATGCCTGCAGCCAAAGCTGGACATTCACACAATGTATTTGGCTTGTCTGTGATCACAAGTCCATCCATCGCACACACACTCAACACCAGCTTGTGCACCTGCTGGTGAGCTATGCCTACTATGGGTGGTCTTGTAGGCATCTTTACCTGGGCATTGCTGAGAGCAAAGGCAGAGGAGCTGCTCGAGTGTTGCTATGTTTATTGTGTGGAGAGAAGTGAGGAGGTGCAACTGGAACTGGGAATTTGACAGTACACCAGGAATAGCAAAGTTTAAAGAGATGCTTGGCTGGAAAAGCCACCTGTATTGAGCTGAAATGGGCATGCCAGGCCTTGAGCTGAAGTTCTAGCAGGGAATGCTGCAGAGAATCTGAATTTGGGGCACACAGTCTTCTGATATCAGCATCTTCCTTCAGTCTCATCCACATGCCTTATCAGTACTGGCTAGGGCAGGATTAGGATTAATGAGTCAGGTGTGTATTTTGAAAGACTTGGCTGAAGCTTTCATGGCCAGATTCACAGCAAGAGAATAAATAATTCTGGGAAGAGTGCACAGGCAAAACCGAATTCTAATGGCTACGTAACTTAAATAAACTCGGCATGCAAACACATTTGCAGCCCTGCCCCTCTCTAAATTTCTGCTTAGTTCTCTAGGAATATGTAGCAATGCAACTTCTATTCAATTTTCAGAAATACTCTTACCTTACTGAAACAACAGAGACTGCTATCACTAAACTCAGGATAATTGCTCCAAACACTGTACCCACTATTATAAGGATGAGTTCACTATCTGGGAAAAAGAAAACCACACAAAAGAAACAAGAAACAGCAATTAAAAACTCAAGGTAAATATTGCAAAACAGGTCCCGTCTCTTAAAAGCAAGAGAGAGAGGAAGAGAGAGAGGAGGGGAGGGGAGGGGAGGGGAAGGGAGGAAGGGAGGAAGGGAGGAAGGGAGGAAGGGAGGAAGGGAGGAAGGGAGGAAGGGAGGAAGTTATTCATCGTGGTGCTGTCTCAGTACAACTGGCTGTGGACACAGAAAGATGTAAATGAGGGAACTGATCTGCATTAAAGACCATCTCTTCTAGATGGCGATTTTGATCCCAGCTCAGGTTCCTAATTCCATGCACTGAACGCCTTCACACATGGTTGCTCCAGTACAGCTGAGTGACAGGAGCAACTGGGAGCGCACGGAGGTTGCTTAAACTAGTGTTGCTGTTAAAATATGTAGTTTGGTGTCAAATGGGCTGTTCCCATGCCCCAGGCAAATAAGGCACACCGATTTGGGAAGTCTGCTATGTGGTACTACAAACACTGCATAAATACCCCCTATCTGAATAAATGTTTGGCAAGGAAAAGTTATTTTCACTGATCTTGCTGCAGAACCAGCATGACTAAGGGAGAAGGACATGGATTCTGTATATCTTCCTTCAGCTGTGAATGGAATTGCTACCGACATCTAGTCTTAGCTCTGCATAGCCATGGCGAGGGGAAAAAAAAAAGGGGAGAATTGTGTTCTGCAGGGCATAATTTCTAGACAACAGTGTGAAGAGTAAGCCAGCGTCTTGAGCTACCCAACCTTACGTGTGTTACCTACTTGAAGGTCCCAGTTTGTATTTATGCGTTTGCCATTTAGTACACTGAATGTCTATACTGGAGATACACAACATGAAAACACCAGCTGTGCCATTACCAGCAGAACGATCCAGCGCATTGAATCATAGGAGCATACAGTGAGACAACAGCGAATATGATTTCTCAAAAGAACGTTGTGCCAAACACGTGTAAAGTCTCCTTGGTTATTGTTCAGCAAAGTACCCACCAAGTGCCATACGGAGAAAATGAGGCTATTAATGGATTTCATTATTAGCAGGTCAAATTCATGTTTAAATTCACAATGTGTTGATTTTGTGCCAATTTAGCATTTCCATTTGCTTTATGAAATAGGCCTTAAAATTCCAAAAATTTTCTCAAGAAAAATATGTTCCATGTGATGAAAAATATGCTTTCTGCCAAACATTTACACATGGCAAGATTCTCTGGGCTGCATTATAACTACCATTAGCCAATATCCAAAACTTTTAGGCAAAACTAGAAGAAAACCCTTGAAAATCTCATAGCTACAGACACAGGTATGTTAAACGTGTAAGTTTAAGAATGCAGCAGTGTGAGGTTCCAAAGGGCCACATGAGGATATACCTTTTGCTCAAATAAAGCCAAAGTAGTTCTGAGAAGTGAATAACCGTAACTGCTCATTTTTCAACCTGCCTTTAACTGTATTAGATGTTCTGAGTTTAGACACGTGCAAACACTGGAAGGCATGAAGAATGTCCTCTCCTAACCTATATGACGGTGGAAGCTGGAGAAGGTGCAGCAAACAGCTGCAAAACTGACTCAAAAAGAGAATAACCTTTGGAAGGCCAGTCTGGTTAGCTTGTCCAGACAATTACAGCTATAAGACAGTCGGTGCCATCATCTCTTCACCACTGTAGAATACTAGATACTATGCAGCGCTTGCTTGCAAGGTAAAGCACAAACAAGAACCAGTGGTTGGATATTAAAGCAGAAATATTTCAAATGTGAGTAATCTGCTGAAGTTTTAATAGAAGGAGTGATTAATTACAGGAGGAACTAATCCATTAGTGGTGCTGAGTTCAGCATTACGTGCCTTTAGATGAGGAATAAATGGTTTTCTGCCAAATAACCTATGTTTGACTAAAAACTACTGGGCTTAATGCAGAGGTCATCAGAGGAAATGCTACTGTCTGTCTGAACATGACTATTCAAAGAAGGATTTTTCCCTCCAGGCAACAGTGGAATTTCTCTCATTTTTTTCTAACATTTTCCCGGTACCAATACAGGATGGTGGCACCCCTAAAGGCTACTACTTGTTAGTTTTGTTATCTCAGGCAGATTAAATATTACTGGTTATTTTTCCATGCTGTAATTAAAGATCAGAAATTCTTTTACTTACTATTCGTGCAGTTCTCTCCAGAGTAGCCCACTGCACAACTATACGAGAGGAAAAAAAAAAGGAAGGAAAGAAAATACAATGTTGTTAAGCAGATGATCACAAAACAATAGTACATTTCCACATTTTATCAGCAATTTCTGTGCAAGGTGTGTTCATCACAGGTTTATTCTTTAATGCTATCTTAATATTGAACTGTTTAGTTTCATTGTTAGAGTAAAACAGTCTGAGATTTTCAGAATGATTGGTGAGCTGGGCACTCAAAGTTTCAGGTTCTCTGCCTGAAACATGTTAAAAAGGCCTAATTTCTCCAAAGAACTAAGCCATACATCTGTGAGCCCTCTGGAATTTCTACCCACTGCCTTTATCAAAAGCCTCAGTAAGGTCTATAAGTACTGGCAGCTCTTCCCGTACTAGTTTCTTGTATTTATAATATATTGACTTTACAGTAAGAAGTGTTCATTGTGTAGCAGCAATAACTACAAAAAGAGCTGAATTAATGGATATTGGGAGTAAGGTCCCTCTGCTTATCCATGGGAGCAGAGCACAACCAGTTACCTACTCTGCTTCACCAGCAAACAACACTGCTCTGTTCTGACCCTGAGCTGACAGAAATACCCACAGAGGGAAAACCAAGATGAAATAACATAGGTCTGAAAGTTATCAGGAAACAGAGTCCCCACTGATATCATGGAAACTTTCCAGGGATTTGAGGCAAGTTTTCCTCTAATATCTGTTGCTTACTACATGCTTCAGCATACCAGTTCACATGGCTCAATTACTTTGAAGGAATAGTTTATGTTTTTGTGGACAACCCACAAAATAAGCACGAAGTAGTTTATTCTCTTTGCTGACTCACAGATGAGCTTGGATCTCCCTGACTTTCCTTTGAGGTACTATGAGCGCACACCAACAGCTAACACCGAGCAGTTAAAATCCCATAACTTGTGACACCATGGAAATTTGTCCACCTTAGGCAGCTCTCTGATTCACATAGCTGCAGGCTGTTCTTCTAGATTGAGGGTGACCCTGTTTTAGATGGTCTTCTCCCCTAGCTTTGCCTAGAACATAGGAATGCAAGAAAAAGCTGAGTACTCACGATACACATGCTCCATTCTTCGGTTCAAAGTTAGGCTTGCATTTGCACGTTGGAATCCCATTTTCTTTTGCACAGTACTTGTTTTCTTCTGCAGAACAGTTATTGCAATCTATATTTTCAGAGAGAAAAGATACAGAGTGAATTGAAGATAGCCCCAAAAATCAACATTGGAGAAAATTCCCCCCTCTCTCCCATTTTTTTTCTTGCACTATAAACACAGAGAATTTTGTTGTGCTTCAAAGTACCAGAATGGATTTTCTAGAGCTAGACCTATGTAGAACAGAAACTGAAATACGAAAGTACAAAATTAGAAGTAAACGGCCTTTGTTCAAACTGTCCAGCCCCAGCAGAATGGAAATCTGGCTAGGCTGCATCTTACATAGGCAAGCAATGACCTGCAGTTTGATCTCACAGCAGATGATTTGTATTGCAACTGATACAAAAATGGATCAGATTTAGAGAAATTAGGGGCCACAAAGGGCTACACTGGATCACATTTCTCTGGCCTTTCTTATAGCCAGCTTTCACGATTTTATCAAGAGTGTTTGCAGTATTTGTGGTTTTTCTTAAAACCTCATGTCTTAGACTTTTTTCTGTAGTGTGAAAATTTTTGTTTTCATAAGAAGAAAATAAGCTACATCTCAGGGCTGTGGAGGATAGCTAAATATTTGATCAGGGTACTCATTAAGAGATTCAAAACCAGCAAGCAAATAAAACCACAACAATTAACAATTCCTAAAAATCACATAAACCGTTCTTCCCATAAAAACCTGTCTAAACACAGGTAATGCAACCCTAGAATGACCAACAAGGGACAGAGCTTTAACAGATCGTTGCAGTGCATCAGGAGACTTCCAGCTCTGTCAGCGTGCCCACAGCTGCCTCCAGGTAGCATGCAGAATTTATTCCCAAAATAAGTCCCAGCAGAGAAGGCTGTGAAGGCAAGATTCAACTTGTTCCATCCTTTACCTATTTAGGTTTCAGTTCTCACCAAGAATTTAACAATGCATTTAAGGAGTGACCCACTTACTGCTTTCAGTGATAATTTTGTCAGGCTTTAGTAGTTTATTCTACTGGAATAGAATTATGGATGTGTTCAAACTGAAACATGAGAACATGTTTCCATGGCTTTCTTAATAAGACAAACATTCCCTGATTTTCAGAGATCAGCACATTTGCAGAGTGCCATTTTCAAAAAGGGACTGAGAGAGGGAGCAACCAGGTCAGCCTTTCGGGGACAGATAAAGTAGGAAGGTTCTTACCTGAACAAGAATGAACATCCCATTCTGTCATTGAGTAATTGCTTTTGCATATGCATTTTGGAAACACATCTTCTTCACATACAGTGGTTTCAGCATCACATTTAAAAACAGCACAATAGGTGGTAGCTTCAAAAGAGAAACAGTCAGAAAGCAAACCCGAGTGCTTATAATTTCACAGAAAGCAGTGCACTTGCCCAGTAAATCATAAACCAACTATTTAGTAATTCTGAAAAAAACCCTTGGAAGTCCCTTTTTGGGGACATAATACTGCAGGCATTTGAACCAGCCCTTTTTTTTTTCCCTTGCTCTTTACCAGTTAAGGTCCTGCTTCCATCACATCTTCTGACCTTCTGTTTCTCAGCCTCTCACTGCCTCAAAATCTTCCTGCCGCCCAGTCCATGAAGAGGGAAATTCTACCCAAAAGTTCATACTCTGAACACTGACTTTGTGACTGACTTTAGAAAAACATACAGAAAAACACCAGCACTATTCCCTTAGTTTTTTCTACAACTGAACTGTGAAGCCCAGATCCCATACAGTCCTACATAGATATAAATGTTTACGGGCATGCAGCTCATTTCATGAGCAATATTAGTATGCTCTTTGTCCAGCATGGTGCTCTTTAGAACCATGTCCCAGTGGTGGGAACGGTTTACACACCTCGGTGGGTAGCATGCAGTAGAGGGATGTGATTGTAGGGGTGCTTAGTGAGGTCCCAGGTATTTTCTATTTCCCTCTCATGTTTAGGACTAGCACACAGGAAATGTCATGGTTGAGGTGGATACAGTCACCTTCAGAGACCAAACTTAGGCTATATGCCAATGGACTTCTAACTAGCTAAGCCTTTTGCGAAAGCTGATTTCAAAATAGGAGCACATGAAAAAAAAAGATAAAAAAAGAATCCATATTTTATTTGCAAAATCATTCTTCAAGCATTACACATGAGTAACGTGAGGCTTTACTGGTTTAGACCAATGAGTGACTTCGCTCAGTAGCTAATCAGTGAGGCCTCATGTCAATTACCATGGTTATTTATGGTAATAACTATAATCCTATTTTGCCAGTAAAATACTGGCTTATTCTCAGAAGAAAAATATATGTCTGTACATATTTCGTCCGGATTTTTCCAGCCACTTAACCCTCACAGGTTAAAATCAATATGCCATTGCTTACTTAGGTAAAAGGATTTTCCTTCTCTCCTTTACGCAGGAAGTAGAAAGCCTTAAAAACACAAAAGAGTCCAACACTGAATGGCGGAGTCTTCAAAATTACCAAAGACTGAACATTCAGCTGTTTAAAATCAACAAGTTGTGCTCTGATGGGCTTTACTACACACAGAAATGTTCTAACTAGCTTTGAAAATAGGAACCTCAGTTTGTACTGGTTATTTACATTCACAGTAAGGAAATACATACCTTCGTACTGAGAGACATAGGTCGATTCATTTGTTGCGTTATCTATTGCAGAAATAACTGTGTCATTGCTTATAGGTGAGTCGTTTGTAAACAGGTTTATCACTATTATGCTTATTGGATGAGAAGCTCTGCTTTCACTTTGAAGTCTGAAAAGTACAGAAAGCATCATTTTAAAGTCTTGTATAATCCATATGAATAGCAAGCTAGATGCAAAACCAGCAGATTTCTGCCAAACCTCCCTCTCTACCCTAGCTTCTTTCACCCCACAATGTAGACAGCTGCTATGACACCTGAAAATGAGTTCAAGTCTTGCTTAGGAATCCATTAATGGCTGTCTTTCCAATAGATCCAGATGTAAATAGGTAGCTGGTAAGCAAAGGCTGTTGGATTCACCACTAACTCCATAAGTCCTTTGTGTGCTGTTGGCATGCAACTCTTGGTTTTTTACTGGGCTAACCTCAACCCGGCTGCAGTGTGGAGGACCTCATCTAACTTTTACTTGCTCCAACAGTCTGTTTTGTTATCCAGGTACAACATGGAGAACCAATCCTGAAGCGTGGTGAGGATAATTCAGGGTATGACCGCTATGAATTCAGAAGGGTCTGTTTGCAATGTAGAGGTATCTATGCTACCTGCATGCCAGCTGGGTTGGGTTCAGCTGGAAGGCATTCTTCCTCCGGTGAGGTGGAGGACAGTCTGTGACTTCACAGACATATTGGAAACTTTAAAAATACAAAAAGAATGTCCTCCTCTAACAGGAGGCATACTGAACTGACCTCATCCCACATCCTTTCTTGAACTGAGTACTCCATGGGAACAGATTAAAATGGGGTGTGTGGGAAGCACGTATTGCACAAAAGACAACCTGGCACACTTACTGAATTTCCACGATGACAGTCTGTTTATAGTAGTCTGTGAAACTGCGGAAGGCATAGTCAAACTGTAAATGATAAATGAATTGGAGTCAAAGGCAAGCAGAAACATAGACCAAAATCACAGGAAGCACTGAGGCTTCAGCTGTAAAATTTTAATCCAGAACATGCTACTACAGGCACAAATAAAGTGAGCTGATCAGTCACATCCACCATGCAAGGTATTGCAGAAGTGGAGCGGTGGGGTGGTGCTGTAAAACAGGGAATGTAGGAGAGAAGGGGAGGGGTGGAGAGACTCGAGTGAGTGTCAAGGCAGTGCAACAGGGGGAGAAGCACGGCACTGATGAAAGCACTGGGGTTTGTATGGGGTCGGTAGAAAAGTCACTGCTCTCCCTCATCCCATGTGAAGCAGGGAACAACTGGTGGAGGCAGCTGCCTCCAACAGCCACACAAGCAGGAGGCACTGTCAGAAAAGGGTAAGATGTCTAAGTCAACCAAAATGAAAGATAAACTATCCTTTGCAATAAAATAAAAATTGTTTTCTATGCTATTTTCTCTTTTGCATGCTATTAAATACCTATTCTAGTGCTGCATATTGTGCACTTCAGTAGCCATGTCATGAAAAAAAATTAGACAAAAAAATTGAGGAAAATATTTTTTAACATTCTGGAGGGACAATTTTTGTTTACTTTCTGAGAAAACATTCATAGGAAGCAAAATAATAGTAAAAAGAGTTTGATAACCATTTTTGATGAATTATGAATAATATTTTGTGAATATTTTTTGATCAGCTGTCTGGTAGAGTTGCATACTTCTTCCTTACTTCCAGAAAGTGACATAAACTAATCCACTTGTTTCAGCATGGCAGTATAAATTAAACTGTTCATCTTATTTCTCCAGGAAATCCATTACAAGATTTTATCTATGATCATAGAACGCTCAAAATGTGTAATATCCATTTCACTAATAATATTAAAATACTAATAGTGGTGTGCTTATGGAAGAGGCTTATGAGTTAGGTAGTTAGACACAGCTAGACAACCATTCTGAAAAGTTTCTGCTGTATGGAAACCATAGCTTGCTTTCAAAAAAATTTAAACTGCTCATTTTTACTCATACCACTGAGTATTACTGAGCCCTCAGCAAACAGTGAAGATCAGAAACTAAATGGGTTGGAAAACTTACAGAGCAATTTATGTGAGAACTTCCCAGAACAGAAGTGGCATTACAAATGCAGATACTGTTTATTTCAGGTACATCCCTTCACTTCAGCAAGAGCCATTCATGTACTCAGCTGAGGGCAAAATTCAAGTGTTTTATGAATACATCTAAAACAGTGTGAAGCATTCTTTGAAAGAATTAGATTTCTCAAGTGAAGCTATTCTAGGCTCTACATTAAAGGCAGCATGTATCCCCTCTGTCTGCCTGACATTCTGGAAAGTATTAAATATACAGAAAAGGTTTAAAAAAAGGTCACTCACAAACTTCGTTACATTTTGGAACACCTCTTCGTACTCCACAGAATTTACAGTTTGAACACTATTACTGTAAGATTCACTCAGTGTAATGACCCCTGGGAATATTTTCGCTGGAATAAGAACAGAGAATATTAATTAATTAGAAGGCATTCAAGTACATCTAGTTTCACTTTAGAGTTCTGCAGCCTTCAGAGATGGGGAAATACAATGTAGAATCGATCAGTGTTATTTTTCATATACTGGAGGAATCAGTAGGGGACAAATGTTCGTTCAATCAATTCAGCCACAATGAGGAACGTACTCTGGCTACCGGGGAAGCAGGCAGGATCCTGGGCTCGATCAAACTGGCCAGGCTATGAAACTGAATAACATTAAACTGTAAGCACAGCCTGAAGCTAACAGATGACTCCATGTGAGGGGTTACAGCATTCAGTGAGACCATGCCTATATTAAGGACTTCATCTGCGCAGTCACAGCCACTAAGCAGCTAACGTGGCTCACCATATCTGAGAAAGTGATTCAGTATCTGCCTGCTTTTTTAGGCTCACAAGCAAAATTGAGAATCCTGCCTCTTGGCACTTAAGTAAGTCCCATTTTCTCACACGGTTAGCCTTCAGCAGCATCTCAGAGACACAATTCAACAGGAATGTGAGGAGGGTTTACCAGTAAGGAAAACCAAGCCTGTTGTTCAGAGGTCTTCACGGGCTTGGGCCTTTTTATATCCTGGCCATAAATATTGATGTCAGATTTACATTTGTATTTTTTTCCTGCTTTTCACTCATTTAAATCTCAGGCATCCCTGACAGAGAACTCACCTTCTTTTCCTAGCACATTAACCTCTTTGGCAGTTACTGTTTTGTGAGATAACAATCTAGGTGACTGTAGCAGTGGCTGTCTGCAAAGCCTGGCATTATTCAGCAGTCACTTTCCCAAGACTGATTGTTTTCATTTATAATGTGAGAACAAGGGATATGAGAAGAAAAAATTGCTTGAGCAGCTATCTGTGAAGTAACTAAAAATATAGATTGCCCTTCTGCAACTCACCGCTGTGACAATCCTTGTCGCTATAGTAGTATCCATATGGGCACAGGCAGGTGTAAGTGCTATATAAAGCAACACATTCAACCAAATTTCTTCCACAAGGATTCGAGCTGCAGAAGTCCCCTGATACAAAGATGTAAGATATCGATGTAAGATGTAAGATATGAAATTGCAATAGCCAGTTCATGTATAAAGTAGTTCATATATTAAATACTTCATGTATACTTCTACTAAAGGAAACTACTAGGTATCTTTTATAGAGTGTAGATACAATTAAAGACCACATGACTATGTCTTGCTGGCTTACTATCTGTATAGTAACTGTTTTCCCTACTAAATCCAGCAGGATATAACAGTAGAGGACACAGAGTAAGACTGAAATTCACAATCTGTCATGCCAAGCACTCACAATCTAACTCTGCTTAATACAACTAAAACCAAACCATACAAAAAAGTCTATTGAGGGTTGCCAAAATCAGTGACTAAATTAGAAAATGGCAGACTACAATCGCCTGTGCGTCTTTAATGCTGCACTGGTATGTACTTGCCTTATTATAAGACAGTGTCATGGTAGGGTCCTTTACTGCAAATGCATTAATAACATGAAGGCTACCATGTTAATCATCATTCTATACATACCACAACAGATATGTGAGTATGCTGCTAAGGAATTTGTTGCAGGTTTACAGCTATCACCATAATAAGACTAAATATATTAACTGGCCACTATACCATACAGCAGTAAAACTTCATTGATTTGCGCTGACTGCTGCCTTCTACTTACTTGCTGGAGTAGTTGCTGAAGATGAGGTTGTGTTCATTCTTGGAAAAGGGAAAATGTCTAAATATGTCAGCCCTGTTAGTGCCTTGACTACAGTGGGACCATCGAAGGCAGCATGGTATGATGCCTCAAAACCTTTCCCAAACCTGCTTCTACCATGCCCTGTACTCTAGCCAGTGCCTTGCACAGCAATAAGGAGAAAACTCATAAAAAGATGAGATAGCAAATCTACCAGAAGAAAGAAATTTAGGGAGCAGAAGGACATTAGAATAACTTCAAATATATTTTAAATTTAAATTTTTATATGGTACACTTTTCACCTAAAATGGTAGCAGTTATACTTTCTCTAAGTAATTACACATTCTGAAAGGATTTGGAAGTATGTATTTCAAATCTATACATAATTTATTAGTTTATAAGTAATTAAAAGTTATGTAGTAATACACACTATATATAGGATGACAATTACAGTTCTCTTCAAGTCATCAAATTCTAATTTTCATCCTTCCTGCTTTCTATCACTTAACTCCATAGGTACATTCACATAGATGAGGTAGAGATTTTATGTGCAATGCAGAAAAATACAGTAGCTCTGTTTCAGCCCCCCAAAAATGGAAAGGAAAACACGTAACAAAGTTTCATTGGCTAGAGGAATCATCTCCAGATATTGTGTTTCCAGAGCTCCTACTAAAGCCAAATTCTGTATCGGAAGGCAAAACCCCAAGCAGAAAGAACAGTGCTTGTGAAATCTTACCCAACACTTTCCCAATATAGCAAAGGCCAGCAGGGCAGAAGGAAGAGTGGAGAGGATTCACAGCCTTGACCTGGCACCTTTGTCTCCCCTGGGAGAGGAACTCGGGGAAACCTGGCCAGGGGAACTCGTCCCTGCCTATTGGGGCTGCAGAGCTCCCTGCGATGGTTGACCCCAACCTCTCCTCATAAGGGGATGACTGAGGGCTTTTGCTCCTTACCTGCAGCCGGTGTCGCTGTCGAATTTGAGGCACTGTCTGGTTTAGTGTTGTCTCCTGAGGAAGGGAAAAGAGGAGAGATGGCAGCACTGATTGTCACTGAGTGGAGGAGAAGCCTTGGGGAAATCTGTGTGTGCAGGACAGCCTCTGGGCAGGTAGGTGGGGGGCCTGCGTGGGGCTGAGCAGCCACAGCCCAGGCAACCCTGTCCTCTGCCTCTGGGCTCTTCCTGCCTCTGATGCTTGTGTAGTCTGGTGTGTCCATGGCCACTTCTCCCCCATACCAAGCAGCAAAGCATGTGACCCCCACAGCAGTGTATTGCCCCCAGCTCAGCTGCACTCGCTGGCCATGGCCGGCTCAGCCACGTGTCTTCCTGCAAGAACGCTCCCTCCTCCTGCCTAAGGCAGCACCGCAGTTCGGACCGGCTGACAGAGAAGGCTGAGGCAGCCATCAGCCCCTGAACATGCTCCCCATGATGGTCTGATTGGTGACACTGTCTTGGGAGAACAGTCAGCAGCACTGTTCCCCCATGGCAAGGATGTGTGAAACAGATGAGGGTCTTGGGGTCAGACTGAGGAGGCAACAGCACCAAGAAGAATGGGACTGAGTTGCTGAATTCATCACAAACACTTTGCCCTTGCAGCAAAGACCAGGAGGGTCAGAGAAAGAAGGCACGACAGGGCATGCAGAATTCATGTGGGGCTGTGCTTCTACCCCAGGAGAGCAACTCGGGGAAACCTGGCCAGGGGAACTCGTCCCTGCCTATTGGGGCTGCAGAGCTCCCTACAATGAGTGAACCCAACTTATCCTCATAAGGGGATGACTGAGGGCTTTTGCTCCTTACCTGCAGTCGACGTGTCTGTCCAACTGGATAGGGTCACTGTGTCAGAGGCGGTTCCTGAGGAAGGGAAAAGAAGAGAGATGGCAGCACTGATTAGCGTTGAGCAGAGAAAAACCCTTGTGGAACTCTGTGTGTGCAGGACAACCTCTGGGCAGGTAGGTGGGGGGCCTGCGTGGCGCTGAGCAGCCACAGCCCAGAGCAGCCTTGCCCTCTGCCTTTCAGCTCTCCTTGGCCGTGACGCCTGTATAGTCTGGTGTGTCCATGGCCACTTCCCCCCCATACCCTGGCTCTTGAGCACGTGCCCCACACGGCAGTGTATTGCCCCCAGCTCAGCTGCACTCGCTGGCCACCGTCAGCTCAGCCACAGGCACATGTGTGTCTCCCTGCAGGAACACTTCCTCCGCCTGCCCAAGGCAGCACCTCATGGCCAGGACCAGCTGCCAGAGCAGGTCAAGGGGTGCCATCAGACTGCATACAGCCAGCACATGCCTCACTCCCTCTCAATAACCTTCTCCCCACAATCATTCGGGTGAAAGTCTGCGGCAGCTGGCCCTTCGGGACGGTGGGTGGGTGGGCGTGATGGGAAAGTCGGGTGCTCCAGGAAGGATGAGCTCCTCCAAGCCCATGATGCAGGAAGAGATAAAGGGCGAGAAGCCTTCCCCTCCTCAGGGTGATCCCAGCAGGAGCTTCGACCCACTTCCTTGGGGCTCCCCAGCACCACCTGGGATGGGGCTGGCTGGCTATGGAGGATTCCAGGCAGGGACCGCTCCATGGTGCCCAACCACGGCCCTGGCACTCAGCCCCATGCTGGTGTGTGCCCCGGCTCCCTCCCTGACCATGCTCCAAGCAGCCACAGGAACAAGTTCCTGCACAGCCCCAGCACCAGCTTGCCCTGGGCACCTCCTCTGCAGCGATCTGCTTGCACCCGGGACAGCTGCGAGAGGCAAAGGAGCCAAGCAGGAAAAGAACAGCCTCTTCACATCTTCCCCAACACATTCCCCCTGCAGCAAAGGCCAGCAGGGCAGAGGGAAGAGTGGAGAGGATTCATAGCCTTGACCTGGAACCTTTGTCTCCCCTGGGAGAGGAACTCGGGGAAACCTGGCCAGGGGAACTCATCCCTGCCTATTGGGGCTGCAGAGCTCCCTGCGATGGTTGACCCCAACCTCTCCTCATAAGGGGATGACCGAGGGCTTTTGCTCCTTACCTGCAGTCGATGTGTTAGTAGACTTTGACGGAGTCACTGTTGCAGAGGCGGTTCCTGAGGAAGGGCAAAGAGGAGAGATGGCAGCACTGATTGTCAGTGAGTGGAGGAGAAGCCTTGGGGAACTCTGTGTGTGCAGGACAACCTCTGGGCAGGTAGGTGGGGGGCCTGCGTGTGGCTGAGGAGCCACAACCCAGGCCAACCCTGCCCTCTGCCTTCGGGCTCTCCCTGGCCATGATGCTTGTGTAGTCTGGTGTGTCCATGGCCACTTGTCCCCCATAGCCCAGCACCTGAGCATGTGACCCCCACGGCAGTGTATGGCCCCCAGCTCAGCTGCACTCGCTGGCCACTGGTGGCTCAGGCATGGGCACACATGCTGCCCAAGGCAGCACCGCATGTCCAGGACCGGCTGACAGAGCAGGCCGAGGGCACCCATCAGCCCCTGAACATGCTCCCCATGATGGCCTCATTGGCGACACTGTCTTGGGAGAACAGTCAGCAGCACTGTTTCTCCATGGCAAGGATTTGTGAAACAGATGAGGGTCTTGGGGTCAGCTTGAGGAGGCAACAGCACCAAGAAGAATGGGACTGAGTTGCTGAATTCATCACCAACACTTTGACCTTGCAGCAAATACCAGGAGGGTCAGAGAAAGAAGGCACGGAGAGGATGCAGACTTCATGTGGGGCTGTGCTTCTACCCCAGGAGAGCAACTCGGGGAAACCTGGCCAGGGGAACTCGTCCCTGCCTATTGGGGCTGCAGAGCTCCCTACAATGAGTGACCCCAACCTCTCCTCATAAGAGGATGACCGAGGGCTTTTGCTCCTTACCTGCAGTCGATGTGTCTGTCGAATTTGACGCAGTCACTGTGTCAGAGGCGGTTCCTGAGGAAGGGAAAAGAAGAGAGATGGCAGCACTGATTAGCGTTGAGCAGAGAAAAAGCCTTGGGGAATTCTGTGTGTGCAGGACAACCTCTGGGCAGGTAGGTGGGGGGCCTGCGTGGCGCTGAGCAGCCACAGCCCAGGGCAGCCTTGCCTTGCCTTTGGGCTCTCCTCAGGCTCAATGCCGCATTGGTGTCATGTTTTCCTGCATAGTACTTCTCCCCCATACCTAGGCTTTCAGCTCCTCCCAACAAACAGCATTTTGTACCCTTCATGCCTTTCTCCTCCTGGCAATTGCAGCACATTGGGCTGCCGGCACACACGTGTCCACATGGGAAAGCTCTCTCTGCCTTCAAGGCAGCCCCGCACAGCCAGTACTGGCTGCTGGAGCAGGGTCAAGGGCACTCCATTAGCTTGCATGCATGCTCCTGCCCAATTGCTAGTGGAACTTTGGTCTGCCCTAGGGCTAGTGTTGCCACCTTCTCTTGCTATGTCAGCTGGCTTTTCTCCTCCCTTAAACCAGCAGCCCTTTCGCCATGATGCTTGTTCAGAAGTTGCACAGTTTTTAATTACATTTACATGACTAGCACTCTACAGTTAACATGTTCACGCTGACTTTTCAGATTCTGCTCCTGAGCTCGGCTAAATCCACCAAAAACACATTTGCTGCAATATATACATATGTAGATAATTTGCAGCTATGTAAGATGGTGTCAGGAAAGGCATCATTAAAAATTCTTTATGGACTTTTTCAGAGCAGCGTTAGAAGAATGACTGCCTTTGCTAACATGTTCTTCTGTGCTGAATCAAATTCAAGTGAACATTGAAAGCAGAGTATTTTTATTCAGAGTATGCATATTCTGCTAAATTATCATCAGTTTTATCAACACTCTCCTTCCAGAACTACCCTACCACATATTTATGACAGTATATATTATTTTTTTTCATTCTTTTCCTTCCTTGTTTTAATTCTTTCTGAATAAAGAGAAACTTGGCTGATACCACACAACTAAAAAAAATTTTTCTTACATTTTGGTTTCAGCAATTCCTATTACTGTGTTTAGTCTTCCAAAGTATTTTATTTTATTTTATTTTATTTAGGATGTTTAATTTATGTTTAAACTGTGTCATTCTTAACTCTTGATATAAGGAACATTTGGGATGTTTTTTGCCTGGAAGGAGAACAAATAGTAAAACAGCCTTGCTGATAAATGTGTGATACTGACAAATGGCCAGTTTGGATCATATGATTGAACTTTAATCTGAACCAGTTAATACATGAGTTAGGAATAAATATATTTACTCTGAGTTAATGCCGCTACAATCATAATTTAATGTAAGTCATTAAGAGCATGCAGCTGGAAGACTAATGCATTTGTGGCTGAAATCTTTGGCACTAACACACTCTTATAGCTGGTATACGAAAAGAAAAAAAATTGCAAATCTCAGCACACATTTGAAAAAGAAACCCCACTTTTCAAGAACTTTGTAGGGCTTTGAAAATCCAAAGTGAGGCAGATTTAATAAACTTTTTTCTTCTGATCAAGAAAGGTGATGTAGAAAAGGCACATCAAAAAGACAACACCTGAAGTAATCCTTCAGTGACCTCTAGGTGAAAGGAAAACACGAGTAACGGTGCCAGTTTGCCAAGCCTTCTGCCTCCACTGGTCACTGAGTCCTATAGGGAGCATTATTTGTTCCCCAGGCAAGGTAAAGAAATGTACATTTTTCCTATAGCCATGATAATATGAATCTATGCTGGCCACAATCCATGGTTTTGGAGCATTGTTTAGACTGCCTTCTCAAAACAGATGTTGGGGCAGTAACCTCCTACAGTGCTAGTCCTTCATCTACAACAACTGTTAGCCTTGTAGAGGCTTTGGCTTACAGTTGTCCTGGAGCACCCTTTGCACCCAGGAAGAGTCACATTCGTGGTGACAGCAGATCACATGAGCTGCAATTGAACATTGCTGATGGGCTTCTCAAAGGTAACCTGAGCAAAGGTGGCTATTTTACGGCTCTGCCTAGACCCAACCTTCTCTGTAAGGAACCAGGAGGTGTTAATAGACTTAGGCGTTTCCAGCGGAGATGAAGAAATGGCTGTTAAGACCAAGGTTATGGAATAACAGAGACATCCGGCTGCTGAGCAGGGCAGGGCCTTTGCCAGTGTTATTCAAATGGACACATCCTGCAAAGCTGCTACAATGTTTGCTTAGAATGCAAAAGGTTTCTGGGCAGGCCCATCCTCATGCAAAGTCTGTTCACGTAACTGAAAGACTCACATTGCTTTCAGTAGCTCTTGGTTCAAGATTTTTCACATCTTGCTGTTACATACAAGCCTCCAAAGAGAAAACCAACCAACAGACAATCTTGGAGACTTCTGTGCTTATATTTTATAGCCAAAAATTGGTCTGTAGCATGTTGTAGATGTTGCTACATGCCACACGCATGTTCACTCACAGTAGTCAACAGACACCCACAACCACTGTCACCAGTTGGAAGCTCAGCAGCATCAGTGAAGGTCTTAATTTGGCTCATATCTCTGTAACTTTATCTCCGTATTAGCTGGGAGTACCTGTCCTCTTACAGCTATCAGTTGCCACAAAACTCTTCGTATAGTTGCCTTAACTCTACTTCGGCTAATACCTTCGCTCCCTCGTATCTGTCACTGAATATCGGGGATAGGCAAGTTTGGGCAGAGGCTCTGGCCCGCTACTACCAAGTTTGTCACAGTGCCAGAAAAAGTGGTAAGTGGCTTAAGGAATGATAACTGCCCTTCCGTTTGAATAGACCATGGTGCAACCCTCTGCCATCCAAGTTGGTGGTGAAGTTGCCATCAATTAATTTCAACAGGAGGGAACAAATGCTCTGTGAGCTAGCTCGGGCAGCGCTGCTTTCCAGACTGATTGTTTAAAGCAGCCTTTGGCCGGAAGACCAGCAGCAGCGCTCCTTTCCCTGGGTACCGGGGTGGAACAGTCACACCTTTTGTTATGACTGTAATAGAGCTTGAATTACCTGGGTTTAGTGTGCAGCTCCTGAAAAGTGCTCTTGGAATAGGCTGAATTAGGTTAATCACAAGCACCAGTGATTTCGCATTGTTCTGTGAACAAGGAAAACTGTTGACTTTTTCATCGTTAATTAATCAAAATCTAGACATGCTGAATTGTGTTTCATCACTGACCTCCAGCCTCTCAGCAGCTGCTGAATGTACTAAGCAATCCATTCACTGCCACAGAATAGCTGCCCTGATAGATCCCAAAACAGAAGATAGTGTTTCTTACCTTTGGAAACGCTGAGCACCAGGCTGAGCAACACAGCGAGGAATACACAGCGTCTCATTGCCGCCTCTGTTGCTGCTGCTACTTGCTGCTAAACCTAAGAGAAAGTGCTTTTCACTTCTGGCGTCAGCTCATTTAAGGTCCCAGCCACAGGTAGAGGGTTCAGCCCCGAGCTGACGTCACGGTGGCAAGTGGCAAATGATAGACCCAAGCTGTGTTTTTCTTCCTCCTCAGGCTGGGAGGAGATTTCTGAACATGCAGTGTTCTTCCCTGAAGTCATAAATGCTTGAGACCTGTTGGTACAAGGAAGTTACTGCTAAATAAACTGATGTGGGAACTGACAGCACACCAGCTACCCCCTGCCAGCTCTCCATACTGACACCTTCAGTGCAAATTAAATGGAGGGTGCTGTATAATCTGTTCTTAAAGTGGAAGAAGCTATCCCACCCCAAGGCATCCTAATTATGCACTTGGAGCAGAGTACCTGGGATCCACATGCTCACTTCCTTTGCGATAAATTACCAATACAGACAAGCTCTCTGCCTCAGATCCCAATTGTTCTTTCTTTATAAGCCAAATTTTACACCAAAAGCAGTTCTTACTGCTCATCAGGGTAAAAAGTAACAAACAATACCTGCATCTTTGGCATCAAAGAGACAGGACTGACCTTGGCCCTTCTGACACCGATTACGGCTGTTTTGTTTGCTGCCATCTTATGTGTGTTACAGGCTCACTAAAGTGGTGAGGCAAGAGAAGGGGGAGCAGACAGGACAGCCTGTGGGTGTTTGAATTTATCTGGGTGGCAGCCCTCCTTTCCTGAGAGGAAGCATGTTTGTGCTGGGGAGACATTTGGAAGCAGGAATGGTCAGGCTGCGGCAGGGAGCCTGCCGCAGATCTAGAAATGAGAAATAGCCCAGAAGGCCGTGGAGCAGGTCACACAGCTGTGAGGCAGGAAAAATGGGTGGGAGACAGAGACTTTTTCACATTGCATCCCATGAAGCCTCTGAAAATTGTTAACTAGAGACTAAGGTGGGAAAAAAGGTCTCTGTGGGCAGGATCTGGTTTTCCCAAAGCCTCTTATTTTTAGTTGCCTCACCTGCCTGAGTTCTTTAGCTGAGCAGTGTGTTTGTTCTGCTTTGTGCTCCAACAAAATTCACTGCTTGAGACCCTTAGAAATAGGATGGGCCACAGTGGTTTCCAGTTCCTCTTTTTCAGACAAAGGTGTCGTTTCTCTCACTTTGAAGGTCTGGGTGACCCTGGATCTTGCCACAACTGCCAGCAAAGTCTTTCTGTGAAATAAACACAGGTTATCCTGTCATTATCAGACATGGACAAGAAGGATGACTAACCCATTGGTGTAACCCCACAAAGCCACCTCAAATGGCTGTGGAGGTGGTCTCCTCTGGCAAACTCTGCTGCCAGCAACACTGGCAGGTTAGGAACAGGTTTCCAAAAGCAAAGTAAGAGCTCCGTGTGTTAAATGCCTCTCCCTTCCGTTCATCTGCTTTTGTTTGATCTGCTGTTTTAAGAACGAGACATGCAGTCTTGCATACTAATTTCATATCTTCAGAGGGTGGCTCTCCTTGTATGTAGGAGGGTGGGAGTGACCAGAAGTATTACTGAAGTCATTCCTGAGCTTAGAGTTGTTCGAAACTTTTAACTTGCACTGAACCAGGAAACATCTGTGGCTTACGGGCAGCAAAAATGGTTGGGTGCCTCTCTGCTGTAATGGGGAGCGAGTGGCCTCGTCCCTCTGCACCCTGCCACACGGACCTCCTCAGGGTGCCGAGCCTAAACCCTGGGGTGTTTTTCCTGCATCTTCCTTTGCCCCTCTGGCCCCAAAGACTCTCCAGGGCAGCCTGCTCCCCGTACCTACCCCCAGACCCCACAGTGACCCCCTGGCAGCACCTGCCCCACAGCAGCCTGGGACTGGCCCACAGACCCCGAGTGACCCCCATGGTGGACTCCCTGCATGGTTGCCAGGGGGGTTGTGTGGGGTGGGGGAAACCCCACGCTCTGAGGGGAGGCCGGTATCGGGGTCTCAAGGTGCCCCCCCTCCCCATCGGGAGTTCAGTGCCAGGCCCAGGGCCCAGTCATGGGGGCTACCCCCAGCCTGCCCCAGGGCGGTGGGGCTGCCATGGGCCAGGGCAGCACCGCGGGGGACTGGGCCAGGCCAGGGGGTCCCTCAGGAGCCGGTGCTGGGCTGGGGGCCCCGGGCTCCACGCAGCCCATGCTCGCTGTCAGGGAGCTGCGGGGCCAAGGGCAGTGGGGAACCAGGAGCAGCCAGGCCCATCCCAGTGGCCCCAGCCAGGGAGCAGGGCCGGCCTGTGACGGCGGCCAGGGTCGGACCCAGCCCCAGGGTGGCCCAGGGCGTGCTCCGGGCCCCACAGACCCCCTCTCCCTCTGGCCGCCCCTCTGGGCCCTGCTGGATCCAGCTCCTGCCTTTGCTGCTCGCCCCCACACCAGCCGCCCAGCCCAGCCCCTTCCCTTCCTCCATGCCCTCCCGGGAGCTCCCTTTCAGGCATCACAGTATGTCTCCATTTACCGTTGCTGACTCAAGGTGCAACCAGACTAACCCAGGTCTTAAAATCTCCCTGTTGGCTGTGAAGCAAGCGTGTACGCCCCAGAGAACTTCCCAGGGCACTGCTGAAAGGGAGGGCTGGGTCTCCAGCAGGTATGAATGGTGCAGGTTTGCTGGCTACACTGGGTTCTACTGGTTGAGTACGTAGCCCTGCACATTAAATGCACATCAGGGGCTGGCGTATTACTCGCACTTTTAGAGTTCACTTCCATTCTTACCTGGTTGTTCCTGTTTATCACAATCACAGCTTTGAGAAGTGTGAATCACTCACATTGCAGAAGGCATCAGTTCCTCCAGGAAATCACGCGCTGAACAGACATACACCTTCACGTACCAGCTCTCTTCGCCTCTGCTTGCCCTCCCCTGCCCATTTTGTGACACACCAGTGGTCACAACAGGCTCTCCGCGGGGAGAAGCAGGGTGACAGGCTGTGTGTGCCCCTTCGCTTGCCAGTTTGTGGGGGAATTGGTAATAGACATTTGATGGTTTAGGAGAATAGCCACAGAGAATAACCAAAACAGGAGAACTGCTATCAGTGAAACATCAGGACCGCGAATGCAATTATTAATTAAGTTATTAAGCACATATTTAGACAATAGATAGTTGACTGTTAGTCCAGGCAGACTTGCACAACCGCAGCAGTTGTGATGTCCTGTAAGGAATTACACAGAAAACGCTCTTTACAGGAATAACTAAACAACTAAGAAGCTGTAAAACCAAACTGCTGTGCGTCAAAACTCATATATGACAATCAAGAACATGGACAAATGATATCACATAATAAAAAGTGTGCTATACTTAGTAACAAACACGGTAGTTTCGCTGTCTTGTCTTGATCTTTATTTATGGCAGGAAAAAGAAGTATCAAAGGTAAAGGCCTTTTTTATGTATTAGAAGGTGCATAGTCCTGTGCAGCCACATTATTTAACTGTAAGTTGCATGCAATCAAGGGGCAATCATGCTGCCGGAAGACCTATGTTAAAGTACGAGCAAGCGTCTTTTATAGCTTTTTGTGTGCATCAGCTGAATACTTTCTTCCAGCGTATTTTTTCAATCCTATTGCTTACAAGATTCCTATACACCTTGCTATCTCATGTAAATTTGGTTCATCCACATACATACACAAATAGAAATATGTGTTGTAATTAGCTAAAAGTTCAAAAAAAACCTCCAGAAAGTCTAAATCAAAGTGCTATACCTACAGATTCACCCATAGTCAGGGGAAGCAGATGCACTTTGACTTCTTGTCAGGTGGTTCCCAAGGGGGTTGAGGGCACACACTATGGATGCATCTGATGGTCTCAGCGGCATTGGTATGCACATGTGAAGTGGGCAAGACTGTTCAATCACGTGCTTGTCCATAACTGCAAAGGTCTTTCACCTAGCCTCATGGCAACGCTGTGACCAGTCCTTCTGCACCACAATTTCCTTAAAAGATACCGTCACACAGAAAAAAGCACAACTTGCAACAGTCTTGGTAACAAAACTGAGGCACTATAACAGTCCTTCTCTTGTAAATGAACAGAACCTCAGGGTTTAATCAGGTTACTCTCTCCTTTATTTCCCCACTGGAGTCTTGCTAGACAAGGAGGAGGCATATAACACAATTCAGTACTATATCACTGTAGAAAGTAGACTAAAATTTCAGGATGTAGCCAGCAGTACATTCTAGACTCACTTTCTCTGCGAATGGCACTCACATCATCTAGGGCAGCTGTCTTGTGTGGGGTCTTGTGACACTACTGTCAAGTGTGAGGGATGACTTACCACGGGGCGAGCTACCCTCTGCAGATATTTGTCTCCTTTCATGGCTACTGGAAGAGCCAGATGGAGGGTTCAAACTGGCTACCTAACTTTTGGTAGAGCAGATGAATCCCACTTTAGTCCCATCTGCTTGCTATCGCAGCTGAGTGTTGTACGTCTCTGGAGGAACATAGGGAATTACTGTCCCAGGTGAACATATCTGCTATTACTCCAGATGCTCTTCCACATCACACCTCTTCCCAGCAGCCTAGGCTGGACATCATCTTCATCTGGATTCAAGGTACCCTCCCTCCTTCCTCCGAGAGACACTCAGCTGTGTATTCTTCACAGTGCCCAGTGGCACTTAGTGAGGTAGGACTGGTTTCACTGTGGCCAGGTCCAGTCCCTTGCCCTTGCAAACAGCTCTGCTGCACCAACCTCTCCTGAGGTTTTCCTCCCCTCCAACATGCACTCACACACGCAAACACACAGCTTCACCAATCCTCTTGCAATTCCAGCAGGATGAAAAATTAAATAGAGGAAAAAAATAAAATTAAACTGAGTTGCTTAACATTACTGCAATAAACATTTATCAGAACAGAACTTGTATTTTGGCTGAGCGGAAGTTGGCTTAGCACAACTAATAGAACATAGCCATTTTGTCTTTGATTATCATTTTCGGTACTCAATCACAAAGCACCACCAGAAGAACAAAAGAACCATAAAATTTCTTATTTTATAGATTAGATTTCTAATTACAATTAAAACAATATAAAATTGCATATGCATCTCTCTACAGGGAAAGCTAAAGACAATTAAAAAGCAGAGACATAGTAATATTCATAGTTTTATTGTATCCTTTTATAATACTGACTAGAACGCCAGATTTAATAATATTGGATGCAGGTATAAAAATAATCCAATCCTTAAAAATTATATTTTGCTACTACAGTACTGTATAATTAGTGGAGGCTGAAAATATGATACAACTTTAAATAACACTGGTTTGGAAAATGTCCTCAGAACCCCAGCAACTTGGAAGCAAACATTCAGAGATACAGGGAAGGAAACAGGACGATGCCAAGAACATGAAGCAGGTTTACACTCAGGCTGATAAGCACAAACAGATGCTGAAAATTTACCTTTCAAAATAGAGCTCACAAAAGGTGAGCTTTACTACTACAATTCTGAAAGCTGCTCAAATAAACCACTATGATTTTACACACCAAGTTTGACTTTCTGTTAGGAGAAAGCTTTGTAGAATTTGACAGGGCTCAAAACAAATGACTGAGTTTAACAGAACTTCCTTTAAAAAGGGAAATTATTAAACATTGTTTGTTTGGGTTTTTTTTTAATTCATAGTAAACACATCCTAGCAGAATTTATTGGAGACCTTTTATGTCAGGTGAATTCTATGGCGTTGTTCAAGAGAAGTGATCAGTTTTTACTGTATTCCACAGGACTTCTCCATATAGGATTTTGCAGATCTGGAGGCACTCTGCTGCGGTCATTAACCCAAGGAAGACTCCCATCCCTCCTAGCATTTTACCAGAATAAAGACTGAGGAACTTAGCCTTTACATACTATTTCTGAGGAACATTAGGCACTCTCTCTAGGTTTTCCCTCCACAAGGATATTACACTCACGCAACATAAACTAGACACAGAAGAGATGTCATCCCACATATGACCTTACAGTACAGAAGCCACAGTCGCTCTAGACTTACTTCTCCAAAACAAGTAAGCAAATTCCTTCCTTTTTTGTTTTTTTTTGTCACTTCTTACCCCTTTCTGGATTTCTGTCCTGCTTTTAAATTTCAGCAGCTCAAGGGAACGAAGAATTAAATACACATTGCAAAGCTCCCAAAATCTTACAAGCCCCTTTTGAAACAATGGGGTCTTTCTTCCTTTCTGAGGGGACAAGTAAGAGTGAACAAGCAAGAGTGAGCTGCAGAGTAGTTCTTATCTGTGACTGCAGGAAGCACCTCCGCATCCCTAGATCTTACACGATAGGAAACAGGTTGGCTGATCAGTAAAACAACTACACAAAATTCACATTCATTCTCTTCTCAGGAAGGTGTTTCAGATCTTGAACCTGTTTTGTTCAATCTCACGTAACACAGGTTCTGCTACAGCAATAAGTATACTTTCAAAAAATAAATACAACATGGAAATGCAGAAACAGTATCACAGAAATAGGTAGAACAAAGAGCCACAGGAAAGTATGTAGTACACATAGATGACCTTGATGGTGGAATAATTCAGGCCTAAAAAAATTTCACTACAGTCCATGGGAAAGTTACCCTGGTCGATACAATGGATGCTGGATTAGGTCCTTTGTGTGTGAAGAGGAAAAAACATTAGTCAGCATAGGAAGAGCATTGAAGTAAAATGCATCCGTTCCTGTTAATTTAAGGAAGACAACTGAAGATTAAACATCACTACGAGGGAATGAGAAGTCCAGCTGGGTTTGGAACAGATATGGCCATTGACTAGCCTTAGAGACAAGCCCCGGGGAAGTACTTGGCGCGCCTGCAGCAACGTCCAAACCCACCCTGCTGCTCACTCAGGTCCCGGAAAACAACCTTTACAGGTATCGGCACAAACAATTTCGCAATGACAAACACCTAACTGCAATTTATTGCTGCTTTTTAAAGCCTTTTACTACCACCCAGTGTAGAGGCAAATGTCTTCTAGAAGGCTGATCACGAGTGACTCAGTACATGGCCGTGACAGTGGGACTTCGGGGAAATGCCGCAACAGCACTGAGATTCATTTTTGCTGTATTACCTAACGTTTTAAATGTGAAGGGCAAAGGTCATCAAAATGTCCCTGTCCTGTTTTTTCCTCATATAGCCCAGTTCAGTGCTATGAGGTTTCCAACAGCATGCAAAAGGCCCCTGATTTTTCCCGTGCAGCTGGGAGGGCTGGCCAGGGCGAGCAGCGGTGCATGGCGGGGGGACACGAAGGCTGTGTGTAAGAGCCTGCCTTCTGAATGGTCCATCCAATCTGCATTTTGCTGCTCTGTTCACTGGGGCTGCCTCCCCCAGGCTGACTGCCGAAGGTATTTCTGTGGGTGAGGGGCTTTTGTCAGCGCAATTGGCAGAGCACCATAGCAGCAAACACGTGCCTCCCACATCTTTTCCTGTCAAGCAACAGAATTACCATTTTTTCCAAAGTTAATAAAAAATACAGCCACACAACCACCCACAGGCAATTGCTGACTGCTCCCCTAGCTTTCTGCAGCAACCAGGAGCAAGAGCAGCTTTCTGTGCAGTGTTGGTGTAGTTTTTCTTCCTTTCCCAACATCTGGCCGAACCACTTGCATCCTCCTCACAAGAAACATGCCACTTCTACCTTATCATCTTGGACAGCGAAGAGCGATTGCCTTTGGCAAAAGCATCCAATGTGCTCAAAATTTGCGATCTGGGGTAGCCAAAAGTAATCTAAACAGTCTGAGAAATAAGCTGCATTTATTTAGACATCATATGGGGAGTTAGGTACTGAGTAGAGAGACACCTGCATTCAAAAGTGGCCTTAAGCGCATGTGAAGACCCTTGTCACATCCAGCAGGAGCGACAAGCCCCACTCCACTGCCAGAGGGTCCTTAATTTATGGCAGAGATGGAAGCAGACGGAGAGGATCCCAGCAGCCGCTTTAACAGGGGCAAGCTGCGCAGAAACAGGTGACATCCCTGCCACGGCTGGGTGAGCCCGGTGCTGTTGGGATGTGGTAGTAAGTAATTGCAGTAAAATGACTGTCAGAAACTGCAGCAAAACACACTGCACTGCACCCATCCCTTCCACACCAGCACAGCCGGTGGGGCTTGGGTGAAGGTGGAAGCATCGCAGCATGGGGAGCGGCTGGGCTGGTGGGGACCCAAGGGCTGAATCATCTGTCGGCTCCACAAAGGCTTCCTGGAGCTCCGCGCAGGAAAGCACCTGCACCCTCCCGGTGCTGACACCTGCCTAAACCCTCTCCTGCCCACAGAGCGGGGCCTCCTAGGACACCCCAAGAAGGTGCTCCAGGTCAGGAGAGAGCCCTTTCCTCCTCCTGTGAACTACACATTGGCTTCATGACACCTTTCTTACCAAAGCTAAAAGGAAGGTCAGGCTGCAGTGGATACATTCTCATAAGAAATTTCCCAATGTTTACCTGCTTTTGCAGAGAGAAAATTTCAGTGAACTAAAGTTCTCTCTTTTGGAAAAGGCCAAGTTTTGCAGCCCTCACTCAGAAAATCCTACTGGGTTTAACAAGACCCTTTCAATCCAGATAAAGCATTAAGAAGAATCTGAAGATCATTAAGAAATGAAAATCAATTACTTGCAAACTCTTGTGCAATCTCAGTTAGGAATGGTTTTCTCTCGTTTCCACCGAAACCACTGCAATTTGCATGAGATACAGACCAGGAGTTTTATTCATATAGTCCACATGTTACACTTTATATAGAAGGATTGATCTGCAATTCTGTGTTGGCATTTCCTGCTTTGTCTTTTGTACTTGGAACACACAAGTACATTTCCCAGTCTTTGAACTAACCAAGTAATTAAGCATATTTGCCTATAAACATGCGTCTAAACTCTTCCCTACATGACGGACTGCTGGCACATGGTTAAATCCTACCATTATTGCTGGGACGCTCTTCCTTTTTTGCTAAGATGCTTTAGTAAATATGGGCAGAGCCCAGTGCTTGTCTGTAGACTTTGGATTTAGATTTAGCATGAATTCCAGCTTCCCCCTTTCTTTTGTAACACAGACAAAACCCTCCTCCACACCATGGGAGAGGCAGTCCTTTCTGTCCTGGGCACTCTCGAAAACAGAGGCAACTCACCCGCACAGAAAGGACCCTGCCAATGTCCTCTCTGAAGGATCCCACAGCACAGCAGAGTCAAGCCCTTAGTTCATGTCATCCAATGGATCCTGTGTAATTAAGATCTTGGCTGCTAACAAAAGGAAGAAGAATATTATTCATGGACTGGAAACACTTGCCAGCATGGCAGGGGGCAGCTAGTTCCTGTGCTTTACCTGTTACACTATTCTGGATACTGTAGCTAGAGTTTTCCTTAAGTATAGCTCCTTAGGCAGATGTACTTCCCATGAGCATGCATTCATTCCCTCCCTACAGCCGAGATTAGCTGTGTACTACCACCTGCAAGGTTGATGATGGATCAAACAGACATGAAGTTGCATGTATTATCACCATAAGATCATGTAAGTGCAAAGCATACTGCCCTAGGCATCCACAAATTTCTGTTTTTCTGCAAGACCACACCGCTGTTTCTATATAGTAGATAACGGGTGAGGCATAAAGAGACACTGAGTTTGTGTGCTACGGCTGATGCACCAAACTATGTGTTCTCAAGCACATTTGTGGTGCCTTTCCTGCCTTGCCGTTTCAAGAAAATAGAAGTAAATGTGAGCAGGGACCAGAAACCTCTTTGCCCACACAGCTGATGACTGCCTAGTGCTAGCTGCCCTTCCTCTGGGTAGCTGTTGCTGACTTTTGATAGTGAACAAAACAGCCTTCGAAGTGCTGGGAAAAGATCTGGGGACTCACAGCATCTACAGGACGCAAATACTACTACCCACTCCCTGACAGAGGGCTCGTCATCACCCCAGGTTTCTCTCCAGTGAGCAAGTACACAACACACCAGCATCTGAACTGCTGTTCACACTCGGGGATAGGCACTTTGGGGGATGCATCCCATGGTCCCTAGTGCTTGACCGTGAGCCAAGCCACCTTATGAACTTACTTGTAGGCACGGTGTCTTTTTGAGCACTGCAGGGGAGCAGGGAGTATCAGGGGGTATGTGTGGCACAGTGAAACTAGCTGATATATGCACTACAGAGATGGTGGCTTAATGGCTAAGGAATTGTGCTATTTGTTATCGTCATACAAGCAGCCACTTTGAGTTAAGAGCACAGTCACATTCAGGGAAAGGATCTGTATCTGGACAGGGTCTGGATTACCCAGGTTAACACTGCAGTAAAGATAAGCAGTAAATATGCTTCATTAATAAGATCTCTTTCAACACCTAGCTCAGGTCAGAGTACAGTCTACGAGCTTTCAATCTGATCTTTGGTGAGACATGCAACAACTTAAATTCTTCAGCTTTTGCCGAGGTGATGAACATGAAATAACACACCTAGATGAGGAAATCTGGTTGGTCTGAATCACTCAAAACTAGGATGGAAGAAAGCAAAACACTTCAACGTAAGTGATCTTTGCTCCATTAGGACTGAAAACATCATATTTTTCTCTTCCTTAAATGTAATGGACTGCAGTGAGCCTTATTTTCCAATGTACTGAAAGCCTCCACAGCTCCTCTGGAAGTCAAGGTGGGCTGCAGAGGCTTGAAAACTATGTCCCACCTGCAGTGCCAAGAATTCACGTTTCAGCTGCCCAACCAGGGCTATAGCATTATTGCTCCTTCCCAGATTCCTTGTAAGAAGCATGCTGAACCCCCAGCTCATGTTTTCCTTCCCTGTGAGCAACTATTTAACATTATATTGCTGTTTCTACAGGCATTTAAATCCCTCCAGGGAAACAGAGCCCCATAAGATCCTATACAGAAACACTATGACGATGTGTAGTGATATCTCTTTTGAACAATGCTGGTTGACAAAACAATCTAGTTGGACTCTTCCCTATATACAGGAAGTTTTCAAAGCAGTGCATAGCATCATCTGTATCTTTTTTTCAGTTGGAATTGCAGTGGCATGACTAATTTTCCCATACTCCTTGGAGACTATCAGCCCATGAATTCAGCCAACATTGCCAGGCACCAGGCTTCAGCAAGGACCCAGTCATCTGGAGAACTTCTACCAGTAAGAAGGTGAGGGCCAGCTTCCCTGTCGTGTACAAAGCAGAAAGCAATGCAGCAACGGAAAAGGGAGTGGACAAACTTGTCCTACCAAACGGAGTTGCACGTGAATCTTTGCATCAAGGTCGGCTAAAAAGACAAGCACAGTCAACAGTGAACAAGATCTGTAAACAAAACACTCCCTAGTGGTATTCAACGCAGAGTGCTGGCCAGAGTTCATCTGCCTGTACTGATCCATGCTTGCCGTGTAGCGTGAAGAGTGAAGAAGCAGCACAGAACAAATCCGGAGTACATGTGTTAACTTCCATTTGGGTCTTTTAGTGATGTGCACCTGGAGCCGTTCCTACTTCCTCCTCCTTCTCTCTACTGCTCAGCAAGCGTAACCGTTCCTCAGGACTGCAATGCTCAGCATAAAGTTCCAAGTCCTTCCTGTTAAATGGGAAGAGTAAGATTGATGTGGGCTGAACCGCCCAGGAGACAGATTGTACCCGGGGATCAAGGGCCACAAAACTGTGTCAATCTTCCACTCCCTCTCCACTCCCTGCTAAAAATAGTCTCTTCTTCTGGTTTCGTCACTAATGAAGGATGGATTGTATTGTCCAGGGTAGATGCATGAATGTCGAGACCCAGGCAAACCAGTGTAAGGAGGATAAAGTCCGTTTCTTTCCAGTTCAGCATTTCTCAGTCCAGTTGGCTGTATTAGCAAAAAAATTAAATAAAAAGGGTCTTATTCTCACACTCAAATCCTCCTTCATGCACAGAATTACCACTTTTCCCAGCAGTTATTTCAGTAGCTAGATGGAATGACCTGATCGCTAATGATCTCTATAACCTAGACTGACTTCTACTGTGGGAGTCATTAATTGCCTGAAGGGATTATTCTGACGCAATCTAGTTTCGACATCTTGCCAATTAGAAAACCTGAGGTTTACCTGACTCCACCAAGTGCAGTCTAAGCGCACAGTTAATGTTTAATCTAAGATAATTGTGTTGATGAGCTCAGGCTCACAAAAAGTATATTGTCCCAGAGCCATCCTTAAAGGAAATGCTTCTAGGAAATGAAAACTCATCTCCTGCTCTAAGTATTACCTGGGAGCACTTCTCTCGCCATTAACCAGAGCTACCGACTCTCCCAACACAGGCACTTCAATTATATGTCAAATACAAGTGATCTGACCTTCCTTTCTCTTCCCTTCTCTTACTTAAGGAAATCTCCTGGGGACACCTGGTTGAGAAACTTTGATGTCTAACACCAAGACTGTACAATCCTTTCACCCAGTAAACAACATCAAGCCACCTGGTTTGATATGTTACAGAGCAGATCCATGCAAAGCCCTCATCACCTATTCCTTGCTAAAAAGCTCCCCTTTCTAGTCGCCAGCATTATAAAACTCTTAAAAAATGTTTAGGAAATGCATTTTCATTTCCAAATCTCTTATTCTTACTGGAAGTAGGAAGGAAGATTATTTCCATTTGTGCTGTGCAACCCAGTAAACTTGCTTACTGGAAAACTTAAAATACAAGCCAGAAAAAAGTGCTCGCTGCTTTCTGCTCTGGAAAGTAGGAGTCCAGAATGTGTGATTCGGGTGAAATCCTGCAACATTCACTCACATGAGTAGCCCCCACACACCTTAAGTACATCCACTATGTTGCTGTAGATTAGTGACATATGATAAGCCAGAATCATGGCTCTGGATAGACATTAGCAGATGGTACCAACCATGACAGCAGCTGTTATATCTTTCTCTGCCCTACACAGCCCATTACTCCTCCACCACTTCCTCCCTATCACTTGTTCCCCCACAGCTGGAGGGATGCTCCTTATGCACCCTTCCTGCTGCAGGAAGGGGCCTGTACCCTGGAGAGTGGGAAGAGTGGAGGGAAAGAGGGGTCCTCAGTGACCAGAGTCTTCCTGTCTTGGGGTGAAGTTACCCAGGCAGAGGTCTCACCCTTTCAGCATCATCAGTGAGGGTGGAAGGGAGAAAACTACCCAGAGGAATTCCTAGCAGCTTGTCCAAAACCTTTAACTCCCCTTCCCTACTCTAGGATTAGGCTTTTTAGGCATCTACCAAAATGTTCCTAGACACTTCCCTAGCACTCCTCCTAATGACATCTCTTTGTGATATTCACCACATGTGTAACAGCTGGAGTCCATAGGATTACCAATGCCTTGCTGTCTATGGGACTCATTTATTTGTTCTTTTATTTTGCAGGAAAGGGATCTGTGCTTCGAAAAATAAAGGAATATGTCTTTGCTGTATCAGGCACAAAGGGTTAATAGCTGAGCTATGGATAGATACCGAATAATACACATCTGTCATCTGCAACAGGTTCTTGGTGCTTCCATTCTCCTGCATCTCGATGGCTTCTCTGCCCCACTCCTGTGCCCGTGGGTTCTTCGGATATTCAGCATACGGTGACATCTGGAAATCTCCACTCTTGAAAATGAGTTTACTTATGTCATTTTTATTCTTCCTGTTTATAAAAAAATGAAGGAAAGTGAAAACACACAACTTATCCTGCTCTCTTGTATGCATTTCTGATCTGATCTCAGGAGATTTACTTCATGTTATGAACTTTGACTGAGAACAAAGATCACCACAGAAGAGCAATGGTCCAATCTTCTGCTCTGAGGCAAAATCAGATATGAGGTCAGATCATGCTAATCAGGGCATTATCTGGTGGGATTTGAAATCTCCAAGGATGGAGATGGCATAACCTCTCCAAGCAACCTGTTCCACACCCTTACTGTCCTCTTGGTGAAAGACTTTCTCCCTACATTCAGTATGAACCCCTCCTGTTCCAACTTAGGCCCGTTGTCTCTTAAAGATGAGTGTGTTCACCTGGGTCAATGAAAAAGTCACATAATCCAGGAAGAAAGAAAAATGTGTTGGAGCCTCCATGCTGCCGAAGTCTCCAGTTACTTAACTATAACACTTCTAGGCACTATGTTAATTCCTAAGAAGGAAGGCCTGCAAGCTGCCTGTCTGAATGAGAGCAAATGCCCCCATATGACTACTACATTGCATGAGTGGACTTTGGTGACACTCCCAGTTCAAAGCAGAGTACCCTCCAGGAAGCCACATAACCTGCCACAGGCCAGGACTCATGAGAAGATCCATCCATCCCTGCAGAGATCCGCGCCCTGGAGCCTGGAGGTGTGCTGGTCATCGCACCTCTGGGCTGGGGCTTGCTGGTGTTCCCCTGGCTCAAAACACATGGGAACAAGTGCACACCACTGTGCCATCCAAACCACTGCCACATCTATGTTACTGGTAAATCCAGCCACCAACATTGATCAGAGATCTTTAAAATGCCAGATTTGGGGTCTGGAACAGGGGGGAGAGGGTGATACTGCAAGGCAGCCCTTTTTGTGATGTATAAATCATGAAGCAGAGCTTGCTCAGCAGCACATTTTGCCTCCAGTCCAAAGCTACCTGCTGGTACGGGAGTCACATGTCTACATGCGTCTCTGGGTCTGAGAGGGAGACACACACAGAGTGAGACCACGTGCAGGACTCTTCCATAAAGGAAAACAAAAATAGCCTTAAATACACTGAAACACCACTTGAGCAATGGCCAGCAACCCCTCCTGTTGCCTAAACTTGTCCTTTCTACTTAGCTTGCGTTTTTGGAGACTGTTCCCTGCCCGCCTTACAGCTCTGAGTGGGGAGGACTCCTTCGCCTCCCCATCCCTGGAGGACATGATTGCCAGGTGCATCCTTAAGAGACACTGAGTTGAATTTTTCAGCCTGGTTGCTGGGAAAAAAAAAGATATACCCCAAATGAAAGCACAATGTAATACTTCAGTAGCTCTGACTAACCCACTTTCTTAGCTATCCTATGTGTTGACCTATGTTTTGGTCCTTCAGGCTTCACGAGTGGAGCAGTAAGTGTGGTGTAATCTACGGAGAGGATGCCACGCAAATCGGGGCTGGCGGTGGTACCTACCGGCAGCAGGTGACAATCAGTGCTATGCCCATGATCAGCAGAAGCCCCCCTCCTGCAGCCGCGATCACCACAGTGATGAGCTGGTAGGCTACAGACGGGAAAGACAGAGACTCATTTAGAAGCAGCGCTGCATTGTAAACACTAACGCAAACACGTCCACGGTCCTCATAACACTGTCAACTTTGTCAAAGATGATCAACAAAATAATTTTCAACAGAAAATGAAGAAAGAAAAAACACCGACAACAGCAGCATGTAGCTACGGCATTTTAGACATAGTCATCTGCAATTACTCGTTTCAAATTTCCCGTTTCTGACGCCTTGCAAATTAAAAGAAACAAAACTTGGTACTTACGGTTCCCACAGTTGAATCCACCTAAGCCAAACGGGCAGCTAGTAACAGAAAACAACAGGGAGTTTCAGCGGCTTAGTTGTGCTTCCAGGTCACCAAAGCACTATTAAGAAGGATGGTGGGGTAGGAGGAGGGCAGAACGGTCACCATACCTCACGCAGGTCTCATTTTCCAGCTTATATCCATCTTCACAGGCTAAAACCAGAGAGGAGAGAAGGGCCATGAGCAGCGCGCAGTGGTGCAGGGGAGGCAATTCCCATGGCCGCTGCCCACGGCAGCCTCACCCCAGCCAGCCCTGGGGACCGACACGCCGGCCTGCGCCGCTGCCACAGCGGGAACGCTCCGATGGGATGCAAGATCTCCTCCGGCTCAGGCAAAACACCGTGCACTTAAATTCACCTCCCGTTGGCTCTGCTCTGACAGGATGACTTCAGGGCTTCCCGGCAGAGCTAGCTCGGAACCTGGCACAGGGTGGGCAGCTGGAAATGTAATTCCCAGCAGGATGTCTTCTTGCCCAGATGGAAACGCACTGCACACTTCCATTGCTTGCCACAAAATAGCAGTGTGAAAAAACCTGCAAGTGTCTCCAGTTTTTGTTTTGCAACCTCATTTGAACAGTGCTACTTTAGCATTGATGCACGTTCTCAATCACTTTTAAATGTTAGTATTGCAACAAAATGTTCTGCAAACACAGTCAGAGTAACCCAGAGCAGTATGTTCTGTTTTGCCTCCTTTCACCTTTTTTTTCTTTTCTTTCAAATTTGGAGCTAAATCAAATTCTGAAATATCGTATTTTATGATAGACAAGAAATTACATTTACTAGGTCTAAATAACCGAGAAAACTGTTACGTACAAAATGTTAGTGGCAAACTGAAACCATCACTTCAAAACAAAATAATTTCTGTGCTTCTGGACAGTTATCTCATCACCTGAATTAGCTGAGAAAATTATACTACCCAGCCAATGAACAGCAAAAGGTGATGATACTTTGGACATACAATTATAAACCTCAGACTACTGGTAAGGTCACCACTTCTCCCAGCAACAGCCCCACCACAGCTCCTGCAAACCCGCTGCCTTTTGCAGAGGCAGCAAAGGTGGTGGCTCAAAGACCTGAGCAAGAGTGACACAGACGGAGCCGCTTTGGGTGGCGGGACAAGCCAGGGCCAGCACACGCAGCAGCCCTTGGGGGTCTGCGAGGCATCACCCAGGGGTCTGGGAAACCCCTGCAGCACGTTCCACAGGGAACAGAACTAGATTGTTAAGTGAAAACAAAAATGCTTATGGATCTCTTCTTCCCCTCAAACACCATAGGCTTAAAACCAGTGAGGCAGCAGCTCTCAAGCCCTCTTCCCTCTGCCTTGCTCCCTAACTGTAGGGATAAGCCACAGCCAAATGCTCGGGTGCTCTCTAACCCCAGCAAGTGTGAGGAAATCTGGAGGCAGAAGAGGGGGCTTCTAGCAGAGCTGAGCCGCAGAAAAACCCTCACCTCCTCCTCGGCTGCTCCCAGCACACCAGATGCCTTTTCCCCTCTGGCACAGCAAGTGACTGCGTTTTCAGAAATGCTTAGAACAGGAGGAGAGGAAGGAAGAAAAGAAGGACAAACATGTAACGCTGGCCATTAGGATGGGCTGGCAATATCACAGTAAGCCAAGAGAGAGCACTAGTATTCCGGCTGGAGGCAGAAGTTTACGGCTCTTCCAGCACGAATAACAAGTGATACCGATGCCAGCAGGGAGCAATGTGACTGTGACCTCCCCCTCATAATACAGGTCACAGAACTTCCCTAAATTTAATTCCAGTTTCAAATCAAATAGTTGAACTGGAGCTACATTTTAGAGAACCATCCAACTTTGGTTTTAATATTTTCAGTGACAGACAATCAACCACAACCTTGGGTCAGATGCCTATAAAGTTAATCTCCCCAACCATTAAAAACCTTCACCTTCTTTCTAGTCTGAATAATCCCAGTGTCAAATTCCAGCCTTCGGAAGTTTACTTGCTAGATTGAAGAAGCTTATATGATCACATTTCTCCTACTCACCATCAAATCACTCTTCCGCCTTTAATAAAGCCAAGCGCTCTGAGATCTGGAGTCTCCCTGGTTATTACAGCTTTTCTCTGAACGCTCACAGGTTCTCTTTGACCCTTTTGATTTCTGGTTCCCAGAAGCAGATGTCGCAAGCCCACGGATAACATAAATTCCCCTCTTCTGCCTGCCTGTGCCCCCTTAGTGCACGCAGGGACCATATTAGCCTTACAAGCCAGGGCTGAGGACCTCTTCTTCACCCGCCAGGCCCCCTTCGCAGCTCTGCCCAAGTCTCTGCTTTCCAGGAGATGCAACCCGCAGTGTGCCAGACACTGCTCGTGGATGCGTGACCTTGCTTGTCGTCATACTGAAACACTGTTTGCCTGTCTACCACGTACTAAGCGTCTCGTGTCACTCAGCAGGCCGTTCTCCCTCAAGGTGTGTGGACGCTGATGAGTGACGTGCTCACATGATGAATGCTGCAGTTCTAGGCACAGGCTTGCCATAGCAACTGGCACCAACGGTGACGGGGGGGGCTGATGTCTGCGATAGCTGGTCTTGCACCCCTTTCTCTGCCCTACATAGCCCCACTGCTCCCCCACTACCTCTTTCATTCCATTTATTCCTCCAGAGCTGGGGATGAGGAGGGTGAGGCTCTTTATGTAGCCCCCCTGCTGCATCTCATCATGATGATTTTTGCACTGGATTTATTTATCTCTCTCTAAGATGGTTTCTTTGAATTCACAGAAGAAACCAGAGGTAACTGGACAAGAGCTAAGAGCCTCAGTCAACAAACAGCCAGGGCAAGAGAAGTGAATCCCAAAGGATCCTTGCATGGCTCATTCATAACACCGAGGCATTAGTAAAATGGGACTGGATGGGTTGCTCCTTTCACCCGCTAACAGAAGTGGATTGAAAACATTACGGAGCAAATGTTCTACCAAAGCAAGCCACAAGATCAGAGAATAATAAAATCTGCAGTGAAGGGGCGGGAGGCATCACCACGACAGCTTGCTGGAGTTGTCTTCTTTAACGAGCACAGCAACGCCGCGCACCCCAGCCCCAGCCCGCCGCTGGCGTGTTGGGAAGGCCTGGAGGTGCCTGCAGGCAGGTGCTGGAGCCCACCTAAGCTCACCCTTTGGCCCGAGCCCAATGACAGGTGTAGGGCACCTACACCTTGAGCGGTCTCGAAGCTGGAGCCGTGCCTGGGGCAGGAGCAGCCCTGGGACCTCACCGGCACACAGCTCTCGGGCCAGGCGGCTACAGCGAGGGTAAAGAGGAAAGGCAAGATCCTGAATGTACATCTCTCTGTCTTACTTAAATGCTTGGTGCTGATGCCTTTTGCTGTCCTCACCCTGCCTCTTCCTGCCACTTTGCTTTCTCCTCTGGCATCTTTCCTGCTTCTTTGAACATGGTCCCAGGAGAGCTCGTGGTGTCACACTCTCTCGGCAAGCTTTCAAACATGAACACAGAACAGAGGAAAGTCTGAAGTGTCAGGGGCCAAGCAAAGCTATCAAGTTGTGCTTTCCTACTTGGGAGTCTTTTGCCTTCACCTTCTCAAAAGAGAAGAGACTCAGGTGTCTCTTTGGAATCCTGCTTTGCTGCTCCTTGCTTTGCTCCAGAAACACTCTGTACTATTAAAAATAGCATGCCCTTGAAAAGCTGGCACATTGAGTTTGTCACCCTGTTTCTAAAACAGCCCTGAAGATACCAGGCAGGTTGAAAACCAGCAACGACCCAGAGACGACCCAACTGCACACTGAGAGGTACCACAGCCAACACATCAAAACTTCTGCGGCTCAGAGACCCAACCCTTCCTTGGTCCAGGGGACCCTTTTTTGAGCATGCCCTGGGGGACAGACACCACAAGCCAGGGCAGAACAATCCCTGGGGTCAGGGTGCCCGGTCGCCCCTGCCCCACCCGTCTTCCCATGGGAGAGACCGGACAGGGCGGCACAACAGCCATTTCCCTCTTTACAAATACTATAATTGGAGTTACCGCGCCACATTTTCACAACCCACAATGAGGGTCGGATGCTTAGGAGACCTCGGTTCCTGTTTAGTCGCTAAGAAGGCAGAGGTTTTCAAAAAGGCTGGCGTATTGTATACTATTTTTATCACAAAACAGCCCCAAACATCACATGAGGGCTATAGCTTGGCTTTTGAAAAAGCCCTTAAAAATCCTGGCCGCCTGGCTTACCTGGATGAGAACAGAGTGATGCTGAAAATTTGGTACCTTGCTGGAGCGTGGCACCATGCAGTCGCTGCTACTCTCATGCCACTATACTGCAGCCTAAATCCCATATCAACCCTGCCCCTCAGGCACTCTCAGGATGGTCAGTAAGATGTTTCCTCCTGAGACCAGTGAGCTGAAGGTGGAACTGAGCTCTCGCTGTGTGCAGACAGGGTTTTTTATATTTAGCACAGCAAACAAGACTTGTAAGTAGGGCGTAACCACATGGACAAGGTGTTAGATCTCTTACCCCTCTGAAACCATCATATCCAAGTGCCTTACAGCGTTTCAGTTATTTATCTTCACAACACTGCTTGGCAAGGGACATGGACAAGAAAAACGGAGTAACTCGCCCTGGATCCCCACTGTTGGTGGCAGAGCAGGATTTGGGCAAAAGCCTCCCAGGTGTCAGCTCAGCTCCCAGCTCACTGCATGAGCCCTTCTCTGCCTCTCAAGAGTCGGTGGAGACAGTTAGCATTTCCTAATAAAAATCCTTCCTCCAGCATACAAGACGAAAGGAGGGAAGAAAAACACAAAGCAGAAATGCTATGCCTGGAGCCGCAGAGCAGAGGAGAGGTAGGGCCACGACCTGGGACCCAGCGGTGCCCATGTCAGAGATGTCCATCCCAGAGCCTGCAGCACAGGAGTGATTTCCAGACACATTTTTCTCACTCTGATCGGATTTGGAATCAACAAAGCATCTCCTCCTATTTCAACAGCAAACCAGCAGATTCTGCCAGAAACAATCTACAACCACTATCACAATTCTTCTTGATATGTCATCAGAAAACTCCATTTCCTAAGAATCCCTGCCATGACCACTGGAACTAGGGAATGGACACCCTGATTCTAGAGAACTCATTTTGACCACTTGCACACAGACAAAGACTTTGTTTAAAATGTAGCAAAACCAGATTTCATGATCTGAGGAGTAGCTGAAAGATAATATAACCCTTAAGTTTAAAATTTCTATTAGGAACCCAGCTGAAAAATAAATTCATAATCATTTTCAGATACTTATTTTAAAAATATTGATGAAGTACTAATATAAGCTTGTGGGTTTAAAGCACTTCTCCTAAGTTCGCTGAGAGTTCAGACAAAATCAAAACAGGCAGAGCCGCACGTCATCTCTGCTCTGTGCCACTGAACTGGAGCCCAAAGCAGTCGGGCCCCTTTCTCCCTCTTCTTGATCACTGTGACTCACAGCGTGCTCCAGAAAGAGATAATATTGTTCCTAGAGAGAGACTGTATCTTCAGCGTCTGCTGAAAAGTTCCCTAACTAAATAAAAGAAACCTGAGCTGCTAATATTTATTCATAATATTGAGCTTCTTGCACGCACAGTGATAAACACACACACACACACACTCACTTCCACTGGAAGAAAAACTTTAAGCAAAATTCAGGCAAAATACACCACATAAAGAGCAATACCTCTGCAGGAGTGGTCCATCTTGTTGTACTTGAAGTACCCACTTTTGCACTGGCAGAGCGCGATCCCATCGAAGTCGGTGCATTCAGAAGTTTCCTTGTCGCACTCGGGGTCTTTCTGCTTGCACAAGCTGCCAACTGTCGGGAAGAGGCGGCCAACATCAGCACGGTTCTCTCTGAACCCACCGTTATGCACATTTGCTTTCCCCAAGCATCAGATTCAGCTCCTGTTCTGCTTTAATCTCTTTTTTTTTTTTTGAATAATATTTGCTCCATTAGGAGACAGACAACATCACACTATGTCACCATTTGTTGCGTATCTACTGCCGTTTGTACAGGCAAATAGAGGGGAGCCAGTAACAAATGTTTCAGCTCAGAGGCAGAGGGGGAAATGAAAAAGAAAAATTTGGTTTGGCTCAAGCTGAAACACGTTCAGTCCCTGAGACAGTTCAACAAATCAATTTTTAAGTTTATATCAAGCAAACCATTTTTCTCAGCCCAAACCAATTTTTTTCCATTTCAGTATTAAGCACTGGATTTTTTCATTTTTCAAACAAAGAATTTGTCCTTTCATTCACATTACTTTGAAGCAGCGTTTTACTTCAGAGTCAGATTTGTTACAATGAACTTTTAGCAAAACTGTGGGTAAATGATGGAAATTGTGTCCACAGATTCACTTTTTTTAGTGGGAGGTTGGACTAAATGGAATGAAGAAATGAAAAAATACTAATGAGAAATAGGATTTTACGGAAAACATGTCACTCTTTTGGCACTCACCTTTTATAAACCTCTCCCTGCTAGACCAATCATCTTTTTTTTTTCTTGATCTATTATCTTTCCTTTTAAGTACTTAAACAAGAACATAATTTGTTTCTCATTCTGCTTATTTTAAGTTAGAAATAGACTTTACCACAAGCATTGAATTGGAGGTAATGGCTAGATATATCCTGAGCAAGTCTACCAAAATAATTTAATCAATCCATAGTGGACTGCAGCTTAAAAATATGGCATGTTAAAATAAAAGCACATGCCAAATTTCTCATCTTTGTGTTTGCTTTGCCAAAACGATCCAAGGGGTTTCCCACTAGACCCAGGCTAAACGCTGCCGCCTTCATCCTCAAAGCCAAACCTCAAAGCCTCGAACCCCGAAGGCGCAGAGCTCCCCGCAGGAGCCCATCTTTCAAGGGTGCTCACTCTCTGCATTCCACTGCTACCTCTCACGGCTCAGTCTCATCTGTCGCTCCCTCAGAAAGCAAGGACCAGGAGGTGCAGGCCATGGGGCCACCACAACCCATCACAGGGCCACCACCACCGATGAGTCCACCTGGAGAAGGTCCTGCACGACACTGATGTTCTGCTCCAGGTGTCTCTGTGCTGCACCCACGTTCCCCTTTGGCAGGTAGAGGATTCGGTACGGAAATCAAAAGCTCTTAATTGTGAACCATTTTTACACCCTGCAACACTGAAATTGGGCAGGCAGGAGAGCGGAGCTTCCCCCATAGTTGCCAGCGGCTTTAATCAGCTTCACTGGGGTGTTTGTCTCTTGGCTTTCATGCCGTTTCCCCGGCTCCCGGCTGCACGAGGGGAATAAGACTTCTGTTTTTTTGATCTGGCCAGGGCTCGGTGTCACATCCCAGAGATGAAAGGCTGCCCTACATTGCCTCTAATCCTGTGCTGCACGATGTTTTCGTAGAGAGGCAGATTTCTCACACATGTGGCAAAGATAAGGCTTGACATCTGCACCCCTTCTGTACTGCAGGGCTCTTAAGATGACTCCCATTTAAAGAAGATAAAAAAGATTCAGAGGTGTTTTTCCAGACACCAAAATCTTTCTCCCCTTGTTATAAAAGGAGCCAAATAAAATATCTCTTTCCCTGCCCATCACAGTCCCTCCAGATGCTGTTTACCTCTGTGGAGCGGTTTCAGGCTGGAGATGAACTGGCAGGCTTCGGTGGGAGATTTGCAAGCTCGAATGTAGCTTTTCACGCTGCTGACAACGTCATAGAAAGTCACATTGGATGCTAAAGAGAACGTGGATTGCACTGAAACATGCACAAAATTTGCCTCCCTAACAGAAAACAAAACAAAACAGCCCTGAGTACCACAGGTCAGTCTGATGTCATTGTTAGCACCTTATATATAAGACTCTTCTTAACTCCAGCCATGCTTATCACAGACACTGTATCACATATGTACTGCAACAGCCGTGCATTGCGACAGGCCTTAAAAACAGGACAACCTCACACACAAGAGAGGTAAATTTGGGGTTGGAAGGGGTGCTGGTAGCTCGCTTTGAAACTGGCCACAGATCCCTTCTGGGCAGCTCGCAAGCCCGTCCCCGAGCTGCTCAGGCCAGGAGCAGTGTACCAGGAGAGACGTGCAAGGTGGCCAGGCATTCCTCACGCCCTGCGCTACTGCCGGGCTGGATTGCATCAAGCCCAGCACCAACTCAAAACAGACAATGTGGATCTGAAGTTGAACATCCCAAACGCTCGAGTTTCTCATTCTTCCCATGGCAGCCTTAACCTTACCTAGTCGCCTTAACTGTAGAGTGGCGGTACCCTGGCAAGCCGGACAGTGATGCATCGAGCTGCAAGGAAGGAGAGAGCAGCCGTTAGTGTCCCGGGGGATGATGGGGGGAGGCAGCCTGGCAGGACGCAGCACGGGACGGCCCTCCTGGCTCACCCGCACCATGCCCTCCACTCGCCAGAGATGCCTGCTGAGGCCAAGGGGGCTCTGAGCATCCCAGCAGTTCATCTGCTTGATAAGAAAGCTGCACTGTCCCGTTGCCAGCAAGGGACGGCCGCAGCCACCATCGTGCAGCCTTGGATGAGAACGAAGACCTGGAGATTTCAACATGAGCATCTGTCCAGGGCCCCACTGTGCAATGACCACAAAGTCCGAGCATGAGCCAGAAGTCAGCAGGGAGAGAGCCCCAGGTGAGGCCAAGCTCAAAGCAGCCCCTTGGAGATTGCATGTCTTCCAAGAAGTCTCCTTCCCTAACAGATTCCCTGGATCCGCGTGCTTGTTTGGGTTCACTGCCCAGCACAAGCCACGCTGACAGCATCAAGGTACCCACCCCAGCTCCCCCCTCCTTTGGCAGCATCTCCAAATCACCTACTCCAAAAAAGGGCAAGATGACCTGCAGCCAGCCCAGGAACAGCTAACAGGACAAACTCATGCATGCAATGATCTGGCTCAACAACTTACAGAGATGTACCTATCCCCAGCCCAGGGGTTTTTCAGAGCAACTGCTGGCACAGCACATGGGGAAGCCACCAGCTCACCTAGTACTTGCTCTCAACTGACCAAGGGCCACAGAACTGCAATAACATGGCTGGGAGACTCCACCAAGAGGAAGGTATGTTTGGATGGGTGCTGCTGCTGTGCTTCATCCCATGGGGTTTGGCTAAGAGCGAGGTGGCACCAGCTGCAGTCCAACCAGCTCCAGCACCTGTGAGATTTACTGATGAATGACGAAGCCCAGTTACTGTTTTAATGTTTGACCTTGGAGGAGCACTAATGCCCTTTTGAGGTCTGGAAAAGGCAACGCAGCCAGAAGACACTAGGAAAGGATGGAGGCTGCAGAAGCATGAACCCAGCCACACCACTTCAGAGAAAGGGCTTCAGGATTTTCTGGGCCGTTTTGCTGTCTTAAGCCCCATAGGAGCCAGATCTCTTGACAGCCGGGGTAGGGCAGGGGAGAGGAGCATGCTGGGATTTAAAAGCCTATGTCTCACCAGTCCTACTTACACCAGACCAGGATGGTTCAGTTATTAAAAAGGCGAAACCCATGCTACAGAGTCTCATGGCTTCCCATAACAACCGTAAGAGGAGCGAAGGGGAGCTGTCCCATCCCGGCAGCGACACTCACCATTGCCAGGATTTCACCCTCGACATGGAGGAGCTCTGAGTACTTCCCATGGGTAATATTAAGTTTCAGGGGGACCTGGCCAATAAATATTCTTACTGAAAAGGAGAATAAGACAAGTTAGTAGGAACACGTCTCCATGCCCTGTGTAGCTGCGGTTTCATCCACCTTACATGAGAGGCTGTCTGCATGGAAAACCCCTTCACACAGCGGACAGAAAACTCGTATCTGAGAGTCACTGCTCCAATAAAGCCAAGTCCCAGCCTTGGGATTTTTCCCAAGGGTTGCTGCGGTGGTGTTCCCACAGCCCCAGTCAAATTCCAGTGCTCAACACTGCTGAACAGCCAGCATTTCACTGCAGTGTTCATACATTTCCTACAGAAACACAGAAACACAGACTAATTTGAAAGGTCCCCTGAACACAGAGAGAGCTGGGTAAATTTAGTAACAAGACAGTTTCAAGCACCAAAGCTATTTATAATAATTTGGGGTAAATGTGTCAAATCTCTTACCCCCTCCCTGCAATAGAAGGAAAGCAAATCAGAAAGTCAAAATAAAAGCACCGTAGAAAGGACATTTTCATTTTTCAAACTGTTGTACAGAATGAGCAATGACATTTGAAAAGAGGTCCAAAAGATGCATTTTTCCATGCTTAGATTCATATTTGATTCATGGCAGCAGAATGCAATAATCTGAGTTGTCCGGACTCGGAGAGATAATATCCCTAAATCTTGTATTAAGTGTCACGAGATACTCAGTGGAAATGAGAACTCTGAGCTCCAGTTTTGTGTTTGACCAGAAAAACAAATACGATTGCAGATAACATTATAAAGCCTCCAATTCTTTCCCACTTTTTCCCATCCACAGAGCCCATCTTCACCACAAATTTCATATCAGACAGCTCTAATGTAACAACTCCGGGCAAAAATAAGATGAGAATCACTTTCACAGTATTTATACAATCTGCCCATATCCCAGCTCAAGGCACAATCAAAACAACTCTCTAAATTAGAAGCTGACACTTTTCAACTCGAAGAAATGTTCAAAACACCCTTCAGGGACACCTCACCCATGTTTCCTCAGCAAAATTTCCATGCCTCTAATTCTCGCCGATTAAGGGTCAGAAGAAACTCTAGCAAAACAAATTCCCCTTTACAATGGGACATTGTAAGTCCTTCAGACTGAGAGTCCTCTAACAGAAAGGAGGGGGGTCAGAACCTGACTTCCAGCTAATAACTGTGCTGCATGAAAAATGCTAAAGGTACGAAACAAGACCTTGATCTTACAAAGACTTTCACGGCTGCTTAATTTTCCGCACATGGCTGATCCTGCCGAAGCCAGGTCACACAATAGCCCCACTCACTTCTCCCACGCCAAACGCCGTCGCCTGGGTTCGCAGGGCTGGGAGCTGTGATAAGCTGCTCAACGCTTTTTGGGGGATGTAAAACACATTAGGAACAGAAGGGGCCCATCTGTCCTTACTAACAAGCCTGAGCCCACCGCTCTGTCGCGGTGTTTTTAAGAAACCCTGAGCTATCACTGCACCCACTCCCCAGGGCACTCCAACACGACAGGCATCAGGCACTGCACTTCTATAAACAGTGAAAGGCTCTTGTTAAAAGTAGTGGTTGGGAGGAGCATTCAGCTCCTGAACTAGTCTGAGCCTAGGCTAATTTATTTTAGAAGATTACAGATAATTATTTCCATCTTTTTCTCCCCTGGTTTTTCACTTCTGTTTTCTTACCTAAATTGCACTTCCCTTTTTCCAGCTCATATCCAAGAGGACACAGACAGATATAGGAGCCATGGGTGTTGTTGCAGGTGGCCAGCGCAGGACAAGGGTTGGAAAGACATTTATCCACATCTACAAAAGCAGAAAAAAAACCCCAGGCTATAGTTACAGAATCATAAAAATCATCAACTGTTGAGCTAAAAAAGATCAATGTGGCTCCTTTTCTGTGACCCCCCTGAGCATTAGCAGATGCTTCATGCATCATTTGCACTTACTATTTATCCTGTTCTTAATTATTCTGTTGGACCTGAAAGAATAAACACAAACCACTTTTTCTTGAATATTCATTCAAAAGCCCTTGCAGTCCAGTGTTGATCCATGTTAATACGAACACCCAGCTTGCTTACAGCACTCCTCATCTGCAGATCTCAGGGTGCTTTTCAAAGACAAACAACCCCACAGTTACGGATGAAGAGACCAAAGAAGGGACCTCGACAGGCAGAGCAAGACATGGGAGCATGGGCTCCTTCACCAAAGTCCTGCCCTGTTCATCGAAGCCGTTTCCACGATCCAAAGCTAGTGCTTGAACACTGGTGCAGTCTGTAGATCACTCAGTAACGGTGGAGGCAGCCCTGGCTGCCGTCACCTCCTTTGCCAGGGCTGCCACCTCCTCCACGCCAGGCTGGGGATACCTGCCTGTGCCACCACCCGTAATGCACGTCCCACTGGGTGAGCAAGGGCTTGGGGAGCAGACACCAGCTGTGAGATATGGAGTATCGGGGGATTAATGACTGCAGTCTCCGGTGCATCATAGATTAGCCAACTCCAACTGCAAATTCTGGAGAAGATATCCAATGCTTCCCTTTGAAACAAAAACATGTCCTGGTCAAAAATGCTCATCTTGCTGTGCGTGTGACTCACATGAGCACAAACACACGTCACAGACATGTGCAAGGGCAGACCGTAGTTAGGACTGTGGGCAAGGCGCTACAAGACGAGCAAGACAGCTTACACACCGCTCCCAATCATTCTGCGGCGGCCGCCGAGCACTGCAGCAGAGGCAGGAAGGATGGGCTTTGCGGTTAAAGCACAAAGCGTGAGAGCCAAACCCGCCCGTGCATTTCTGACAGCGCCGCAATGCCCCGTGGCATCACACAGGCCGTGCAGACCAGACAGTGCTGAGCCGACCTCCGCGTCAGGACACTCCATTTGACACAATCTCCGTGCCTCGACTAGCCTGGCACGCCTACCTCAGCATCAGCAAGAAGGAGATTTGGTGTCTCTGATCAAAGCAGCCAGAAATGAGTGGGCGTATTTTAAAATGATGGCTTTCACTTTGAGGTCCTTCAGCTTGAGCTTTGTACAGTGGGCACAAGGGCAGCTACTTCTCTCGTGGCAGCGAGTGCCCATGTACAAAGAGCCATGCACAAGGCAGCAGAAGGACCTTTTGCATTCTGGTAAATGGCAAAACTCGGTATTTAAATGAAAGAGTAACACAGCAAAAGTGTGAATCAGTTGTTAAAAAGGATACATTACCTTAATTTTTTTATTAAAAAAAATCCATTCCCTTACAGCGAAGTTTTTTGCATGAAGCCATAGCTATAATTAAAACCAATCAGCCTGAGAAATAACCTTTAAATACTTAATTACTGGATGCAATATATACTGTTGCCAGTATTTCACTAAGATTAATGCAACTAGCACACACAATATCCTACAGTGGCACGTACCGTCGATTTCCATTTATATAAAACCTTGGTCAATGTATTTACTTGAGAAGATAAGGAGCCTGGCTGCGGTAATAAATGACTGTAACAACACACTCAGCAAGACTACAGTATGTAGCCTACCAGGAGAAGCAACAGGCCCTTGACAAGGAGATTATTTAGTGAGGTGGGGAGAAAACGACTGAAGGTCATAATAACATAAGAAGTTCCGACACAATTACCAAGTGCTGGCCAACTGCCTTTTCTCATTGATCGATATCAATCAATGTTGTCAAACATAAATTTGTTGGCAAATATAAAATGCATCCTATGCTAACCTAGAAAGCCAGTCAGCTTCATTTTCTTAAATCTCTCAAATTTCAGCTTAACTTTTCTATCAGAAATGTTCACCAAGACGCTCACCTTCTTCCAGAAGTTCAGCTTGATCGCTAAACCCTTAGCTTAAAAACACCAACATGGAGACCGATTTCTTAACCTCAAACCCTGCTGACAACAGACTTGACATACATGCATACATAACTCTTCAAAGACCCTTCAAGTGGGACCCAGCCATTCCTGGCCCCCTCGTCCCTAGCCCCACTGCTGATGAGCGTCATTAGACGCATTACCTGTTGCCGGAGATGACATCCTCAGCCCAGCCGTGCTAGTCGATGGTGGAATGGTGGTTGGTTTGGTAGCAGCCAAAGTAGTTGTAGTGCTCACTGTGGTCCTGCTGGTTGGAGGGGCTTGAGAAGGACTTTTAGCAGGGATGTTTTCCTCAGTGACTTTACCAGGCCTTGCAGTGGTGGGATCCACAGCTTCTGTGCTTTCACCAGTGGTATACACGTGCTTAGTGGCAGTGGGCGTTTGAGCTCTGTGGGCTTTCACAGTGCTAGCATCACCTGGGGTTGGCCGGTGACTGGCCGGTGTTGTCAGCACAGGAGGTTTCGCCGTGGTCAGTGCCACCACAGGGATGATGACGCTATGGTCTGTTGCACTTGGTGAGGGACTAAGGGGTGCATCCGTCGGCCCAGCCTGTGGGGCATCGCTGGCTGTGGTGAGCAGTGGCGTTGCCTTCCCGAAGGTGCCCCCCTGGGCGGTGGCAGCTCTTGGTGAGGTGGTCTCTGTTACCGTCGTGGGAGCGGGCACGGACATGATGCGTCCACCAAGCTGCTCCATGGGTGCAGTAGGGACAGGAGACCCGGTGGAGGTGAAGGTGGTGCTTTTTTGGGGGTGGTGTGTGACACTGTGCTTGCTGGTCCCTCTGGGCAAACTCCCAGCCACAGCAGCTGTGGAGGGCACCTGCCTGACCACAGGCGTAGCCATAGAGGTGCTTGCTTGATTGCTGTCGTTGGACTGCGAGACGGATGATGGTGACGAAAACAGAGGCAATATAGAGGCTAATGAATAAGACGGGGAAAGCAATGAGGAAGTGGGCAAGGAGGATGACAAAGCCTGCAGAGGAGGTGAAGATGCCATCACAGAGGACGAGAGGGGCTCAGATGATCCTGATGATGTAAACGGGTAAGTTGGTGGTGGTGTTGATGACAGCAAGTGATGCAGCGAGGACAGTGAGGAAGAGGCTGGAAAGGCCGATGAAGATAGAGATGATCTGCCAGTGGTCAACAACTCGGAGTCAGTGTTGAATACAGTTGTATTTTGAATGCTGCCTGCAGAAGCAGAAGTCAACAGTTCAGAAGAGTGTACCAGCAATGGCTCTGTAGATGGTTCAACAAAACCGCCATCGGTGGATACGTTGCTCCTCCTGTCCTGTGCCACCAAAGATTTCGATGAATCAGAAGGGTTGGAAATTTCGGAAAAAAAGGTGGAGCTTTCTGAGGAGTCAGCAGAGGTGCTGCTATTCGAGATGGATAAGAGGGTCCTTTCTCCTCCTCTGGTATATGTGGTTGAAATGTATGTGCCATCTGTATGAGAAACCGAGGTCCTTTTATCAGCGTCGATGCTACTGACTGGCTGATGGCTACTTGAAAAGCCTGGAGTAAAAGGACAAAATATATTAGAAAGACAGTGTAATATGAAAGTATTTTGATGTCACATTAAAGTCACTTGCTAAATACACAAAATGTTCTTGTCTGTGAACTGGCCCAGGCTCTTCTAAAAATTTAGAGCACCTTCCAAGCACGGGTATCAAATTAGGAGTTTTCTGCGCTCTTCAACTGATTCTAAAATGGTGAACTTGGACAGACACAAGGCTCCCGTGAAACGTGTAGGTTTCTAAAACACTGTACTTCCAGTATTGCTTTTCTAATGTGACTCAGTACTTATGGTTCCGTGATATTTTGTGGCAAGCTAAGCAGGAGAACCCATCTGTTCTCTTAATCAGTCATAATTTATAAAACTCACATCCTCTCCCTCTTATCCTCTTATCCTCCATTCCCAACTATATAATATCCATCTTCTTCAGTTGATTTGTTTTTAGACACTGAACTTCATGTCGCTGCAGGATGAAATTATTACATCATGTTAATTTGCAGCTTATCATGAACTCGTTGGCTGAAAACTTTGCAGTCAGGAAACCCTAAATGAGTAGCACATCAGTCTGCAAAAAATTCAGATTATTTAGCATAAAAGGTGCAGTCAATCTGATAATACGAATTTCAGGATGTACGACTAAGTTCAGCAATCTCTAAAAGTAAAAAATAGGGCATTGAAAATTTGGTTTAATTCTACAGTTGACTTAGGTCCTCATGAAACACTTCTAAAAGCATCACCCACAAGAAACCAGCTAGGATGCAAAAAAATAATGCGGCCATCAAAACAGAAAAGTTTCTTTGCTTGGGTTTATGGCTTCACTTCTGAAGCAATTCCCCAGCTAGGTGGGGTCTGGCTTGGAGTCTTTGGATGGAAACATCCCCCTGAGCGAACCCGTAGGTGGCATTGCATGTACTAATGAATGAGAACTTTGTACACGACATAGCTAAACACAGGGCAACGTGAACTTCCCCCTCACAAAATGTACACCAGGAGACTCTAACTTACTCTTCAGATCATTTTGGAAAGAAGAGTAAGTGGGTATCTTGGAAGAACGTGTGAAGAGCGTCTCTGTTGCAAAGCCTGCGAAGCCTGCGTGGCTGGTTGAGGTGTTGGCCGTCCTGCTCTGCTCCACCGACGCTGGCTGAGCCGGCTCTGGAGAGCTGGCGGTTTCGGCATACGAAGCGGAGCTCTCCGTGCCACCAGCCCGCACACCATCTGTCACCGAGTGTGGCATCCTCTCTCCACCGCCAGCAGACGAGGATGAACTGTACGCAGGATCAGTGATGGGGCTGGACATCCTTTCCTCGGCACTCGAGCTGCTTAGGGAGCGATGGCTGCTGCCCACGGCTGGAAGAGGATTGAAAAGCAGGCATCTGATTTCATCATCTCACAGCAGAAAGTGCTTGTGAGTTCTACAGTAATTCTAGTACGATAATTCTGTCTGGAATGCAGATTAATAAAATTGCACAGATAATCGTAGATTAAATACAGATTGAGTAGATCTCACATATCTATCACCTTGAATGTGGATTTAACAGGCAAAGCTTGCTACAGAGAAAAGGACTGTCCAAATACAGAGGGACAATTGCTACCATTACAGTCATACTGGCATATTTATGTTATTTATCATTATCATCCCAATCCAGGCAGGTAGTAGATGTGTCCTGCAGCAAGAAGTTATACGTCTGGTTCCTGAGGCTTTTTTGTTAAGCATCAACAGCTGCAGACATACACCACCAAGGAGCAGAATCAACACCGCTTCTAAATTCTACCCACAACACCTGCAACAGCTCTGACACGTGTTGGTGGTCATTTCAACCCCATGGAAGCGGGGGAGGGAGAGGGAGTGGGTTTTTTCCTAATTCAAACACCATCCTGGATTTCAGAAAAACTCACTGGACAGTTCACCGGTGGCTGAGAAGTAGGTGGAGACCCTGGATGAAAGGGTGACATTGGGCTCTGGGTACCCTGCTCTGCCAGATGAGACGTGTCCCGCTCCAGGCCATGCCGTGGAGGATGGGAGGGGGCTGGTGCGGGGCTCCCTGGCTGTGTCCAGGTGAGACGTGGGGCTTTCTGCCACTGTGGTCCACATGCTGCGATTAGCCTGAGATGTCCCCTCCTCATGGCTGGAGCGTGTGGTCGAGATGTACACGGTCTCAGTAGGAGTGCCAGAAACTCTTCTTCCTCTCTCTGGCATTGCAAAGCAGAGATATACAGAGATATATGCATAAATATATATATTTTGTGTATTAATAATACCTTTGAGGCCTCTACAGGACTAAAATCTGAATAATTCAATCCCCACGGCAGAGGTGGCACTTTGTGACCAACATCACTTATTTGCGAAGTGGGGTTCCCAGGTGATCCGTACTTTTTGCTCTACACCAGAAAAAAAAAATAGATTGGGGTGCATGGCATTTCTAAAGGAGAACAGTGGCAGGGAGGTAGGACCTGGTCTTGAACGTCCTGCAGAAAATTCCCTTGGGCAGACCAGTGGGTTTCAAACCAGCTCTGGTGGGACCCTGGCAGTGAGTTGAGGCTGAAACACATGGTAACTGGGATATAAGGAACAGCGAAAGGTCTACCGATCCCTTGCCACACTTCGCGCCAGGCTCCCTCGGTTAGAGGGCTGAGGTCAAGGCTCCATGGCAGCTTTCACGTGTGGCCCAGAAGAGCTGCCTAGCCATGCAGTTCCCAGCATGAGAAGCGCTGCCCCAAGTGCCACAAGATGAATAAATTGCCAACCGTGCAGTGCTCAGATGCCCTTCGCTATCAACCAGGCTCACTAAAGAGGCAAATCTAGATTAAAGCTAGAGACGGGAGGGTGGGAGCTTGGGAGGGGGGGCGAGGAGGACCGATGTCCTCCACAGCAAACCATGAAACCACAAGACCCACCTGAAGCACTTGGTGAAGGTGAAGGCACGGAAATACTGGGAGAAAATGCAGGCAGCAGCTTTGTTGGAAGCTCAGTGAGCTCCGCACTGCTCTGCGAGACATGGCTCTGCCTCCCAGGCTCTGTTGACGATGAGGACAGCAGAAGGACCACATCCAAGGAGCTGGTGCGGGGCGGAGCAGGAGCAGAGCTCCCTGCCCCCCTGGATGCTGCACGGGTGTCTGACACGGGCACTGTGCTCCTCCCCCCACTGCTGGTGGCTATCACTGAGCTGGGTGTACTGGCGAGACGAGCATCGCGCAGGCGTCCTCCTGCAGCCGAGGTCCCTGCTGCTGAGAAAGGGCAAAGCAAAATGGATTTACACACCCTAAGCTACACACAGAATCACAGAATCACAGAATGGCAGGGGTTGGAAGGGACCTCTGTGGGTCATCTAGTCCAACCCCCCTGCCCAAGCAGGGTCACCTACAGTAGGCTGCACAGGACCTTGTCCAGGCGGGTCTTAATATCTCCAGAGAAGGAGACTCCACAACCTCCCTGGGCAATCTGTTCCAGTGCTCCATCACCTTCAGAGGGAAGAAGTTCTTCCCCATGTTCAGCTGGAACTTCCTCTGCTTCAGTTTGTGCCCATTGCCCCTTATCCTGTCGCTGGGCACCACTGAAAAGAGCTTGGCCCCATCCTCCTGACACCCACCCTTGAGATATTTATAAGCATTTATTAGGTCCCCTCGCTTCCATCACCACCCTTAGGCTGATGGCACAAGTATAACATGGCAGAAGATCCAAACCTGGAGAAAACGCTAACTGTGAAGACACAACCCCTTTCCTGCGCAAAGAGGTGCTGCTCACAGGAGGACCCCCTGAAGAGGGCACTAGGAACAAGTCGTGGGAGCGCTGTTGGGTTTGCTCCCCTTCGGCACGGCTCCCCACGCTGCAGCCACTGCCTGCACCGCCACCACGGCACCCACGGTGAGGTCACAGCGGCACCGAACTCCCTCCTACTCGAAACACAGCACGGCAGGCTTGTACGGGATCAGTGAATACCGCATTTGCACCCCAGGGCGGGAGTCAGGAATGACTGATGTTGCCTCCTGCCTGTACAAACACAGCGAACGGGGTGGCCTTGAACTTGTGCTGTCTCAGAAAACACATCAAATCTTGGGACCAGACTGCTTTTGCAGTAAGGCTGGATTTTTCTGGTGACTAAATGCCAAAAACAGCTAACGCATTTTTCTCCATAAGTTGAAAATTTCCTCCGTAATGCCCAATGACATTGTCCAGCACCTTCTAGCATGCCCTCACTCCTCCGTACCAAGCAGATGTTTGAGGTATATGGGAAGAAGCCCCACAGGACAGTCAGGGCTCACCTGGGGAAGCAGTTTCTGAAGCAGATGGCGAGCTTGTGAGCAATGGGTCCGTGGATGGCATGGTGGCACCTCTGCCGTCACTACCACCCTGGGCTCCCAAAGAGGACCGAGTATGGTCTGAAGAGCTGATGGTTTCGGTACCAGAGGTGGAAATCTCCATTGCTTGCGCCAGTCCCGTGCTGGCTGGCAGAGACCTTAACGTCCTCCCTCCACCCTTGGTGGCTGTTGTGGAAACGGAGGTGCTGGTGGTAGGGAAATCAGTTCTTCTCTCTGTTGACAGGATGCTGAATGACACATGGCTGCTTCCAGTAGCTAAGATGTGATAAAGAAACAATTTACGCGTTTATACATCTGAAACTATAAATAAACCGACGAGCTCTCTTCCAGCAACACCCAGAGGCAGCAAGTACACACACAAGTAGAAGATATGAGAAGGTGTCAATTCAGAGAAAATATGAAATTTCCAAAGACATGAATCCTTTCTACAGAAATTTGTCTTCTAAAAAACATGGTTTGATGTCCAGAAAAGTGTTATTATATAAAAACTGTTGAACGACTAATGCTGTGCACTTCATTTCACCATTATGTGCCTGAGTGCACTCCATGCTGCTAGAACAAACAAATACCACAACAACCCAGCAAAGCCTGGAAATCAGTTCAAACAAGGCACAGCGCTGAGCAGCATGAAGGTCTTAGAGAAGAAGTCTGAAGAAAAGGGATCAGGGGATCAGACCCCTTCAGCAGCGCAGCAGGGTCTAGGACCAAACAGCAGCATGAAGGACCAAACAGCAGCCTGAAGGACCTCAGAGACCACATTCAAAGTTGCCTTAAATTTGCTGAGCTGGTTCAATTTCTGGGAAGCAGCATGGTCCAAGGGGTAGGACAGAGGGCAGGAACTGAAGTCCAGTCCCTGAGACTGCAGGGACATGATCTAATCCATGCTTGCTTAGCTCTCTTGCCTATAAAATGGAGATAGCAACTGGAGATAGTAAAAAAAAGAATGATGATTTGAAAGTTAATTGTTTTTCTTGGCATAACAAAACTTTCCACACATGTGCCCTTTCTGTAACAAACCCAAACCACATTTTTGGTCAAGCAAGCGCTGAAATATTTCAGACACAAAATCACACTACATCTTTCCAAACAATATATTCTGCATAGCAGAACAGGCTCAGGCAAGTGTAAGGTACAATAACAGTCCTCCTTCTACTTACAAGAAAAAAAGGCATTTCACTGCTGACTTGAGCTCACCTGGGGAAGGGCCCTCCAAAGCAGAGTGAGAGCTCGTCAGTGAAGTGTCTGCCACCCCCTCGGTGAAATCCGTGGTTTCTCTGGACCCACGAACTCCGTGTGTCTCTCCCACAGAAGGCGCAGGCGAGGATCGGGTCATGCCCAAGGTCCTGTACGTGCCACTGCTGGACATGGAGTCTTCTGCTGCCCAAGTGCTGCTGCCTGTGGCAGACCGCGGGGGCCTCCCACCACTGCCGGTGACCGTGGCTGAAGCGAAAGCGCTGGTGGGAGAGGAAGCAAGGGGCTTCTTCTCTGTCGTTGAGCTGTTAACTGGTCGGTGGCTGCTTCTGACACCTAGGATGCAATAAAACCAGGTTTGGTTTATGCACACAGAGCTCTGCGTTCGAGGGATTGTTCGTACGGCGTACATTTCTATAGCATTCATTGAAAAATTGAACAGACCATGTTCTCCAGCTGGAAAAGGCACTGTTGTGGAAAGCGATGGATCCCTTACATTCAAGCACATGTGGCTTACAAAAAGCCACGAAAATCTCAACTTTAAACTGTGTTTTTTAACCGCGGGCTGTGCACAATACCTGATTTATGTATCTCAGCTGCCTTTAAGACTGTTTAAATCAGGAGTATACACTTCTAGCTCCCACCCTTCCCACCAGCCCCGCTGCCAGCCCGATGCAGCCAGTAATGCAAATATCCATGTATCCAACAGTGACTGATGGCCATATCTAAAGACAAACAGCGCGGGGATGCGAGATCTCATCCAGCCCCAAAGCAGCCAACTTCCAGACTAACAAATTTACCTCTGAAAGTGCTTTCGGAGGCAGAGAGGGAGCTTGTGAGCAAAGGCTCCCCGGGATGCGCTGGGAGATCGGTGCCATTAGGACGGCGTGTCCTGGCCCCCGAGGAGGAGAAGGTCCCTCCCAAAGTGCTGGTGGGGTCGGTGCTGGTGGCAGAGCCCCTTGTCACCCCAACTGTGCGGCCATTTGTGGGGGACCCCAGTGACCCCACGGCCACGCTGGGCACGTCAGCACCGCGGGCGTCTGAGTGTAGCGTCGCCTCTTCTGCAGCCGGGATGCTCTCGGGCTCGTAACTGCTGCTAAAGACTGAAAAAAGGAGAAAAGAAATATAAAACTGCATACACGTAAATGAAAACAGCTGGGTAGGTTTCATCCCGCTATCAGTAGATGTAGACAACGTATGTGTGAATATTCAATACGGAAATATTTAATACTGGGAAATGATTAAGACAGGGGAAAAAATGGTTTCTACATAGGAACTCCTGAAGTTATTGCTTGTAAAATTCAGCTGAAAGTTTTCAAGGAAAATCTAACCTCCCCTTCCAACAAGAATAATATTTATCCATACTCTCATTTCTGTGAAATGTTTTTAAACTTACAGAACATGCCAAATACAATATTATTCCTCCTTTCTTTAAAATAAAAAGGATGTATTTTGTTTATAAAGAGTCTTTAAATAATGTTCTGAGTTATAGAGCTAGCTATCAAAACTCACTCGTGGAATCGCTTTCCGAAGCAGACAGCGAGCCTGTGAGTGACGGGTCTGTGGCACCTCCGCCACCACCACCGCCCTCAGCTCCCAAAGACGTCCCGGGGGACCAGCTCTGGTCTGAAGAGCTGGTGATTTCAGTACCAGAGGTGGAAATCTCTGCCGCATCGGCCAGCCTGGTGCTGGCTGGCAGCGACCTTAACGTCCTCTCTCCACCCTTGGTGGCTGTTGTGGAAACGGAGGTGCTGGTGGTGCGGAAATCCAAAACTCTCCTCTCCGTGGCCAAGATGTTGGATGGCTGGTAGCTGCTTCCAATGGCTACGGCACAATACAAAAAAAAAAAAAGCTGGATTTATACGTATGAGATTATAAACAGATGGATCCATTTTCTTCCCAGATGCTCACAGCGCACATACGGATATTAAGCATAGGAAGTTTTCAATCTGGACAAAGTGCTCTCTTGGAAAGGCATGAATCCCCTCGCTGCAGGAAGACCTTGCACAAAACCCGAGGCTCACTGCCAGGACAGCACGGCTTCACGACAGCCAGGGCTGTTCAGCTGGCGGGAAACCCCATGGGACAAGGGCTGCGGGGACTTGCCTTTAAATCCCACCCACTTTGCTCTAAGACTGGTGGAAATCTGCCCACGCTCTCTTAGTAATTTTCAGCATCAAACAGCAAAGGGGGGAAACCTGAGTGCAGCCACGTTCCCATATGAGCCTGCAGCTCACTACACATCCCAGGGCTTAATGGGACACAGGGAAAAATGCTTAAGGAAGCACAAAATAGGGTAAAAGAACAAACTGTGGACTGACCGAGCTCACCCGCTGCAGGGCTCTCAGAACCTGGGAGAGAAGGGGTGAGCTGGCGCTCCATGGAGGGCCTGGGGAAACGTCCCCGTGCTGGGGTCACTGAGGAGGACACCGAGGCCAGGGGCTGAGCCACGGAGCCAGGCACTGCTCTTCGGATACCGGACTTTGGGTTTTCTGCAGCCTTGATGCTGCTCACAGATGCTGTGACAGAGGGAAGAGATGTGTCAATGTGAGAACCCTGGAGATGTGTTTGCTCCTGGCAAACCCCAGGCACAGGGTAAGGACTCGTCAACACCGAGGTTTTCAACAATTTTGTGTAGAGTGGAGCAAAATCTCTGGTTTTGAGAGCTCCAGAAATTAGCTGCTTGCAAAGCAAGTAAGGGGAAGCCGCAGAGCCCAGGGATCTCAGGTTTGCTGCCCCATACAGGTTGTTGAAGCACAGCCATCTCACCCTGTCCAGCCAAGAGCAAACCCAGCCAGCGTGGCTGTGAGCCCCACTCCAGCACCACTCGGGTGGGACACAGAGCTCAGGTGGGGCTGGGACCTCGCCTTTGCTCTGCAGCTGGCACTCAACCAGCCAAGATATTTCGCAGCTGCTGATGCTCACCCTGCATAGAACACAGTGACAAGGTCCAAAGGCCTTTTTTTTTTTGTTTCTAGAAGTGGAAAATGTTGGGGGGATTTGGACCAAATTATTTTTTCTGTTGTTTTTTCCTGCTTTCAGCAGCGAATTTCAGCTAACCATGCAAATAGTAACAAACAGAGCGCATGTAAAACACAGCATCTTCTGTTTCAAGAAACCTAAAGGCTTATTAAAGCTATAAAACAAATGCGTGGGCCAGTAAAGCTCACCTCTGAAAGCACTGTCCGTGGCAGGTGATGCTGCGAGCGAAGGGCTTGTGGAGTCCCCCGTGACGTCCCTGGGGTGCAGCACGACATGGTTTGCACCAGTCTGGGTACTGGCAGCTTGGGAGGAGGACTGGGGCTGCTGGGGCGAGCCTGGGAGGGGGGAGCTGGGCAAGGGCCGCAGCATCCCCCCACACCTCCCCGAGGGGGAAGCGGCTACAGTGCCCGTGGGTGGGCTGCTGGGCAGCTCCGTGGCCACCCAGCTGCTCGCCGGTTGAGATGGACCACCAGTGCCTGCAAGGCAAACGGGAAAGCAGATGAGAGCACAGTGACGGGCTGAGCTGCCCACCCAGAACACTCCGCTGTCACCCTCCCCCTGCCCCTGCAGCCTGTGGTCCCCTTGCCCGTACTCTGCCTACAGCAACTTCGCGTTCCATGGCTACACCAAGTAATTCGTAATTATCAAGGTCAGGGAAGCCCCACGGATCCTTCTCTCGACCCTCGCGCACGAAGCAAGCCAGAAAGCTGCCCTGAGTATGTGGTGAGGATGGAGAGCTGGATCCAGCACACACAGCTCAAGCAAGGCAGGTGAGCCAGGCTTAACCAGCGCACAGTTTCTCCAGAGAACAGCATCTGCCTTGTCCCCAGGCTGAACTGGGATGGCTCACCCAGGCGACGAGTCTCGGCGGAGGAAGGCAGCAGCACCGTCCTCGTTGCGTTGTCAAACCCCATCATGTCCCAGGCCCCGCGGCGCCCACCCAGCGTCCTCTCGGCCGAATCGGTGCTGACGGCTGCCAAAACCGACGGCGTCCTCTGGGCAGCTGTAGGGGTGTTGGGAGAAGCCAGAGCCCCCCTGCCTCCCTCCCGGCTGTCTGCAGCACGGTGATGGCTTCCAGCAGCTGGAAAGCAACACAGAGAGGGTCATGTTACCTCTGGACAAGCTGATTTGTCTCAGCTGGGGCAGCAGCAGCATCACCCGCAGCGGTACCCAGCCCTACCATACGCCATCGCTAGGGTCACAGCTGCGTCCCCTGTATCTCCTCTATTTAACACAGAGCACGCTGCGAGAGCGACTGCTGGGAACATGGGGTTTCCATCACCAAAAAATATTGGTATTTCAAAATTTGTCTTCATTTGTGCATGATAAGAGAAACTCTTTTTTAAAAAAAAAGAGACAAAAAACTTTAAAAATGCACAAGGGAGTAAAGAGCTTATGCCAGGACAGCCAGCAGCTGGGAGCCTGGACATGCCAGCTCCACACTCAAGTCCCTAAGCAGGAAAAAAAAATGAGGAATTGAAAAATTAAAGAAAGCCTCTATGCTCCTGTCTCAGCAAGACACTTATTTCATCTAGGGATATTAAGCAAAAAATGAAGTGGGGACAGGGGAATCAGCACAGCCTTGTCCTGCTGGTGTGGGAAACAGGCTTTGACTTCATATGTGCTTAAAAAAGTATGTTGGTTTACTCACGACCACAGTCCCACCAAATGTGGTGAAGGTTATGAACAAGCCCAAAGGTAAGTGTTCCCTTGCACGATTTCCACTTGAGGACCTCAGCTACAAATCATGATGCAGCTGGTCAGATATTTTTAACTGAGGTACTTATAATCTAGGTTGGGTTGGCGATGCGGTTCAGCTCCTCTCGGGAGGAGGCAGGGGGATGCCGGGGGTCTCCGCTCTGCATGCAGCGTTTGAGCTCCGTGGATGGGCAGGAATCTCTGGGGTGCTGCTGGGTGGTGAATAACGATGGCAGCAGCTCCCGAGAATCACCTTCATTGTAACATTAAAAAAATATCAGCTTTCTTGGGATTGGATTTCTCCCCAAAATCTGAATTTTTAGCAGCGGGGCAGGAATGTGTCCCACCCCACCGGCTACACTGAGTCCTTGGGGTGGGTACAGCAAATGGGGACTCTCGCATCGATAAAACTCACCGGGAGGATGGCTGCGGGCAGGCAGGTGGGTCGCTGTCCCGGCAGACGGGCTGTCCGGGGGTCCTGCTCCCGCTGGAGTGACATCCCCACCGCCGGTGGGGGGACCGACGTGCCCCATGACTCCACTTGCCACTGGCCCCGCACCGTGCCCAGCAGGCAGTGATGTCCGCTCGCTGCTCCCGGCCAGCATCGTCACCAGTGCCATGCTGTTCACGAGAGCACCAGAAGTCCTTATCTCCATGTCCAAACTTCTTGCTTGATGGCTGCTTTCAATGACTGAAAGGAAAAACAAGAAAAAAATTAAAATCCCATCAGCACTGGACATGCAGGCTCGGTTCGTTGCAGTAACACCAAGGCCAAGCTCCGATCTCATTTACACTACAGAAAATTTTGCATAATCAAAGCACAGACATGAAATTTGTGTTTGGATTCACACCAGTGGAAGTTAGATTGGTGTGTGGGGCCAAAAGCCAAAACCCACCTTTGTCCACAAGATTAACTCAATTCAGCACCCCCACGCTTTTTTTTGTGTGTGTTAGGAGAAATACATCTTTAAAGGAGCAAAAAGAAAGTCTTAAACAAACAACTGATGGAGATGCGCACAGCGTGGAGTCCATGGGAGGACTGTGCAGGTCTGCAGAGCTGATGGCCAGCTGGAGCCCAGCACAGCCCATGTGCCCCATCCTGAGGGAATCATGTGCGCAGGGAGGCCCCCACAGATCTTCCCCTCTCTCCGCTCGGCCGGTGCTTGCTGGATGCCTGACCTCTAATCCCACCACCTCCAGAGAGCTGGTGTGAAGCTGGCTGAGAAGTGCAGGGCAAACAGGAGGGTTGGCATAACCCACCCAGCCACCACGAGGCACCAGGACAGAAGAGATCAATGTATGGTGTGGATTACACTGGCCATCCAAGCACTGAAGCACCCCAAGGTGATGGACATCTTGGTGTATCTGACACGAATGTGTACCAGAACATAAGAAACAAGATAGAGAAGTTGGTTGTGGATCTGCAGGTCCATTCTGTGTGAGCAAATGTGGTCGGAGATCCTGCTCCATCCTAAAAGTGTTAGAATCTGCTCTCTTGCTCCTGTTGGAAGGCTGCTCCAAACTCCCACCTCTCCCATCATCCACAGTCATGTTCTCATTTCATTAGAAAAGGAATAAACACATTTATGGAATAAATTTTGTTTCCCAAGCCAGCATTACCCTCCCTCTGTTTGCTCCCCACCATGCCGATGTGTAACAGCAGCAATCTCATCCCCTCTTTCCACAGTTTTCTTCTGCACTTCTACCACCTGCTGTATCTCACGGACCCAAAAATCACTTCTCCCAGGGAGGTCAACAGGCATTACACGCTTTACGGGATCTCCAAAAGCACACAGATGGCTGCGTGCATCTCTAGAACATAAACATGTTCCCAAGTCGGGCCCTAAGCAAGGACTGAAGACGTTACTCAGCAGACAACTTCTCGGCTCAATCATTAACACCAACCACTGGCAGCAGCAGCAGGACTCGGTGCGGCAGCTGTAGCTTCAGCCTTGGCGCTGCCATCCAGCCCAACACCGCCTGGAGCAGAGCATCTAGTGACAGCTGCCATGAGCCGTTCCAGTGAGATCTGCTCGCAGAACCAGGGTTTCCAGCCCGCGGTACCAGCCAGGGCTGCACGAGGATTTCCCTGCACATTGCTCACGTGAAAACCAGCAGCAACCATCCCTGCCCTATGTTACAGCCCTGAGGCTTGGCTGGCACTGCAGCCTCAGATGCTCTTCAAAGCCCACAACAAGTCACAGCCAGTCCAAATCATGGCTGTGTCATCTGAAACGGCAAGATCCCAGTTATGCTCATCTTCCTTACAAACAAAACGCAATCTCTGGGCTGGAATAGCCCAATGCATGCTCTGCTTGCTGAGTGGGCAGAATGGGAGCCTGGCTAGGGAAACTGCAGTGCAGGGTGACAGGGTCTGGAGCCTCTCAGAAAATCGAGAAAAGTCGTATATTTTGGGAGGGGAACTCACCCCACTTTGCAGATCCAGCAGGCTATGGGACATGTCCTGCCCATCACGCACATGGCATCTCAAACCAGGGCTGCGGATGATACACAGGCAGCAGCTGCAGGCACCGCTCAGTCTCTGCCTGAAAGTTCTGATGTTGAAGGTTAAGCCTTGCACATCTCTGCTTGGCCTCCTTACCTTCTGTAAGCAAGCTGTGCCTCAGAGAAACACCCATGGGACACCTACTCCTCCTTGTCTTGCGTGTCTCCTTTGGGGTTGCTGTACCTGCCACGCCAGAGGTGGCAATTTCAAGAGTGGTCTCCTCCACCCATCTGCAAAAGCCTCAGTGGGCACTCAAGAAGAAAAAAGAGATATGTAGGTAGGATGGTCTGCACTTCATCTTGGGAGTCTGAGCACCACGAGGCCCAAGGAGACAAGAGCTGCGGCGGAGCAGAGCCCCTCGGGTGCCTTTACTGACAGCCCGAGCCGTGGCTGCGATGCCCACCTTGCCGAGCAGCCGCTGCTGTCTGGACCCTGCCCTGTCCCATGAGCCACCTCCTGCCCCTGCCCCACGTACCAAGCTGCTCGTTGTTGCCCCTTGGATGACGGGATGTGAACTCGCAGGGGATGCTCGCTGCGCTCATTTCCAAGCCAATACCCAGCCTGTAATTGTAGCCCACAAGTCCATTTATAGCAGCCCTGATGCCAAAAAATTTGGGTGTGCTGGAGGGCGGCGCACTGAGTTTCTCCCTCCTCGCCTCTCGCTAAAAGCTTTCGGCTGCGCAGCCCATGCTTACTGTGCCCCAGCAGCCGGCTCTGCTGCACAGAAGAAAGGCAAAGCAGCAGATGCTTACAGAAACCCTTAGGGGATGAGTATAGACAGAGGGAAATTTGCTTTCTCAGGTTGCCAAGCCATTTGTCAACAAGGGCTCCAGCCAGGCACGCTAAAACACATAGTGGGGCACTGCAGCAGGCATTTAACGGCCACTTCTTAAAAATAACCCCAGAAATGCCAGCAAGCAGTACCTTCAGATATGGCCCTTGATTGAATGCAACCAGTTCAAAAGTAAAATGCTGCTGGTTGCTTCTCTGGCTGTTGCTCGCTCTGCAAATCCAGCCCAGAGTTTTCTCTGTCCTCTTTTGGCTCTGCAGAGCTGCTGGGAATAAACCAAAGCAAAACCCTTCCCCTTATCACGGGCGCCAGCAAACCTGGCTTTGAGTGCAGCCAGGGAGTCGATGGGCTGAATAAGAAGGTAATATTTACACAGGGTTTTTAGAGTCATCTGGCATTTTTAACTCTGCCCTGCAAGGTATGCCAGGTCCTGGTGCAGGAAGGAAAACCTTGTGCCAGCACGAGCTCAGCTCCCCAGTTCAGCGGGTGCAGAGCGTGAGCCGTGCTGGAAAATCCAACCCACAGCACACCGTTAGGAAACCCCCAAAAATCAGGCCGTTCAACAACACAGAGACGAAATGCCAGCTCATCACACAAGCCATCAAGCCTGCCAGAAGTGCAAGACAACCACAATCTCGCCTTTGACTTGCCTGCAGAAATTAGCCTTCAAAGACGACCCTCCGCTGGAGCGGATGGGCCAGATAAAAACTCCTTCCCAAAAACCACCCACGGGACCAGCTGGCCTCCCCGATGGATCAAAGGCTCAAAGCAGAGAGGCCCTTTAGCTCAGGTACCCATTTGTCACTAACAACTTCATCACATCCTAAGCTGCCAACTGCTTTCCGTGGTTTAACTCCACGCGACCGCAGCCGTCAAGAGAAATACTCGACTTCCAGCACAAAACCCTCCTGCCACCCGCCGGACTGGTGTTTTCCTTCCCAGTTAAAACTAGCAGTGATGCTCACCAGACAGGTCGAGGCTTGGAGTTACTTTTTCTTTGCAAGCATAACAAGTCCGCGACTTGCTGGGAGCTGAGGTATAACGCAGCCAGGACAAACAGATCAAGTTCCAGCTGATTTCTTGAGGTTTTGGGTTTGCCCCTGGCAGCCCAGCTGGACGTCTACCTTGCGAGACTCCTGAAAAATCCCTTTAGGACCAGCGATTTTTTGTCTCCATCCCCGGGTGCACCACGGGCATTGCCCTGGCCAGGAGGTGGCTGCTGCCGGGGCAACGTCATCTCTTCTACGAGGAAAGGCTGAGGGAGCTGGGCTTGTTCAGCCTGAAGAAGAGAAGGCTGAGAGGGGACCTTAGAAATGCTTATAAATATCTCAAGGGTGGGTGTCAGGAGGATGGGGCCAAACTCTTTTCAGCGGTGCCCAGAGACAGGACAAGGGGCAACGGGCACAAACTGAAGCATGGGAAGTTCCAGCTGAGCATGAGGAAGAATTTCTTCCCTCTGAGGGTGGTGGAGCACTGGAACAGGCTGCCCAGGGAGGTTGTGCAGTCTCCTTCTCTGGAGATATTCAAGACCCGCCTGGACAAGGTCCTGTGCAGCCTGCTGTAGGTGACCCTGCTTTGGCAGGAGGGTTG
>Ga0065711_1026323_pt1 | contig 78583 bp, 61 predicted proteins | sample Hoacrofraction12_FD_59098 | JGI IMG/M metagenome (GOLD analysis project Ga0065711, IMG submission 59098) | Hoatzin crop microbial communities from Cojedes, Venezuela - Epithelial fraction 12 v2 (version 2) | ecosystem: Host-associated > Birds > Digestive system > Esophagus > Crop | place...
GGAGGGTGGGATGGGGAGGGCTGGGAAGAAGGGAGGGATAGAGAAGAGATAATGGAAAGATGGGGAGGAAGGTGGGAGGGGATGAGGGAAGGCTAGAGATCAAGGTGGGATGAAGAAGACTGGGGAGAAAGGTGGGAGGGGGCAGAAGAGGTGGATTTTGGGGGTTGCCATGCGGGGCTTGGAGAGAGGGTTTGACAAGGGGTGAGGAGGCACAGGGGAGGGGAGAGGCGCTGGGGAATGGGACAGGGTAAGGTGTCCCCAGCCCCCAGGGGCAGGTGGGAGCAGTGTCAAAGCTGGACCCTCTGCCCACCCCATGGACAACCAAAGCCAAAGCCTACTGCAGCTGCCTGCCCTGAGCGCCTCAGGCCTTATGGAACAGACGCCTGGGTCACGCTTACAGGGCAGCAACCCCAGGGAGTGAGAACAGCGGATTTTACCAAAAATAATGACTGGGATGGTCATAGATGGATGCTTGTAAGTGGAGAGAGGGGTGGCAAGAGTTTGCTGGTGATATTGAAGTAGGAAAAGTGGAAGAAACTTCTGAACAACTGCGAAAAGACCTCAAAATACTGAGCAAGGTGAAATAAGGTATACAGGGGAGATGGGCACTGCTTTACTAGCTCAGTGATGGGCTGAAGTGGCTGTTACTGCTCCAGAAAGCGAGTCTGGAGCTGCGATAAACACTCCTATGAAAGCAGCTCAGGGTTTGGTAGAGATCAAAGAAAGCAAGTGCTGGGAAAGGAGCAGATCATATAGCGAAAAACTGGGTGGGCTAAAAAACAAAACCAAAAATGCAGCAGTGGCCCCAGGCAGGTGGATGGAGAGCAGGTCTCTATTTGAAAACAAATTCACACTCAAAGAAATTATCAAGTTTGGGATTCAAAGTATGCAAAGATGCAGAACTGGAAAAGCAGTGAACGAAGGAGAAGTGTATCCTAGGGAAGAGCAGGGTGAGGAAAATGAGGAGAGAGGGAGCTGAGAAGAGGGGCTAGAGGTCAGAGACTGGAAAACGAAGACTACTTATGAAGGGAGATGGAGGGGAATGAATACTAGGCAAGGCAGAGGAGGATGGACGTGAGCTCCCTGGTGGGAAAACAGCCTGTGAAAGCCTGGAGCAGTGCAGAGGCGCAGAACGATGTGCGAGGTAGGCAATAAAGGTAGAGAAATCCTCAGGGATTTATTCACTCAACATGAAGCTGAATGGTGGCTGTGCAAAGGGAAGGAGGTTCTCACAAGCACCCAAAGTGGACAGAGGACGGGCACGTCTTCAGCACCAGAAAGGCAAACTGTGAGTCCTTGGCAGCTCAACCCCTGCAGCTGAACGCCCATCACTGTGCCAGCACATCTCTGCAGGACATCTCTGCCTTACAGGAGGAACAGCTTTTCTTTCATCAGTGTTTAATGGATTTCCAACATCATTTTAAGTTCAGCCAGAAAAAGGAATTCACACCAGAGTGAAAATGTTTTGTAGGGATTACTGCTGGCGTGAGCCCAGCGGGCTGGGGTCACACTGCTTGTCACAGCAGCACAGCGACGGTGGAAACCCTCCTCGCTGGGATGGCCAGAGTGTGGTCCCACCGTGGAGATGCTCTCAGCACCCAGAAACACCCCCGGCTCTGGGCAGCAGGTCCAGCACCATCGCAGGGGGCTCAGACCTGCACAGACTCCTATCACAGACTAATGCGCCAAGTCACTTCTGAAAACAGAGCTTCTTCCCCCAAATCACCCAGACAGCTAAAAAATACCACCAGGGCCTTCATGCGGGAGCAGGGCTTGTGCAGAGAGAGGACAGTGAACCTACAGCTTCTTCCTGTGGAGGAGGAGTTAACTGATAGACTGCACTGGCTGCAGCATAATGTGCTGATGACAGCTGAAAATGTATGTTTTGGGGCTGATTTACAAGTGTGTGTAATTGTGGGAATTTTTGCGTTGGTATATCCTTCCCCTGTGCTTTCGCAGACCGGAGTTTGCCTCTCCGCCTTGATGTTACACAGACGCTGCTGGAGCTTTAGCTTGAATCCAGGAATTTCATGTGGAAGGAGCCTTGGCAGCTAAAAGTAAATATTTTAGTCTCTTCCACCCAGTTCTTGCTCCACTCACAATCCATGAATGAAGATCATCATCTCTGTCCTCCCCCCTTCCTCAGTAATCTCAGTAGCAACGGTCTCAGCGTTGATCATAGCAATGATGTGGGAGCAGACATGGGCAGACAGCAGGGTCCCAGTGTCACAGCCAGGGAAAGGAGGGGAAACCCACGAGCTGTCACTTTGTGTCCCACTCACTGTCCCATCTCTTATCTCTCTTTTGCAGTCTGTAATATGTAATGCTACTCTAAATTTTCAACTCTACTTCTTGTTTACAGAGGGAGGAAATACTGTTAAAACCTGAAGAAGCACCGGGAAGACCCATTTCTGTTTCACCTCTCTTTAGAAACTGAGAAATGATTTCTAATGCTAGCAAATCCTCATTCCAGTGATAATGAAATCAGCTCAGTCCGAACCCAGATTTTAGAAAAAAACAGAGCAATATTTACAAAGGAAATAAGATTAATAAAAGGTAAGAAGTAGTACAGGAGGGAAAAGCTACCTGTCAGATTTATTCCATGCCAGGAGCAGGACTGAGATGGTTCCCCTGTCTCCTACCCCTTTGTTCAACTCACAGCCCAGAAAACCGTCCTTTCCCCCAGTTTTCAGTTCAAATATGTACATGCTATTTTGGTTCTTGTTTCTAAATTGCCTCCCTTTGAGCATCGCTTCAGGAGACGCAGAAACATAACCCAGGAGCATATGCTGAAGGCAGTGCTTAGGGGGTGAATTCCAGGTCTGTGTAGCATCAAACTCGCACAGCGAGTGGGGAGCATCCTTGGCACAGGAGCAACTCATAATGCAAACACCAACCATAAAGCAACCACGTTAACTGGAACTCTATAGACAGACTGACCAGAGAGGGGAAAATTGACTAAACCTGTGCGGCCGTGCCAAAATCTGCCTTTCTGCAAGAAACTCTCAGGTGACGCTGGCTTACCAAATGTCTGAAAAAGCTCAGGCAAGTCAGCTGAAACCCGATAAATGTGCATGTCAGATGGAAGTAAGTACTAGCAGCAGAATAAATACTAAGCACGAGATCAGTAGATGTCATCTTTCTATTCACTTCTCTCCAAAAAAGGCACCTTTTTCCCCACAAAGCAATCACTGCTTTCTTAAAGGGACTACAGACAGTGACACTGGTTGCAAAGAGCCATTTATTCTCCCAAGATGTTTATAAAGCCTTTCTTTCATCCCACATCCCTACACATTTGTTGCCACCTTTTTTAAGGGAACAAAGAAATGGAAAAGTGTGCACTTCTTCAAACTGTGAGAGTCTGGAGAACAGTTTTGGTTTAAAACACATTCTTTGTTTTTTCTTAAAAAATCCCCACACTTCTTTAGAAATACTTGTCTTGCAAAAACTGTATTCCACAAAAAGGCAAAAAAAAAAAAAAAGTACTTCAAAACTTGAAAGGTTTTTCCTTGCCCTCCCACCCTGCTGGTGCTCAGTGGAGCGCTTTCAATTTCCACAGACCCCGGCTTGCTAGCAAGCCTTTTGCTACCTGGGATAAGTGCTGCAAAGAGCAACTTTAGCACGAGGTGCCGTGAAGTTGTCGCATGCAAAACTCAGTTTAGCCAATACTTCCCTCTGCCGGGAAAGAAAAATACTGCGATTTGTCATAATTCACTTTGAAATAAAGGGAGATAGCAGGACAAAAAGGATTTTCCTATTTACAGACAACAGGAGATTATGGGCACAGGGAGGAAGAAAGGGCGTTGGATTAAGGATATCACCAACACGTTGCTCATTTATTAACCAGGCAACAGGGTTTTGGCCATCCCATATTGACCCCCTTCAGTGGGGATCCCCCAGAAGCTCCCTTCCCCTCTGGATTCCCAACCCCACTGCAATTGAACGGAGCCAACCCGCAGGGCTGGGTCCCCACGCATCCCCCCCCTATGCTACGGAACTTGTGAAGTCAGCCCACGATTTGCACCAGGGCTCAACCCACCGCTGGGTCGTCCAGGATTGGTGCTAAAGCTCCGTTGCACAACATTGTCCGGGATCTGGGCTCGTTCCTTCCTCTGTACGAAGAGCCCTGATTTCTTCTCCTCCCCCACTTCAGTTTCAATAAGCAAAGAGAGCCTGACACAAACCCAGCTGCTGTGTCAGGACACATCTGTATCAGTCTTCAGCTTCTGTCTTTTAATTAAGTGTATCATCCTCATGGAGCAGCTCTCATCAAGCATCCACGGGGAAATCCTGTAACGCCTGGCTAAATTGCTACATTTGTTCAATCAGACTCAAAGATATAACCCTAAAGTGAGCAAATCTAATTTAACAGGGGAAAAAAAAATTACAGGCAGGCAGTGCCTCTGTCAATGAACGTGTCCAAGTGTGAAGAAAGCATTCAGTGCCCTGATAGACACATAACCGCTCACATCATTAAAGTAAAATATATTTTGTCTCCCTGAAATGTCTCCCCGCCCCCTCCCCAAATTAGTCCACTTGTGTCACACCAGAATGCAGCAGTGTTTTAATTTAGAAGGGGATGAAGGCTATGCTGTGCTGAATTATGTCCCATTACTGTGCTCTTGCTGCCTGCGGACAGCACAAATATTTGGTGATTAGGCAGTTCAGAGAGCAAAGAAACACAGCTTCGCTAAGTGGGGATAGCATTTACATGGGCTTTGGTGATTAGCAGTGTCAGAAAGGCAGAGCCTCATTTTCCAGCAAAGCTTTCTGTTCCTGCCGTGTTCTGCATCGTAACAAACCACAGGCTGGATGAATTTCTGACACCCAGAAGGTTGAAAAATGCACTTCACATGAACTTTCTTTTGCTAACTCCCTCCAAAACGTTACCCAACCCTCCCCCCCAGGTTAGGTGAACCCTCCTATAAGGGAACAGTCACATGTAGAGCCTTTGCAAAGTAACCAAGGAATAGAAATACATTCCCTTCTTTTTGGGTCAAAACCACTAACTTATGACATCGAAGGCACTTTATCCCTGAAACTTCTCTAGCAGAGGACGCTGCCGTCTCTCCAGTGGCTTTGAGAAATGGCAAGGCTTAGTCCACAGAGGGAACCAAGAGAGAGCTGGACTTGAGATGTCCTGGGGAGATGTTTTAGGGGGGTGAAATCCAAAATCTGCCAAGCTCTGTGCGAGTTTTGGCTATGATCTCCATGGGTGAAGGGCTTCAAACCAGATGAAAGAGAAGTTAATTTCTAGAAACATTTCCACATGGAATCTAAAACATCTACAAATATTGGCACCTTACAGACTCTGCAAGATCGACCACAGATAGTGTAAAAATCACATTTGATTTGTGGCAAATCACATTTCCTGCACACTTTCCTTTGCTTGAACAGGCACTTTGAGCAAATCCTGACCTTACTGCTGCCTCCAGAGCCATGTTTCATGCATTATACAGAGGACCTCCAAGGTATCTCACTGCTGTTTCCAGGCTGAAACTAATACTGGTGTGACCTTTGCATTTCATTGTGTTAAAGACCAAAAAAAAAAAAAAAATCTCTAACAGAGTCAGAGAAGTTGGTTGGTTGGTTTGTTTTGGTCAAACACTGCCTGTAAGGCTGCAGTTAGAACCGTGCCTTCGGGTGCACTGTGGAGGCACAGCTAATGAGAAGACCCCCACAAAGACTGGAGGGAGATTCAAAGTGACAAAGGAATTCCCTGTATTTAGTACCCCAATCCCTCTTCTTTCTTTCATTGCAGTCCACTATGCCCTCCCTTCCTCCATTTTAGCACGAATTCAAGTCAAGCTTCCTTCCAGTACATTTACTTAATACTTTATATGAATCATGAACCATTTCCCTTTTTTTTTTTATTTGAATCTTCTAATTAGTTGCGATGCCTATTAGTTTGTGTTCAGACACTGCCATTCCAGATTCTGGGAAGTGCTTGGGGTAGAGGGACCCAGTGTAGCTAAACAATAAAGACCACAATGTCTTTCTAGCACAGAAATGATACCATGGACTTCCTTAGGACTGCTGTAGGCCTATTGATGCTCGCATCGGCCAGATCTTGGGCAAATTGTGGCTACAAGTGGTTAAGTGACTCAGAATTTCTGACAGAAGCTTGACAAATCTGGAGGCAATGAAACTGACCTATCCTCCTGCTCCTTTTCTTGTAGGGTTTTCCTGTAAGGTTTCTGCATCAGCTGCATCCTTCAGTGCCCTTTCTCTGGTGCTCCTCACTGATGTTTTCATCCTTATGCTCACTAAGTTGCAAATCCAGGGACCGTAGGCTGCAGGGCTTTGACCGCACATGTTATTTTGCTTGGAAAACTCTCCAGTCCACCAGATGACTTCTTTCTGGTCATTTTTTCTAACCACTCCTGCTTCTCCAGCCATTTCCAACCCAACTCTACTGCACCTGCACAGAGACGTGACAACAGAGTCTTTATTTCTGCAGAGAGGGAGGCATGACTGAATTCAGGAACTGTCATTAGTATTTTTTCATCATCTTCAAGCTGAGCAGCTTAAGGAGCCTTAGGTGGACACAGGGCCTGCCCTCAAGCTCTTTCAGTCTATAACTCTTATCCTGATACTGCTTGTATGTGGGAGACTTGTTTGAGCCCCATCGCCTTCGGGGATAGCTCATGAGTGCTGGTACTCATCCTGCTGGTGGGATGAAGGCACAAGGAGGATGGGTGGTCAGCAAATGCCTGGGTGGAAGGTTATAAGTAGAAAAGGATTCTATGCCAAACAGGTGCTCATAGACAGGTGGTAGTGTTGGGCTGACCCATTCACTACCTGGGGAATAAAAAGTCACCAACAAGACCAAAGTCCAGGAGGCACTTTCATACGCAAATCTCCACCCTCCACCTTTGAGTAAACACTACACAACCAGAACTAACTACCAGATACATCCACCAGCTGCCTTTTTTGCCAGAGGGTACAGTCAAGCACTAGACCTCATGCATCTCTGGGCTTTCTCTTTCTCTCCTTTGTCTGCCTGTTTGCAAGCACAGTCGGCAAACTTCTCACCTGTCATCTGCTTACTCGCACGTCCAACTTGAAACTTCCATCAGGTCTCACCACATACTTCCCCTTCATCTCCCCTTCCCCAGCGAGCTGGTTTTAGAGCAAACTAGATCAGAGACAAAGTTAGAGCCTCTACAGGAGGACCCTCCAGCATAAATCACCTATAACCCTAACGTAATAAACCAGCCTGCCACACACAACAACAAGAAAGAGCAGGAGGAGGACAGAGTTCAGGCAGGATCTGGCTGCTAATGCAACAGGTCCAATTACCTGCTGGGATAAACTACAGTAAAGTCACTGGGTCCTCCAAGCATGCAAAAATTTGCCCTGTTAAAAATCAAGGAATCCTTGAATCCTCTGGTTTGCCTCTTTGGAGTGGATTTTAAACAAAGCTGTAATTGCTCAAGGCTCTCAGCTTTTCATACTTCATCCTTAATGTGATATCCTACCTCTGACAAATGGAGCCTTTAAGAACCGTACTGCTCTTGACTGGAAATCTGGCATTAAAGCACATCAATGCGCACACTAAACAACCGCATTTTGCTGTCCAAGCTGACCCCCTCTGAGTGCAGGGTCAGACCCTTGCTGGATATTGAATGCTTTCCTCAGCATCAAGAAAAGTCTATTTTTTTTTTTCCTGTAGAGTTTGAGTGCTCTGTTAGAGACTTTTTTTTTTTATTTTTTCTTTCATCCATTTTCAAGCATTGATTTGGGGGTGACTTCAAATGGGACAGAACTGGGGCTGCTGCCAGGTATTTTGAAGAGAATTGCTATCCTCAACACAAACACAGCCACCCATGGACAATAACACAAAATCCTCATAATTAACTTTGGTCTCCAAAGGAGTTGGATGGGTTCAAGAGTGGCCTCACTTTGTGGACATTTGGGAGCCCGACAGAAAGGATGCATGCTGGAGAAACACTTCCCGCTGCCTGCCACTTTTCATATTTTGCTTTTTCTAATAGATTTTCACTTTTCCGCTTTTTCTGCAGTCACGTTCACATCAAAAAAGAGGGGAAAATCAACCCAAAAACTGGCTTAAATGAATAGTTTGAAGTAAAGAAAAAGTTGAAGTAGAAATCTATGTAAAAGGCAGGTATGCATTTCTGATTTGAGTGACACTTTATCCCATTTTTCTTACAAATGGGGTCACCACGATACTATTTTTGCACAGCGCAGTGGCACCAGTAACTCACTCATGTCAGTTCCTCCCAAAGAACATACCACCACTCTGCAGTCTCACGTCACACCCCAAGTTTAGTATCCGACACAAAGACAAGTGCAACTATGAAACCCAGCCTGTACGGTGAACGTAATCTGTCATTTACAAGCAAAAATCTTCAATTTTTTTAAAAAAAACAAATAAAGAACAGGATGAACTCTCCAAATACAAGTGCTTTGAACACCTGGCTCCCACAATATCCTCAGCAAGGATTTTTCTGAGAAATACAGCCCAAATATCTCTCGTTAGATACAGAGGCCATGACTGTTTCAGGGTACCAGAAACCCCGAGACTGAGACAAAGGAGGGTATTCAGTAGAGGAAACAGATTCAGGCTCACTGCAGAGTCCAAGACTTTCTCCCAAAATTGCAACTGTCCAGTAAACCCATCAGAGGTTGGGGCTTTACAGTTGTGAAGTTTGCATGTTTTTTCTAGTCTTATGTGAGTTATGATGGAATTCATGTGCTCCCATGAAGGTGTCTAAAAGTTCGACAAGTCCAGATCTTAATAAGTCATATAAAGTCCCACCTTCAAAGTGTCATTGCAGAGATATATGTGATTACCCATCCCTAGACAGACAAGATCAATTTATGTCTGGAGATGCCTTTCTCCTCCACACTGACTGTGCCCTGAGCTCAGAGCTGAGGTTGTATATTATTATTGACAAATTGTATTGTGTTTCCCCTTGCCACATAAAACCAATACATAAATATGCAGCTCTTCCATGGGGTTCTTCCTGCCTGAACCGACTTGTAAGCAGTAAGATGTAAAGGCACTCAGTCCCAGTCTTCCCACTTGTTTTCTATGCCTTGAAGAAAGTAAATTAGCCAGAAATCTCGGCATAATTTTTATTAAATTTGGATTTATTTCAGAGAAGAGTGTGTGTATATAGATGGGAATTTTCAATGAGTATTTTTGTTGTTTTTTCTTCACTTCAACAAACCCTTACACCAACAATTTCTTCAGTAGATATGCTAAGACGACCAGTTTTCCTGGAACTGGTAAGCTCTTTCCACAAGCAAGAAGACCCCACATAAATAGCCACTTCCTGAACAGTGCCTGCTTCCTGAAGATTTTTCTGTCATTTTGCTGTCTTTAAGAGCCACCATACTTCAGATTTTGCTCAGCTTGAAAGAAAGTCGGAGACAGTGTCCTCCTGAGCAAAGAGCAGTGCCTGAAGGTGCACCCTAGAAAGAGGCACAGGAGCAGGGAGGCCCAGTAAACTGCTCTGTAATCAATTTGTCTGAAGAGAAGTTGGGACTGATGTCAGCTAATTGGCTGCTAAAGCTTGCACAAAAAAAAAAAAAGATTTCTAAGGAAGTTTGTAGAAGTAATAGAGGATACAACAGTATTTGTTAAAAGGCTTGGTAATGCACATAAGACTGGCTCAGAATACAGCTTAATCAGTATGGGGAAAAAGAAGTTCTGGATTATTTCTAAGGTATACTTTTTATATTAGCTTGTCTTATAACTGACAAAAAAACCCATCCAACCAAACCCCAACCCCTAAACCCCAACCCCCCATAACTTTGATTTGGTTCATGATGGGTTTAGTAGACAAGGTCCTCAGCTGGTGTAAATGGGCTCAACACCACCACCAATCAAATTTACCAGCTGGGGGCTGAACTCAGGCACTGCCTGAGGAAATGAGAAGTGGGTAGAAGTTTTCCAGATGAATTAAAAATGAATTAATAACTGAAATTAACTTGCTTCTTGTTGACAGTGAGTATCACTACAACTGTTCCGGTTGCTGTGCTGTAGTCTCAGTGGAAGAGGAAACTAATTGTCATATGAACCTGAACATTCAACAGCTGCCTTTTGCTTGAAGACAACTCACTCAAAAATAAGTCTCCAAAAACTTCAGGGAAGAACAGAGGCAAAAAAAAATTCTGGAACTAAAGTATTCAGATTAAGTAACATCTTTGTCCTTAGATAAATGAGGTAGGATAAATTAAAGTTGTACTTTGCATCTGCTGCACATAATACAGATGGGAATGGGTGCTGAGCAGCCAGGAGGGGCTATTTTCAGTGTCCCTCCCATGCCACCAGCATCTGTGGAGCAGCCTACATGTTTAGGTTTGCATCAGGCCTCCTGCTCCCTGTCTAGAGCATCTGACAAAAGCACTTGCAGAATATTTGCCTGTATACAAAGCCAAGAGTGTGATACAGTACGCTCAAAGGTGGTGGAAAGAGCGGCGTGAAGGAAACAGGGACATCCTCACCTCCACCAGCCACTCTGGCTGCTCACCATCAGTGCTGGCAGCAGTGCTTGGTGAGGCGTTTTGCAGCAGGGCCCAAACCAGCTCTTTCTGGTGGCCATTGTAGCTTCAGTCATCTTCCCAATTTGTAGCACGGCTATATCCAGTCCTGCACAGGGCTTTTTCATGGGTTTTGGTTTTACCTGTGTAGATATCTTGTGCTAAAGAGTGAGCCACATATTTTTCAAGAGCACAATAGTGGTCACTCTTGCCTGTGATTGGCAAATAGTTGTGTGAAAGGGAGAGTTTTGGCATCTTTCACTTTAATTAAACATTTTGATCCTGCAACCAATGCCAACAAACACAGTGTGAGTTAAATGACACCTGATCCAGTGAAACACTAAACTGTCAATGGCTTATAGCATACACAGGGGGCAACAGTCCTCCTCCTCACTGTGCTGGACTTTGTTAACACCATGGCAGGAGCACTGCTGGGGTTGAAGTACACACTGATGAGGTCACTCTACAGCTAGGTGTCAACAAAAATGCTGTCATTGCATTATATGCATTTTAGCACCACTTCCTGAATCCAGCTCTCTGACAAGGTCACTCATCCCCTCTGCCATTCCCAAGATATCCAGGGTTCCTTTGTCAGACTCTGGGGTGTAGTATCACATCAGACTTCCAATTCTCATTCTAGAACAAAGCTTCAATTTCACAAAGTGAGAATAAACTGGAAAATATGACTTGAACCTCAGTGAGGTAAAGGACCTGCCAAAAAACATGAGCCTGATATGAGAACTGCATCATGCATGCTACCGAGAGACAAATTCTGGGCCCCAGTGCCCCAGGGACTCCCTCAGCCAGCAGTGGGTTTAGCCATTGAGAAGTGCCAAACCAGAACTAGAGAACAGATATGAAATCTTCCATTTTTTTGGAGAGTGGGGATGTAAAAGTTGTGTGAGAATGTGTCTGAAGATTGCTAAGCGGAATGATCTAAAACTTAACTAAACAACCACTCCCTATGTCAGGAAGATGCTTCCTTTTAAAATTCAGTATTGATCCGAGGGGACAAAACAAGAAGCAAGCCAAACATATCCAGGTTACTAATCTCATGAAGAGATATATTGACCCTGACTGAATTTTCTCCTTTTAGACAAGTGAAAACATATATTACTTTGATTCATCCCCTTAGGTTAAATTAACATAAGCTAAAGCCACCACTGGAGCAATAAACAAGCCCAGCTGCCTCTCCTCAGCATGCTGCTAGCAGGCACCTGCTTTCTGGGCTGGCTCAGACTCCGCCTGGTCCCTCTCATGGAGCAGAGTCATCTCCTCCCACCAAGGAGTTTGACATCAGAATAAAACATCAAGGTACTCCATAGCTCACCAGGGTAGATGGATCACCTCCTGGGATTACCTCCCACCCACAAAAGCTCCCAATTACCCAAAATTATCCAGTCCCACTAAACCCATCCAAGCTTTCCTCCAGCTGCTAGTCTTCAAACCACCTCTTTTCCCCAAAACAGCACCTAGCTCTCCCACACCTTACCTGAACAGAACTGAGACATCCTCCCTCCAAACATACACCTCTATTCTAAGCAAGCCTCTCCTTCCTTATATAGAAGTTTTTTTTCCTGACCTTTCATAGCCTGCAGCTGGCTCCTGGTGGCTGAATGGGTTAACCCTTTCCCTGACACATTCATTAACACTCCTTACAGTTCTTTCATGCTCTTCAGCTCCCAGGAGAGGGAAAATTTGCTGCATAATATCAGGACTGTAATGATCATGGCAGGCAACAGCTATGGCTTTGATGGGTCAGATATAGCAAGACACCAAAAAGAGACAAAAGATTATTTGATTGATGAGAAAAATGCCTGTGTGAGATGCTTTAAGAGGTCATTCACTCACATTAAAATAATAGAGAGGTGACAGTAAATAAGTGCCTTCATTGAACGAAAATAGCAGGTTTTAAAGAACTTTTTAATGTAATATTGAAGGTATATCAAGAACCAGTGGCTTGGAGCTGAAGTCAAGCTAATTTAAATGAGAAGGTAGGCTTGTGATTTTAAGTGTAAGGTTAATTAACTGTGGAACAAATCACCAGGGAGCAGACATTCCCCTTGATGTCTTCAGGTCAGGAGATATAACCCTAGCTGGACAACTTATTTTTGTCAAATGCAGCCCAACACTCACCTGCAAGGTATTTTGCAGCCTTTAAACCTGCGTTTCCAGCTCCTTTCAGTGGAGACACGACATAGTTATAGTGTAGCAACCTGCACTATGGTCACTCAGTTGCTTTGTGTTCATACTATCCAAAAGCAAACCCTCCAGATCTGTGGCCACTGCATATCGGCTTGTGCAAACCTTAGTTCAGTACCTGTCCAACAAGCTTCTGCGTCTATTTGCCTGCAATTATATTAACACTCATTTTGCACAAGACTTGTGAGCATGTCAGCCTGCTCTGCTACACCCTATACCCGGCTGCGGAATTTACTTCATGCTTGTTGCAGGAAAATCTCTTTTCACCTTCTGGTGTTGCTGACCAACACATCAGAGGTCTCAGTCAGGGACCGTCTCAATCGACTGGATGAGGTAAGCAAACACATTTTGGATGATGTTGCTGTTCTGGAGCAACTTATGCTCTGAGACCAATAGGGTACAGATGACAATTTTTCTAGGTGCATTTTCCAGCTTTCTTCTGCTCCAGAGGCCTGGCCCATAGCCATGGGATCATGGAAAGCTTCCACAGAGAAAATGCATCACAGGGAAACTGCACTCCTCCTATGCACTTGGGAGGAAGGGTGGCTGATGCGGGCTGTATTCAAAATCAGCATTGCTCTGTGCTCTGGTTTAACCCTCACTGACATTTATTCCCCTCTCAGGAAGTCCCACCTCTCCTCTCAACTTTCGTTTTACAGGATTAAACAAGGCAGAATTCCAGGCTTCTTTCTAAAGCCTTTCTAATCCCCTGTCTATTGTAGAAGCCCTTTAATTCTTGATTGATTCATATGAATCTTTCTTGAGCATCATGTACCAATCCATACATGGGCGCAGATGCCACCTCACCCGTGCCTTCCCATTGCATTAGCACATTCTGCACTCCATGGACTGTGCCTCAGCTGACAGATCTTCACTCACATTTCTCCATTTCACGATTGCATCTCATTATGCATCAACACCATTCGGTTTCAGTAATTTATCCAGGTCTTCGCAGTGCTCTGCTGTTCCCATCACCTGGCAGCAAATGTCCCCATTTGGCCCGCAGTAGAAGACTTCGTGCTCTGCCCTATTACATTTTGTTTATCAGAATACCAGTGGAAAGATCTACTACATTCTTCTTTCTTTGTAATTAGCTTTCAAACCTGTTTTACACCATTTTCCACTTTCCTTCAAGTCTTTCATTATTTCCCCTTCAAAATGTGTTCCACAGCCCTGCAACACACTTAGTTCAGATTAGTAAGTCTCTGATTGCTTGAATTGCTTGTTACCTCCTTTTCAAATACAAGCACTACTTTTGGACTGGGTTTTGGGGGGGGGGGTTTCCGTCCTGCTACCTTTCCTGATTTGACAGATTCTCACAAAATCCTTACTGACTGATCTGCAGTTTCACGTGTCAGCTCTCAACAGCATTTTTGAACAGGGGATATTCTGGCCCCTGACTCCCATTGCTTTAATGCCATTCTGTATTCATCCGTGGATGTACTCACATTTCCATTCAAACATTTCTTGTTATCCAAGGAAAATGTAATTCCATATTGAGGATCATCTTCAATGAAAATGAAGGAGACTATTTGCCTAATCTTTATCATACAGGTATAGATAGATTATCTTTGACCCTAAAACTGTCAAAAACCTCATCCCTGACCCATTTGAAGCCGATTCCACATTTTATTTTTTATTCTTCTTTCTTCTATAGTCAATGAGTTATTTATTATTGTTTCAGTTTCCTCTTCATGATCTAATCCTCTTTTACACTGGAAATCCTCATTCATTTAATTTTCTGACCTTTACACTGTAGCATTGCTTTAGCACAATCCTTTCTCCCATTCCCTCTAAGCTCTCTTCTTGCTGCTAATACTTTTTTTTGAGACAATTATTTATCTGTTTAGATTTCAATCTCTATAGTTGAGATAGAGGCCCCAACTTTTTTTGCACTTTGATTATGTCATTTTGATCTAAAACCACTAGGAGGAAGCATTCAACAAGTTTCATTGTCCTGTTGCAGATCCCAGTATTGACTTTATGAAATTCGGAGAATTTCAAGCAGGAACCAAGGGGTCTGCTGGGTGACACATCCCCTGGAAAGTGCAGTGGCACATAATCCTTTGAAGAAATACATAACTATTCAACTTATGGTTAGGCTGGTTCCTCTGCTCCTGCTGCAAAGCAGATTCACGACTCCATCCCCTGAAGAATCTCATCTCCAGGGTAATTTTTTCCTGACTATTCTATCTGTCTTTTGAATGTTTTTCTCCCTTGCTCATATTTTCACACCTGCTTTGTTTACTGAGAGTTATGACGTGTCGTCTCAGCTGTTATTTCTAGGCTGAGCAAACTAAACTTGATTCTCTTTTCATAACACAGATTGTTATTCATTCTAGTATTGCTTCTCTGCACTTAACCCAGTTTTAATTCTCAACTGTTGAATTGCAAATGTATCTCACAAATCGGAGGAAAAACATCTCTTTGCTCAAAAGGGTAACAGGAGTTTCCTGCCTTGCAGGTCCGTTGATTCACTCAAGAGCTAAGAAATACTGAAATAAATTATCAGCATGGTCCTGTTAATAATGATAGTCTCAATGGAAAAGTCAGTCTAGCTTATGCTATAGGTCCCAATTTTTGCTGAAGAAAACAGTTATTGGTTAGTTCCACATAGTTTTTGTTTTTTTTCTCTTTAAATCTTTTAACCAGGGTGTAAACAATCAAGGCCTTTTCATTACTTTGATTTCCTCTGAAAAATGTATGTTCTTTAGGTAGTGAAATCAAGCCCATTACAGAGAGGTACAGTTGTTCTGGTACTCTGATGCCCTTCATTGGTGCATTTATTGTGGTGTATCTTTATCAAAGGAACAAACAGAAACACCTTATTACTGAGCTGGTGTTTTTCATGGGCTGTCAAAGTGGAAAGCACTCAGCCCTCATGTTTTTGTTGTCTCTATCAATAACCTCTTAAAAATGTAATAATTCGGGGTAAAATTTGTAAGTGATGCACAGATCATGAACTGTTGATGAGACCAGTCTGTTAAGGCAATGCTCAGAGTAGTGCCTAAAAGGGGGCTAGGACATCAAACATTGTGCAGTATGGCCAAAAAGGATGGCAATCCATTTGGAAATAAGACTGTATGCCAAGCAGCCATCACGAGGAACTAGCATTTTTGTGTGGACATCGGTAGGATCCAAAATTCAGAGGCAAATTTCAGAGGAAAAACAGAAGGATTAAAGCACATGCCAAGAGGCTTACCTTCCCCAAAACGATATCACCTTTACACAAAAGGGTTTCTGCAGAAGGTGGAGTTCACCCTAGGGGGTACTTGTCATTTCTTGCACCAATAAACCATTCACTTAGGGCACCAAATGATCTTTTGCATTCAGTCTACACTGGTGGATATCCGACTCAGCTGCAGAGGTGGCCTTCCCAGAGAGATGAACTTCAATGAGGTTTGTAGGTAGCTGATTATAATATTAGTTATTAATTAGTATTAATAATATGATAATTAATTGTTATCAGTTGTTATTAATAATAATATAAACTATTCTTACGATCATAAATACCCCATCCTGGCACACAAACTGGTAAAGACAAGTTGCCTTACATCTGGGTATGGACATACATAAACTCCCAAGAGGATGCGATGTCAGGGCTCAAGTTGCCAGTTGAGGTTTCGACTGGATATTAGGAAAAACTTCTTCACTGGAAGGGTTATCAAGCTCTGGAACAGGCTACCCAGAGAAGCAGTTGAGTCACCATCCCTGGAGGTATTTAAAAGACTTGTGGATGTGGTGCTTAGGGACATGGTGTGGTGGTGGGCTTGACGGTGTTCGGGTTATGGTTGGACTCGGTGGTCTTAAGGGTCATTTCCAACCTAAATGATTCTGTGATTATATGACTGTTCAGTGCACACCCAAATCAATAAGAACAGTGCCTGTGGCTCGTTACTGCTTCTCAGTAGGCTCTGCACATCATGGGAAGCAGACATTGGACAGTCTGGAGCTGGGAAACAGCATCTCACAAGTGAGATGTAGTCAGCTCCTAAACTGCGGTGGACAACAAACTGTGCAAGTGGTTTAAAAATTATTTTAGCCAACTAAAAATATTTTAATTATATTAATTCTTTTGTAGTTATTAGTTTTATTCTATAGTGTGAAGGAATAGAGTCCCCTGGGTTCCAGTGGCACAGAGCTGTTGACTTCTCTGGTACAAAGCAGATTCAGTGTGCATTTGTCTTAAAATCTGAGGGAGTATTAGTCAAAACTAATTATAGATGCTGTGATGGCTAGGGGAAGCTAAGGAAATACCACAGAGGAAATGAAAATTAAAAGGTATTATTAATACTGTTTATTTGCAATCAGTGTTCAGACAGTATTAACTGAAAACAGTCTCATTATTAAGGTGTAATTTATGGTTCACAGTAAAAGAGAATTTCTGTCCAAAGAGCTCACAGTCTGAAGAGGTGAAAAAGACAGGAAACAAGGAAAGCAACACAAGACAGGACATATAACTGCCACAGTAGAGAAGGGGTTTTGAAGAGATTAGGAAACTTCTTGCAGGTTGCAAGCAGAGGGTACAGCAAGTCCCACTCAGTCACAACAGCTGGTTTCCTTTCTAACTGAAATCAGTACAGAGAGGAAATCTCACCTGAGCCTTGCCGGAATCTGCCAACACCAACAATGACCACACAACTACTACCTTGCAACTTCGAAGAATAAAAAGTATCTTACATTGACTTGCATGTAACGTGTCTGAATTTTAAATAAGAAATTAAAATGTCAAGAGTACTTTATGACTACGTCTAGTGCATGACAAAGGATAACACAACAGGCATTAGACAGCCAAGTGTATCAGCTGAAAATATCTCCAAAGTGCATGTACAAAAGACAAAAGACTGAGTATTTTTTGGGTGTGTGGTTTTATGAAAAAAGCCCAAGTGAGTAAAGACATGAAGAAATATAAAGACTTTTATAAGGAAAATGTGGTGAGGATTTTGAGAGACCATGTGCACATGTAGTTTCATGAGAAATAGAGTTTATATCCTTAGTCTTAAATTAACTCCAGACCAAAAGGCTTCAACACAGATTTCCTGATTGTCCAGATTACTAGTACTTTGATTTCTTCTAATCTTTGCAGGAGAAAAAAAAAAATAGTACTCCCACCAGAAAAGCTCAGGCAGAAGGGAGAAAGGCTCCTACCAATAACGGGACACATCTACCTTAGGCCAAGGCCTTACTCCATGGCCATGGATGATGCTCAGCACCATGACCAAGGGCAGCTCTGATGGGGCCCATGTGGTGCTCCCCAGTCTGGGCTTCTGATGTCTAAGGGAATGGTTGAAGTGATACTGTCGCTTTCCCCCCAAGTGGAAATGCTTATTTGTGTCTCTCCACCACATTGGCAGGAATGAACTTGAGCATGAAACTTCACCATTCTGTGAAGTTTGAGGAAAGTGTGTAATGAACACAATTTGTTATGGAGTGACTGATGGACATACAGCACAGCTGCCTTCTCCTTGCTGCCAGCCGAAACCGGGTTAAATAAAATAATCCTCACAGGCAAAATATAAAGCAAGGTTTTACCCAGATCAATACAACTTCTGTAATACTAACAGTTGTATTTATTATGTCATTAAGCTGCAGCAGCACAACTACAATACCATACATTCCATGAATTATTCTGTAAATTGATTGTGTTGGAAGAAGTCCACTACATTGTGGCATATCTGTGGATCATGCAGTGACTATGTTTGTGGTATATCAGTCCCCAAACATAGGAAAAAAAAAAATTCAGCAGCCATTTGCTTAAGAAGTTTATAATAAGAACATCAATCACAAATGGACTAAGGATAAGTTTTAGCTCCTTTGAGTTTGGCAATTTATCTTAACACTGACATTCTTATCCCGTTCTCCAGTAGGTCTTTTGTTGCTTGGGCTTTTCTCTGCTTCTTGCACCAGGGGTAATCATAGAATCATAGAATTGTTTGGGTTGGAAGGGACCATTCAAGGCCATCTAGTCCAACCCCCATGCAATGAGCAGGGACGTCTTCTGCTGGATCAGGTTGCTCAGAGCCCCGTCCATCCTGACCTTGAGAGCAATGTCTGTCAGCAGCCATCACCTCTTGCTGCTGTGAATACACCGCAACACTCGGGTACCACGGGACCTGCTTTGTAGTGGGTGCCCATGATCAGACAGATCCAGAATTTTTCACAGCTTTTATCTCTGCCCATGTAAAAATTGAACAGAACTGAACATAGCAGGGTCAAAGGCTGCATTTTAGCAGCTATCACAGTTAAGTGATTATATCTAACTATGTTTAACTGATCATGATCAACAGACTTTGTTTAATAGGGAGGTTGCCTCAGCTGATGTGTATTTACACTATAAGCTTCTGTGAACATTTTAAAATATTCTTAACAACATTGTCACTGATGACCTATTTAATGTCTGGGGATTGTTGATTACCTATAATTTCTCCATTCTCGACCATAAGATTGCCACTACTGGCTCTTGTGACACTGTCATATGATGGAGGAAAGGATGCTGAGGACAAAGTTTCAGACTTGTCAGGACTCCTACCGTAGTTTTCACCCATCATAGATGCAATAAGTCCGTCTTTTTCTGGAACAGCACCTCCAAGAGTGTTACCACTGCAAGTTCTGTGATGGTACAGGTAAGAGGCCTGCTTTACGGAGCGCAGGAGCAAGTGACTCCTGTAGGCACGCTGGATGACAGTGGCAGAAGCTTCCTCTTGTCTGTGTCTGAGAGTGGTGGAGATTGGCTCGTAGGATTTTTTGGATGGATTGGCAGCCATGAACTTCTCCTCCATTTGCACTTTAAGAGTATCGAGCTCTCCAGAATCTCCTAACACTCTTTTGGTAAAAGCAAACAAGATATCCAAGCAGTGGATTCTATCTCCACTGACCATAGGCAGGTCCATTGCTACGAGTTCAACTTTGTTTGGTTTTGGTACACGTAAAGGTTCAGCCAGAGCATCTGCAAAGTCTGAAAGTGCAGAGAAAGTTATAAACTGAGTTGCCTCAGGATCAAACTTCTCCCAGATTTCATAAAAGATGTCAAAGTCATCTTCCCCTAAAGGCTCTGTGCTTTCCTCAGTAGCAGCATTGAAGTTCTCCAGAATAACAGCTATGTACATGTTTACAACAATGAGAAATGATACAATGATGTAACTTACAAAATAAATAATACCTATGGCAGGTTTACCACATTCACCTATAGTACCATTTATGTTTGGATCACAGTGCGGTGGCCCAGTGTTTAAAATAGGACTGAGAAGACCATCCCAGCCAGCTGACGTGGTGATTTGGAAGAGACAGAGCATGCTGTTACCAAAGGTTTGGAAGTTGAACATGTCATCAATGCCATCTTCCATCTTCACATAGGCAAAATTAGCCATGCCAAAAATAGCATAAATGAACATGACCAGAAAAAGCAAGAGGCCAATGTTAAATAGAGCAGGCAAGGACATCATTAACGCAAAAAGCAGAGTTCGAATTCCTCTGGCAGCCCTGATGAGTCTCAGTATTCGTCCAATCCGAGCCAAGCGAATGACCCTGAAGAGTGTAGTTGGTACGAAACGTGCAAATGCTTTACCGATGCCAGAAAGCAGTAAGACTAAAATGGAAAGGATAATAACTGGTTAGAATGTCCCATTTATGCTTAACTAGTAGTAGGATGAAATTATAATATCTGTACAGTTGAAAAAATATCTGATGTGTGTATGTTAAGACCCTACCAGAACAACCTTTCACAGAAGTTAGAGTTGAAAAAAGGGCTGTAGAAGTCAGCTACTACAGCTGTAGTAGTGAACTACTACATCTTTCAGCCACCGGAAGATAGTACCCGTTGCAGTAAGGATGGCAAGCACCTTTCTATGCACATCTTCAAAATACCCACATCAGTTCACTCTTGGTGACTCGTGGTTTTCTTTGTTGCTGGTTTCATGAATACTTCAGCAGGTGCAGTTTATATATTTATCTTCTAAATTTGGCTTTAAATACTCATACTACAAGCTAAACTAAGAAAATAAGTTGTAATAACTATGTCGTAGTCATCATTTAGATAGTATAGTCAAGATATATATAAGCAAAACCAGTGATGAACGCAGAAGTTGTGCATGCCACTCTACAATGGCTTTTAGTTTATCCAGGGGCAGAGCTACACATAGATGTTATTTTATCTTTAGTTTGCATTAAAAAAAAATTACAGATCTTATAGCACTAGAAGAGATTTGGCTTTTATAGATTTAGATGTTTTGGACAGATTTTTCTGGATTTCCACTCCAGGAACTTAACTTCTCAAGGAAGAGCTATATTCTTATTGTCATCCAAAATATAACTCATGTTACAGAGACAAAATACTTTTCTTCCCCTAAATGCCTTCTGCTATTTTGACAGTACTAGCCCTAGGAATAGTTAAACTGGCAGGATATCTCTTTACCCCCCTCTCCCTTTGCAATCCCTTCAAATAAATGCTAATACATTTGTGTAGCTCTTTTCTATTCTGTTACACGCTTATTTTCAATCAGTTATGCCTGAATTTCCAGAAACTGAATTCTGTAGTCTATAATCCCAGTCTTCACATTCTTATGATGGGTGCACTCCACACCTTGACCAGACCGGTGGTGGTTTGGTGCAGGCTCCAAAGGAGGTAAAGGCCTGAGCTATAGCCAGGCCAAGAACTCTTCTAGTTTCAACTTGAAACCCGCAACAGAGTGGCACAGTGAGCATCCACACATATGAGCCTGGAACACCAATCATGTGATAACTCATGAACAGCAGGTGGCTTTTTCAAGACCCATTTTTCAAGGAACAATGGAAGTTCTGGTTACTAGGAGTCTCCTGCAAACCCTTCCCATGGCAAGTAACTTGTCTACAAGCCAACCACTTTATCCCATAAATATGACAGCCTAAGTGAGCCTTCTTGGAGCTCTCCCTACTAGGCAGCATGGCTGTATGGCGATGATCTCGTCTTGAGCTGGGATACCCCTCAAGTTTCCTCCTCGAGGCAGAGAGATCTTTCACAGACAGCAAACCTTTGGAAAGTGACCGGTACTGCACCTAACCCTGTAGTATGATAGCTTTGATCTTGCCTTGGTAACTTTGATTGAATGCTGGATTTTATGCTGAATTAATGCTAATGAAACATTCATGTATAGTCATTTAGAAGTAAACTGTTGATCAAGTCTGGAGCTAAGTCTGGATCCAGCCACATCTAGATTCCTCTCTGAGAGGGAGTTTAGAAAGCAAGGGTGTCCATTCCAAACCTCGTGACTCAACTGGAGGGTCTTCCTTACCCTTTTTGTCTCTGGTCTCTCTGTGAATCATTCTAACTTGAGTGTAACTCCATTTTCCTTTGCATGTTTCTTGCATGTAGTAATTAACAGGGGGAACCTTGCCACCAAACTTTGTTAAGTCACACATTTACAACATCATAGTAAAATCACTTTGGTAATACCTTTGTCAGTGATTCTTTAAGAGAGCCTAAATCACCTATTTGTGACAATTTTCTATATATTTCATTTCTCTGTTAGAAACACAGACGACAAAACCCAGCAATTTTTATTTGATCAAAGATTTCTTAGTTGGTACTAAATCTGTAACAATGGAAATTATCACATAATGATGTACTGGTATGCTGGGTTAATTCTGTCTTTCAGACTAGGCAAAAACAATTGAAAGAACCACCGTGAAAGACTTTATATAACACAGACTTCATTTAAAAAAAAATCAAAAGGAAATTGTAAAAGTTTTTAAAAATCTTAGTTTATAGTATTTTAATATAATCATGGTGGATTTTTTAGGTGAGAGTTCTTTTTCCTCAATATCTAACAGTATAATTAATTTCATTTCAACATCCATTTGCAGTTGACAAATTTTAACTATTTTTTGTGAAAATCATAATAATTGTAAAGAATTACAATGTAATGTAATTAATGTAATTGTAATTACAAGAATGTAATTGTAAAGAAGCAAAGAATTTGCCAAACCAATTTTACTTACCAATAAGTGACATGGTCACAACCACTATATCAAATATGTTCCAGGCATTTGAGAAATAGTACTGCCTCAGAGCCACCAATTTCAGCACACATTCTGCGGTAAAGACAGCAACGAAGAGTATATTGATTTTCTCAAGGATGTTAGTCTTCATTTCACTTTGCCCGTGGGTTTCCACCATCATGGCAATCATGTTAAGGCATATGAGAATCATGATGACAACATCAAAGGCCTGGCATGTTACAATGTCAAAAAGGAACCCTTGGTATCTGTTCTAGAGGAAAAAAAAATACACGTGGCATCAGTTATGGAAGGAGCAGGTACATGTTTGTACATGTTTCCGACAGCTCCAATTTTTATGTTGCAAAGTCACTCAACTATTGTGAAGTCAGAGAAATTTAAGAAAGGCTGAGTATAAAAATGATGTAAAAAATCTCTTCCCATCCTGAATTTTAATCAGTTGTAAGGTGAATGTAAAACCCAAAAATATTTATGCAGAGAACTTAATAAATATTTAACCTGTGACATCTTTCAGTGCAACTTTTTTGTATGGAACTCTCTTTAGAGCACTGTTTGAGTATCATTGTAAAGACAGTATAAATAATTTGTATAAATATTTTATATGCACTTTATAAACATATGCACTTTTCAGTGAATTATACTGCAATTTTGTAATGCGTTTTCCCTTTCAAGAATTCAGACAGTCTTACCCGCGGTCTTGGAATGGGTTTTTGAGGTTTCTTGGATCCCAACTTTTTCATTGCATTGTAATATTTTTTCTGTTCTTCCGTCATGAAGATATCTTCCCCACCTAAGTATTTAATGAAATGTCACTGTTACTTGGTGAGAAAGCAGCGCTATTGTAGTTACGATCTAAAATACTGGAAACCAACATTCCTTCCTTTTTCACATCTTGCTGGTACTAGCCCTTTTCATAATGCATAACTGTGTCCAAAAAAAACAGCGTGGCACAAACCATACATTCACAGAGCAGAAGTCCTGGGGTGAAACCCAGCTAGCACAGAGAGCGTGAAAACAAGGGACCTACTGAAAGCCTGAACAGGAACAAATCTTTCCCTAGCTTCCCTCTTCCTGGTCTCAATAAATAACCAAAATACTCACCAGAGCATCTGTACCAGAGAACTTTTTAAATGATGATTCTCCTGCCTTGCTCTGTTCTCAAAAAGGAGCAAAATTGTAAAGGGCTGCAGAGAAGATGCCATTGCCTTCGATATGTGGGGAAAGAGCAGGGTGTCCAGGTTACAGGGGAAAAGAACAGAGGAAGAAACTCACCATGGGTGTTACTTCTGCTAACTTAATTACTAATGCTCTTGCAAATGCCAATAGAAGTTTTAGATTCTGTGTGTAGCAAGGACCTTGTTCTCTAAATATAGCATTGCTCGAGATATAGTAGGTGCCTGGGAGCACAACCAATATACTTATCTTTTTCTTTTGCTGGTTGAAGTTGTCAATAATAACACCAACAAAGAGATTCAGGGTAAAGAAAGATCCAAAGATGATGAAATTCACAAAGTAGAGATACATAAATAGACTGTGTTCCATTTGCGGCTGCTCATTTTTCTGCAAGAATGAGAATCAACAGGAAAAATGACCAATAACAACATGAATCCAATGCAGAATAATCTTCATATTGCAGATCCTCTCATAAACTAATTCCAGGAGGAGCTAAGATTTACAGCCCTACTGCTAATTCTGACAAAACTGGTACAGTTGAAAACTACCAATAGTGCACAGAACAAAATATTAGATGTATATACTTTTGAAGGGGAACAAAGAGGTGGACGAAAGTAACATTCATACCGTGACTGCTTGATGCACCAGAATTCTACTTTCTCATGGGGACATTATTGCTCTGATGCTGACTACTACCCCTTTTGAAATTAAACACAAACCTTACAAAGTGGTATACCAAGCACAACACCTGAGAGATAACCAAAAAATATGGCTCAAAGTAATAATAATACAAAGTGTTTATACTATGACAACTTATTAATTTGATTTCTTTTACAATGGTTATGTAGATTCTAACTAAATCATTACAGAACAGAATAATGTAATTAATATTTTTATTTAATATATTTGCTCTGAGAAACTTGTAGAGCAAAACTAAGACTATGACTAATAGTGAATGAATTTTAGTATTATTTTAAATGTCTTTTTTTCTTCATAAAAGCTGATTGTTGTGGGGTTTTGTAATTTTCAAACGTGACTTAAAATCTTACAATTTTCAGTTGATTGATGCCCTACTAAAGCCAATAGAAACCATTACTGTTAATTGAGTTGCATGATTTTCACAAGCATTTCAGAAGCATAAGCTTAGCTTCATCCAATAAGAATAGAAGCTGTAAATTGCTCATTACTTGAAAAATCAAACAAACTATTTAGAAGTCTAATTCCAAGCTCTTGCATTAAAAATCTTGGCCTAGATATTTTCCTTCTTAGCAAAAAACCTCTTCTATAGCTATTACAGACAAAAATCAAAACCAGGACAAGAAAAATAGTTATTCAAATATAAATAACCATTTTCATATATGGTTACTTATAAAATCATATGATTCCTTTGAAGTTATGATCAAATTAATATAGCCTCCTCATTTCAAATGCTTTGCCTCCAAAGACATACCACTTTGCTCTGTATAACATCAGATGACATTTCTTATAAGACAGTGAACTCCTGGCAATATAAAGAGCAAGCAAAATAATACTAGTGATGCCTAACAATGTATTTAAAATGGTTGCTTATCCACAATAGCTCAATTCTTGATGAAATCTGGTTTTATTTTTGATGTGTGCTATAAATTTACAGTACATTTACATATTACTGTAAATCATTAAGATTTCCTCCAACCTTGAGTTTCATAAAAGAAGATGTGTGAAGGTAGGTGCCTCCATGCGAGTGGGGACTCAGAACTCCCCTGCTAGCTGACGGACATTCAGTTATTAGTAGAGTCAATATAGTATGAAGAGGTGCTCAGCTGACCAATATATATGCTCAGGGTGAGCTGAAATGCTCCCTAGATCCCTCTGAGCATATTGACTAGATCTTCATTAACCATGGAGGGCACCTGGAGACAAACTCACCCGGAGACCCTACACTATGGGTAACTGCATCCAGGTAGGTGGATCTGGAGTTGAATCCCACTCTCCATTATAATGGATTAGCTTTAGGATACTATCAGTCATTTGCAGATGAAATATTTACTGGAAATATTTAGCACAGACAAACAGCAGATATTAAAGTGTAAAAATCCTAACGTTTTTGCAGAAAGCAGTAGCACTAACAAAAAAGAAAGTTTTAATACAGTGACTGACCTCTCGTGAATCTACTGCCGCATACATGATGTCCATCCAACCTTTAAATGTTGCCTAGAATAAGAAATTAAGGAAAATGCATTGAACTTTCAGGGTATAAGTCTTCACATCATTTGCAATATCTGAATGACACTGAGAAAGAGCCTGACTTTTAGGAAAATGACTTTAGGGAAACTTTCCCCTGATGTATGTGTGGCATTTTCAGCCTTATCAGGATGAGAAAGCATGCTAGGGTGATACAGAACATGATGTCCTAGAACAGGGCAAACCTTCACTAGCATGGTCTGCTAAAGGCTTTACAACCCTCACGGCTGAACAAATCCACATTGTGGCAGACTAGGTCAGTATTTGCCCCAGATATCCTCTGCAGATTGACTCCGGCTCTTAGGCTCATGAACCTGCTGGAGGCTGAAACAGCACTTGTCCACCGCATGCTTACATTATCACCTGGAAAATCACAGCGGGGTCTATTTTGTCCCCCTTTTTCCCTTTGCATGCACGAACAGCACTGGTGTTTGAACTGCCAGATACAAAGGAAGAACAGGCTGTATGATACCACGCTTTTTCATCACCCCCAGAGATGAGTTGGGAGTTGACAGCAGGTCAAGCCCATCTGACATGGTGCCGGCTTGTGAAGACAAGAAGCACTTACCACCTGAAGAAGAGCCAGGTAGCCAGAGCCAACATTATCAAAGTTGACTTTAACATTGACCCAGAATATTTTTCCTGTGGTGTTATGCATTTTACAGTCTGTTAGGTCATTGATTGAACTGTTTAATTCTGAATCTTCTTCTGTCATGTTGACACATTTCCCAAACTTCCCAGCAAAGAGGTTCACTCCCATGATGCTAAAGATGAGCCAGAAGATGAGGCAGACAAGCAGAACATTCATGATAGAAGGGATGGCTCCCACGAGGGCATTGACCACCACCTTGGGTGAAATGGGAGAGGGAAAACAAAATTAATGTCAGCACTTAGACAGACACCTTGCTAACAGGCTGTTGTGCACCCTTGATTAACCAGTCTGAACCAGTCTAATATTTGTTAATATTTGGAAAAAAGTTCTGCCTAGTCTAGTTTTAGTTTCCATGGCACTTAGGATTGATCACTCAAGTGAAGTCTATAAGGAGCAGCCAAGTACAGAGGAGCGCAGCAAAGGGGCCTTTTAGAAATTCGTTTTATAGGTCCTCAGCTGAACTTGGGGTAGACATGAACTTCATAAAGGCACAGCCATGAGTTACAAACCTGTTACATGCTTATTAGTACTGACAGGCTTTAATCTGTATTCAGTCTTACCCTCATTCCCTCAAATCGTGACAATGCTCTTAATGGTCTCAGAGCTCGGAGAGTCCTAAGAGATTTCATGGGACCGAATGAACTGCCTAAGAGGTTTATTAAAGACACCTGAATAAGAAGACAAAGGAAAGTATTAGCAATGTCGTCGTGTCTATTTCCTTTAATCCTGTTTTTGAAAAAAAAAAAAAAGACAAATGTCCCCATATTTTCAGGTCCCAGAGCATAATATTCTGAAACCATCATTAAAGGAGGAAAGAGTACTGTCTCACCTTCACATCCAGAAAACACTCAGTGATTCTGCTACAACATCCTACATCAGGACCCACATAGAAAAGCCAAACGTAGAACTTACGTCTACAATGAAGAAGTCCAGCCAGCACCAGGCATTGGTGAAATACTTCTTGAAGCCGTAAGCCACCCATTTCAGAAGCATCTCCAGAACAAAGATGAAAGTGAACAGTTTATCAAGGAATGCCAACATAGCTTTAATGCTTTTTCTCTCATTTATATGGATGTCTTCAAACGCCTGAAATCATAATATATAGATAAATGGCAAAAGTCAGCGGTGAGCTTTATAAAATGAGAGTCTACCACCACTAAGAACATTTTGACATTCAGTATGCATTTCATGCAGATCTGAATGCCATCTTTTATGCAAATCTATGTCAGCTGATAAATGTGTAATTCTCCTTGTCCTTTCTCTTTCTCTATATAGTACAGCCCTGTGGACACTCACATCATGCACACTGGAATCCTAGGAGGAAAGTATATATTTTTAGAAATTTATTTCAAGAAATTTATACATTGAAGAGAAATAAGTACTATTTTTTTTCCAATATTAAGAGTCATTTATTTGTTTTAATGACATAAAAACTCCTTTGTATTTCACAACTGTGAAATAACTTCCTGAGAAAAATCCAGTATACAGCCAGAATAGAAACAGCTTCTGGGTTTTATATATTTTAGCTTTGCTTATGCTCTCTCATAATTTTTAATAATACAAATAATAGATTTGCAATAATTACAACAGTGAATAAAGGACTGTTATGTGAAGCCTCCTCTGTTTTCTCCTGATGAGTTCAAAGATATTTGTTGTGTTTTCTGCTAAATACAACTGCTCTGGGTGCAAATTAAATCTAAAAATACTTCTAAATAAATACATGAGACCGTGCTACACCAACCAGGGCTCCGCTGCTCAGAAGAATCATGAATATGATAAAGGATTCAAACCAGGAGTGTTCAACAATCTGGTAGCAGGTTAATCTCAGACTCCACCACGTTTGTCCTCCAAAATTTATGGCACTACCCGAATAACAACGAAAGTATCGAACACAACCTGAAAGTTAGAGACAGCAATGAATGCACGGAACAAATGTACATGCATATGAAGAGTCGCACAAGCAGCTTCCTGCAGCAGAGGAAAGCGCATGGTCACATTAACTGCATCATTGTTGGGTTTTTTCCATGTTTTCCCATGAGGGGGGAAGAAAAAAAGGAAATATCTAATTTTATTTGCCTTGTAACTCCTATTTATATACATATAAAGTAGGTGGAGTCCCTTTGGACAACTTTCCATTGTTTCAGGATATTTCTGAGACACTGGACATGCTTGCACTGACCTGCTCTTTGGGCACACAAAACTACAGGGCCATGGGAAGAGCCTTGATGCTGCAAAAGCCTTCCTCTGCACACTGTTTGGAAAGCAGAGATGAGATACCAGGTACCCCAGAACAAAAAGGCTTGGAGGCAGAGAAGGTGAACACTTATTTTCAATACTGCAGCATTATGCCCTGCCTTGAAAGGTCTATGAAATTATTTCTTTGGTTCTGAATGTATGGAGTGACTTTATACCATACAACTTGCAAGAATATGTCATATGACATCTCCTTTCAAGCTCACCAGATTGCTTCTTATAACAGGCAATGACACCAGGGACACCTAACATTTCCTTACAACCCCATTACAGAATCCTGAATTTGATTACTTATCAGTTTTGCCAAGAACTAACTCATTTTGCCTAACATTTTCCTTGCTGTATGCTCTAGGCTCATTCATGGTTTCATTATCATGAAAAATGTCAGTTAGAAGGCTTCTGCCATTTCCAAGCATGAAAAAAAAATAAAGTATGTCATATATGTATGATATCTCACACATATGTATGATACTATATAATATGTAACTCATCTATATGAGAAGATAAAATATACGTAAAAAAATTTCTGATCATCTTTCTTTCAATAATCCCAGTTTTCCCAGTAATGTGGATCTAGGATTTAAGATGATGCAGGGAATGGCACTTGCACAAGATAAGGATTTTTTTTTCTGTGCAGAAATCTGTGTTAGGTACAGATTTGTTACACCTTCAGCTGAGTTTTCCAAGGGTTTGGCCACAGCAGGCACACTTCAGCCTGGGACTACAGAGCACAAAACGAGACATTTCACATTTCTTCCCTGGAGCAGGGGAAGAAAAAAAAACCCCACAACTTTATTTCTTTTGTTCTAACGGGCGTACTGGCAAAATTCCACCAATAGGGTAGATTTGAAAAAAAACCCTGTAGTTCAGATCTAACAGATGTATTATAAATACACTCTTTGTGATTTTTTTCTGGAGAAAGCAAATCACAGTGTAGGTATAGTGGATCTCTCTCCGGATTTATGGTATATAACATAACAGTAAAGTACATATATTATTGCTACACAAAGAATACTTTGCATTCAGGCGCAACACCTGTCTAGCTTTGAATAATTTCTACATGCTTCATTGTCATTGATTCAGTCCTAAAACTACAGATTCAAAGTTTCATTGACCCAAAAAGGGCACAGGAAAAAACCAAACAAAACAAGCCAACCCTGCAGAACAGGGCAACGAGGGGCTAGGGGATGGGAGTAGTTACAGCCAGAGTTGATCTATCCTTGTTCTCATCAGATAAAATATCCAGGAAGCAGTGCTTGAATGGGAAAGCGGTGATGAGAGAAAGGCTCTGTTTTTGGGAGCGGAGGAGGAAAACAAACTGAGAGAGCTGTGGACCTGCCACTGGGCTCCACGCATGTACAAGGAAGTTTGAATGGGCGGAAAACAACTGAATGAAGGAAAACTTGGGCAATGGGTGGAAATAGTGGTGGTCAGCCAGGCTGGCTGGGAGGGAAAAGAGCAAGCTGGAGCCCAAGGAAGGATTTTGCCACAATTATAATTCATTTAGTATAACACAATTCAAAGACATGAGCCTATAAACTGACTTAATGTAGTTTGCTCTCTCACAACTAATGCTGAGAGTACAGTGATTACCCCAGGCTGCCAGTAGCAACACTTATTTGAGAAAAATCTCGAGAGCTATTTCTTTGCATCTTATGAAAACCACGTGTTGTTACCTACACGTTAACTACATGTTACCTTCCTACATGTTAAGGTAGGAAGAATTCATAAAAGTACTACATAAATCCCATAACAACTTGTAAAGCTAGATGTTGTACAATGATTTGAGAAGGGGTTCCTAGATTATCACCCTATAGAAATTCAGCTGCATCCTAGCAGCTTTTCTTTGCTTATTTCTTTCCTTTGCTTGTTACAGAGATTGTTCGTGAAATGTTATTTGAGAAATAAACATTTATATTGTTGCAAAGTATTAACAAATCTGATGTGCCAAGTGCCTTGTTCCAGTGGCCATTGTCAGGCGAGATCTCATCACATACACATCTCTTATGTTGAACTCCGAGAGTGACTTGGATGCTGTCCACTAGAGTGAAATTCATCTCTCTTCACTATAATAATCTCATTTTTCAGGACTGGGTCTGTGCCATTGCCCAGGTCCCAGTTAGAAACAACTGGTTTTAAAGGAAAGGGGTTTTATTTTCAGGTGCCACAGTCTGTCTGTTGACTAGAGAGGGACAATGATTTGGACTATTTATCCAATTTCCAGATAACTAACATTAACTGAAAATAATCTCACTCTATTGGCTCAACATCACTAGAGAAAGAAGTCGGTTTTGACTCTTTTCACTGGCCAGTGCTGAAACCATGAGAACCTTACCTTCTGGAAAACAGTTTTCTGGAGTCTTGCAGTCTTCAGCAAACTCTGGAATCTGCCTCAAAAGATCTTCAGGGTTTGTCAGATCCACTGTGCTGCCTTCAGAAGAGCTGACACTGTCAAACTACCGAGCAAAATAAGATCAGATATTGATTCTTTCTACATTCAGCTCAAATGAAAAAGCTCATCCGTGAACAAATTATATTCAAAATTAAAACTTGGCTATGTACTGGTATTTTAAGTAGTGTTGGTAATGGAATGAACTTCGTGATTTTAAAAGTATATGAGCTTAGAAGTACCAACCGGTGCATTTAAACAGAGGCCAAATCTATCTAACTACAATACCCATCTACATGAACCAGATTTAGCTGCCTAATAAGCTGGTAAATTGAAGAGCTTTTAACTTCCTTATCAGTATATGAAGTCCTCAAAGTGGGATAAACTGCTTGGGTTAAAACCATGAAATCACAGCAAAACATATTCAAACAAAAGAACCAGATATATTTATATGGTACTGTATCAGGAACTGAAACACCCGTTACAGTATTTATGAAGTAGAAATTGGAATCGTATCATATATTCTCCAGTTACGAAGCTTTTCTGTGTCCCATCACACCGTATATAATGTATGATGAGTCAGGAGTTTATTACAAATTAGTTACTCTAAGCTTCTGTTCTCTTATGTTTGTGTAGTGCTTTGTTACTTTTTTAATATATTCTTTAACAAAAATTATTCTAAAAATATTTTTAGTTAATAACTACTATCTTAATGTCACAATGAGAAACTCATTGAAAGAAATACATTTCTTGAAACTGAGGTGCTTAGAACACAGACAAACTTACTGGAATTTCCTACTTTTACTTGAAAGCATATCTTTCTTTTAATGCCTTTTTTTTCCCTCCGCGCCTTTTTTTGTGGACTCAATTCAATAAATGGAAAGTAGAAGAAATAATTTTATAAATTATTTATTTGAATTAAATTTTTTTGTAGTTTTTCCATTTCTAAACACACTCTTTCCCATATGTAAAATTTTCTTAAATATCAGTACCTTGAAACCCAGCATGACTTCAATTTCATTCATGTAATTCTGGCTCTGTCATCAACCAGCCAGACCGGCTACTGCAAGCTCAGTACCTGCTGCTGCTGACACTAAACTCCACTCCAGAAAATCCTTGAACAGAAATATACCCAAGCTTGACCAGTACTGGAAAGTCAATGCCACAGAAAAAAAAAACCAAACCTCTTTTTGCTCTGGTGTGGAAGGTCCAGCCTTCCTATCCTTTCCTAGGTGAAGCACACTGAATTCTTCAGAGGAAAATCCCGATCCTTTACTCCAGCTTCCTGAAGTTTTTCCCCTTTCTCCCCTTTGCCTCAGGTGATTTTCATCCTGAAAATAATCTGTGGATTAGATGGGTTTCTTTTCTTTTTTTGCAGGGTGCACAAGTTGGAAGGGAAAGAAAGATATGTATTTTATGTAAAGTGGGGCTGTCCAGACAAAAGTCATAAGATATGATCCTTTTGAGTCTCTGATTTTATCTAAGGATAGAGAAAGGGAAATTTTTCCCAGTGGACATGCAGCAAACTAAGGAATTAGTACTTTAGTGAACCAGTCAAATATTAAGTGAGAATTATTGGGATTAAGACAGAAAGATAAGGTGGGAAATCTTGAGACCAGAAGGACAGTCTTCTATGGTTAAAATAGAACTGAAAAATTCAGAGAACCCAAAGAAACAGGGTAATATATGCTATCATACAAGAAACATGACCTTAATAGAGCCAGTCCATACTTCATCCTTCTAACTTCTAATAATTACTAAATACAACATACAGCAAGGATAAAGAATGGACCAGAGCTATAAATTCTTATTATGACTCCATGATAATATTCTGTATGCAGAACATACAGATTTGCTCTGTCATTTAAATAATGTCAACTTTGGCATTATTTACAAAAAATTCTACATTAAAAAAAATTTAAGTTCATCAAGGACTTCCATAATTATCTATGGACAATCCATGGGGTATGTAATTACCAGTGCGTAACACAATGTGACAGCTAGCAATTCCTGCAGCAAACCCAACAATTTATGGTCTTTCTTTTAAGACCGTGAAAGATGCTGGGTATTTAAAAGGCTCCAAGTGATAATTTACCGTCACTCTAAACATTTGTACTTTTGGTTCTAGTTCAAAACTTGGTAACTCTGGAAATGGATTAACATATTGCACCCTATTCTGCTAGAGACAGTCTTCTACCATACATGCATCCCTCAATGTATATATGATTCCACTGTTCCAATGCAAATAAAGAAATTTATTACCTGTTTGCTGCATTCTATGTCTGCAAATGTGCTCAGCTTATCATCATCTTCAAAACCCTCACTGGTATTCTCTGCCTCAGCAATAGGGACACAAACAAATACATTGGGATTGGTAATAAAATCTTCAAGACCTGAGCAATTGTCCCCATTTTTCTCAGTCCATTCATTATTGTAATTCATCTTACAATTTTTTATTTCTTCATGCTTGAACCCAAGTGGGTTTTGTGCAGTCGATTCGATTTTCTTCTTGTGTGCTTTCTTTAGATGCCTGAGCTTTCCACAAAGGGTATCCCATGTAATGCTCTTCACAAAGTGAAATCCCTTGTGAATCCGAACAAAGGCAAGCCGAAGATTGTTCAGCTCTCCATCATCCTCTGCTATCTGGAGGCAGTCGGTGCTGAAGGAATTCAGCAGTAGTGCAATGAAAAGGTTGAGAAGCTGAAAGTCATTGAAATAATAATAAAGTTAAAAGTTAGGAGAGTAGCATTCAGAAATCTAAATTCTAACTTTGGAGAACACAGACACTATCAAAGTTCATTCTTGCTCAGCAAACGAAAACAAGGTAATAATGAAATGACTGTGACTAATATTAATGTTGATGAAGTAAACTCCTCTCTCAGAAATTCCAAAGTTCTCATGACCCTTATCCCCCCAAAAGTTATTTAAAACAGTAGCTAAAGCGAAACTGTGCTTGCCAAATGCATTATTTGGCCAAAACAACTTTTCAAAGGTTATAACAAAGGTTATGGCCATGGCAATGGCTTGACAGTTGAATAACGCCCTCCTCCGAGATTCTCCAAGCTAGAATTAAATCAGGCCTCTGTGGAGTCACTTCCAAAAATCCTGTGTGAGATCAGATTTAGGCCCAGCAGCTCCATCAAATCTGTAACATTGTCACAAATATCAAAATCAAGAGAAGATTGAAGTGAGGTTTCCTCCCTGCTTTTGAGTACATTTAAATAGCAGAACTTATAAACCTCATTTTTTGTACGTTCGTTTGTTTTAAGGGAATGAGATAATTTTTTTTTTTCCTAATGTTTCAGTTTGGAATGGGATCTATGTATCTTAATTTTTATCATGTCAGAACTGGGCAGACTGCACTCCTCAGTCATCCAGGGACCCCAGTAGGTGAAGGACATTAGCCGTCCAGAAACCAGTTCATCCCATCTGCCTCAATTATTGACCTTAGGTTGAAATAAATCTCACTCTCGGATACCTCTCTTTTTCCTAAACAAGGAGTGTGGGCTAAGCACTTCATTATTTGACAGTTAACATTATGTGATATGAATATCACTCACAGCATTTCATGACTGAAATCAATCACTGTGGTGTAGAACAGGCGGAATTTTGAATCCAGGGATTTGAGATTCGGATGCAGAACAGATATTTCCCATAAAGGGTTGCCTAAACTTAATTCTTTGCAGTGATTTCTTAAATTAAAGGAAGATTGGTATATGAATGATACGAAGAATGACATGAGAAACAAAGCTACTTTAAGGAGATTTTTATTATTTGGGCATTAAGAAAGGACAGAACAAGACCAGGAAAGCAGTCTGCCCCATACTCCCCAGCACAGGTGTGCAAGCCTTTGTAGGGTATGCCATAGCAGGAACTAGCTCTTAGGTGTAAACATACTTAGACATGATTAAAGAAAATCCTTGTTTCAGTGGTGGGAGTGTAGATTCTGCCATTTGCTAATAAAGAATTCAATACTTGCATGAGATTTAAGAAAAGAAAGAAATTGATTTACAGAGGGACTTCAGCACTTAGCTCCATTAATTCAAGTAGGTAAGCCATAAGCCTGGCTGACTATTTACATCCAAATCCCAAGACGTGAAGAAACACAGAAAGAAACACATGAATAAATTAATTGCATGCCTGCTCGTACTTCTCCAGCTCCGTGTGGTAGATCTGTCGGATCTGGGAGAGATTGTCTCTGTAGTCTTGTATTATATTTACTGCAAAGATATTCCTTGCCACCTTGCCACATGAAAGGGCCAAGTGATTCTGTGTGCAAAGCACACGAAATGTGAAAGTATGGACAGCAACTCAAAGGTGAAAGGCAAAAGAGGCTTTTACAAACTATAACACATACAGGTAACTGTTCCATCTGTGTTCAGGGAAATTATCTTCTGTTGACAAAATGGCAATTACATAGATTTTACTGTTCACAGGGTAAAGAGAAGAAAATATAGGAAAACTCACCACTAAATTTCCTATCACCATGACCAGCAGAAAGACAAGAAGGCACAGTGGTTGTTCAGCAACCACCATGCAGTCCCACATCGTTTCAATCCATTCTCCACACAGAATTCGGAAAACAACGAGGAATGAGTGGAAAAAGTCCATCATGTGCCAGCGTGGCTTGCCATTTTTGTTTATTTTATAGCTGTTCTCCCCATAACTTCTCCCAAAAAGTTGCACCCCTACTATAGCGAAAATGAAAACAATGATTGCCAGGACAAGGGTCAGATTACTCAGTGCTCCCAGGGAGTTACCAATTATTTTAATTAGAGTGTTTAAAGTCGGCCAGGACTTTGCCAGTTTGAAGACTCTCAGCTGTATAGAAACAGAAAACATAGTGTTAGACATCAACAGAGATAACCCATCTTTGCACCATTCGAATCCTGCAAAAAACATTTTACAGATATTCTGAACTATTGCAGCAATGTGATGTTTGTGGCACTGTGACACTAATACTTTTTAAAAAGTATTTATAGTTTTGTATTTTTTTTTAAATTGGACATGATTGGAAACTTAAACTCCCTGCCTCGTAAAGGACTAGGCTCACCTGAGTCCCTAGTAATTGCTTGGCCCACACAGGGAGGTATCCATGCAATGTTCTTGATGTAGAATAAGGTGTCTAACTTACATGTAACACAGAGGATCAAAGTTGGGAGACCAGCTGCTATATTACTGTAAAACCAGTCTATCTTTTGGTAAAGCAACTTGAATTGGTCCATAGTATGTGATATGAATAGCTTAACAATATTTCATATCTATTTTCAAGTATTATTTTTTTCTGTATTTGTATTCTAATGCTTTGTTCTTAAGTTTCCTGTGTTAGTTTTTAGTTTTTCACACCAGTTTTATAATGTGTCTACTCTGGAATAATTTTTCCTCTAAATATTTCTTCATATATTCCAAAGATATATATATATACGTCATTGAACTCTGACTAAAATCACAAGGAGTTTCAGAGCATGTTTCTCATTCCTAATGCCAAGAGCAGGAAAAAAGCATTTCAAAAATAATAATCTCCTGCATCCTAACTGCAGACAACAGAAGAATTCTCCATTATATTCACAACATAATGTTTTGTACAACTGAGTAAGTGCGAGGCATTACCAGTCTAAAGGATCGTAAAACTGACAGGGTTCCTCCTTTTCGTCTTTCTTTCTTGCCTCTGTGTCTGGGTAAACTCAGTTCAATTAAACTTAATGTGACAATTACACTGTCAAAAATATTCCAGGGCTGCTGAAAATAATAATAGGGATCTAGAGCGATGATTTTTAAGATCATTTCTGCAGTGAAGATTCCTGTAAAAACCTGTGACAAAGAAACAGTAGCATCAGCCTAAAAGTTGCCATGAATTTATCTCATCTTTAGATCATGTTCCCACAAATAACATTCATGGACAGGTCAACAAAACCCATCTTTATGAACTTCTAATGCACTTGCAATTAAAATGTGAAGGTTGTTTTCTGCCTCATCAGGGGTATTTTAGAAGCACATCAATAAATTCTAGGAATTGTCTATATTAGAAGTTTAGACTTTATAAATTCAGAGTTTGTTAATCTTTAATTTTTACAGTTACTCTTTATGTCTCAAGTGAAGACACTCATCAATCAGTCCTTGGTATAAAGTGTCACATAGCTGAGAGTTTGCTTACCAAGTTGCCTACATTAAGCATCGATTTAAAATTCTCTGACATATTGTTGTGCTCCAGTGCCATGAACAAAGTGTTCATCACAATGCAAACAGTGATGAGAAGGTCAATAAAAGGATCCTTTATGAAAGCAGAAACTTTTTTCTTGATTCTCAACCAGAGCGGACAACAGTCCCAAATTAGATACTTTAAAGCAAAATCACTCAGGCACGGTGGGCATTTCCGCTGGGATTCTTCGAGTTCTAAATGCAAAAGAAAAGCCCACTTTAATTAAATAGTTATCCCTGAGCAAGATGGTTAAATAACAACTTCAAGTATTCAAACAACCACAGAAGAAAAAAGAAACCTCATACAGAGCCCCAAATCTTCCCTGCACTTTCTATGATTCGTGGAGTCCCTACATCAGCTGGTAAACATAAAGACAAAATTCAGAGAAAAATGGATTCAGATTTCATTCATGTGAATGTAGTTCATAAGCCTTTGGATTAGGTTTTATTTGTCTTAGACTTGCACAAAATCATTTAAATACAGGTGTTTATCATGCAGAGGTCACACCACAGCCTCTCATGCTAGAAGCTCTTGGCAGTATAGCAGCTAAGGCACTTTTCACCTTATCCTTAAGTAGATGTCTAGGACATCAGCTGTATTATGCCCAACATGTCTTTGTCTCTTTCGACTCTCACAGAGAGTCTACAGAGTCAAGGGCAGCCACAGGCATTCTGACTGAAGCTGAGACAAATCCAAACCACAGCTCCTGAACTCTGGCCTCAGGCCATTCCTACAGGAAAGCTCATGCCTACCATTTCCCAGCTGATGCAAGCTGCCACACGTCTCCACTTTCTATAAGCAAAATGTGGGATAGAAGCTGTTCTGGCTTTGTCATTTACATCCTATTGGTTGAACACAAATCTCGTGGCCTTTCTTTCTTCACCATCAAGCTTTCTTTCTTCACCATCTTCACCATCAAGTTACATCTGACTCATGGTTTTCTAGCTGGACCTGTCCTTATTTTTTCCTACTGCTTAGTTTTCATTTCTTCTCCCCCAGGCTCAAGTCTCAGATTTTCCCCTACAGTGTGATCACATTGACCCATCCCCACTCCAGATCTAGCTCTTGTCTTCTGTTCTTCTAGATCAAATGGCTTCTTCTTTACGTACACAGTGTTGATCCAACAGAACTGGCGTTCAGGTTCCAGCAAAGACCCTTTCTCCTCCCTTTTCTGATTTTAGATTAATGCACAGCCACTTAGAGCTACAAGTCCTGTTCCATCCCAGTTCACAGCTGAAAGTGTGTAACAAAAGCCAGCTCATTGGTGAATTACACTGCAAAGCAAGGCTCCACTGGATGTGTTGCAACAGGTGTTCCCCAGTTTTGTGATTACAAATTAAGGTATCTCCCTGTCACAATGGTACCCCCCTACTAGATCCCACACTTGTGGTCAGAGAACGGGTGACTGAGCTCCTCAGCAGAGACGAAAGAAAACAAGACTTCCTCATCCTGAACAACTGGGGCTGAGGTTTTTCAGTAAGATCTTCAACAAAACTATCATTCTTCAAAACAACTGTCAGTGACACACCCGTCCTCCCCTCAAATTCATATGGAAAGGTAAGTTAAAGAAACAAAATAGTGAGACTAAGTATTCAAAACCCAGGAATCGCCACAACTGATTTTGCTTGCATAATCCTATCCTTCATATGCCTATGTCTCTGCTCGTGACACATGGTCAGTCACAGAGACAGGAGAGGACAGTATCCCAGTCCCACACCTCAGATGCTAAAGAAGCTCCTTCCACCCACCCTCACTCCAATCACTTTCATGGTCTCTCCTACAAAAAAGGATCTTACAATAGGGAAAAAATGTGTTCCAGAACATGAATACTGTGTGAAAATGCATTTGCTCTTAAAAAGAGCCAAATTAACAATGAAGTCCCAACTACACATCTAGAAATCACTGTTAACCCTTAAGAAACATATTGACATTTTGGCTATTCATGCTAGCGTTACCTTAGGATTGAAATAAGCATAATGAGGAACAACTTACCCTCCAAGACGCTGGTAATTATGCTGACTGCACTTGCTGCCCTTTGTCTCTGAAGTGCCTCGTTAAAGTACTCCACTGACAGATGAGAAGGCAAATGCATCATGCTGCTCTCATCATTTACAGCTGGCTGCTTGGAGAAGTAAACATGATTAGGGAGATACCACAGGAATAAAATGAAATAGGATGTGATGATGGGTAACTATGGAAGTTAATAGGAACAATGACACGCAGCCAGATAAATGTACCTACTTACAAGTTGTAATAGGTGCTGAGAACTAAGGTCCTACCCCTCAGTAATAATGCTGCAGTAAATGGATCCTGCAAACATGTAATAGCAACAGGGCAAGCACAAACCTTAGAAATAAATGTAGAAGGGGAAATAGGTCTAGGAAATATTTCTGAGACTAGTGGAAAATGAGAGAGATGAGGGACAAACTGGTAGTAAAGCATGTCTACCCACTTGAGAACTTGGAGACCAAGCTTTTGCATGATGCTAAAGGTGCTGTGAAGGAGAAAAAAATAACAGGTACTGCTCAAACTACCTGTCTGGACAGGGCATAAAAAGACTCCTTGGTGACTTGTAATTCCAGCACTAGGAACCTTGAAGTGTATGTTAACACAAGTTGTGCATAGCAGAAAAATAGAGTTTATAACATGCATGTTGAAGCAATGAACTCTAGTTTTTGGGAACTCATTAGAGTATTAAAAAACACTTTCTACTGACAATTTATAAACTCCCCACATCAGTATACTTCATTTCACTGTTTGCCATTTCACTGAAACTCTTAAGACGCGAAAAACCTGCCACTTATGGAGAAACAATAATCATAGAATCATTCAGATTGGAAAAGACCTCTTAAGATCATCAAGTCCAACCGTCAACCCAACACCACCATGCCTGCTAAACCATGTCCTGAAGTGCCATATCTACGTGTTTTTTGAACACCTCCAGGGATGGTGACTCCACCACTTCCCTGGGCAGCCTGTTCCAATGTTTGATAACCCTTTCGGTGAAGGAATTTTTCCTAATATCCAATCTAAACCTCCCCTGACACAGCTTAAGGCCATTTCCCCTCATCCTATTACTAGTTACTTGGGAGAAGAGACCAGCACCTGCCTCACTACAGCCTCCTTTCAGGCAGTTGTAGAGAGCGATAAGGTCTCCCCTCAGCCTCCTCTTGTCCAGACTAAATAACCCCAGTATAATATGAAGTATATACTTAAAATAATATCTTTTACTTACCAGATCACCCTTTCCCGTGTCTTCCATTACTGGTGGAAGCATCACTCCTTCCGAAGACACTGGATCTAGACTTACCCTGCTTCTTCCTCCTTCCACCACCGAAATCACTGCGTTGCAGTCATCCGCATTAGCCTGCTTGCTGCTCTGCACGCAGTTTGGGGTAGGGGGGTGAGAGCTGTGGCTCATTTGACTTTGCATGCTGGGACGTCTTCCTATCTGTGTGACCAACAGTGACCGACATTGGCTTTCATGTTCCCCAGCACTGCGGGTCTCCACATCACCAAAATCCGTTCTGGAATCAACTTCTAAGGAAGGTATTTGGAAATTGAAGACACTCCCATGGCTAAGTCTGCGCTTTGCCTGATTTGTGTTGGGACCGTACACCAGGCCAAGGAACGACTAAAATTCCAGGAAAAGCAAAAAAGGAAGAACGGTATAATATCATAGAGAAAATTTTAGGAGGCAATAAATGCTCAGAGTTTCATAACATTTCCTATCAACTATTGCAAGTCCAAAACTCTTACTTGATTTAGATTTTTTGGGAAGGATTTTGCTTAGACTGTAAAGGGTAGATAACAAAATTCTGTCAGCTATAGCAGCTATTTTTTGGATAAGTTTTATATTTTTATTTTAAATAAGAAATTTTTAACAGATAAGGATGGCACAGAAGTTAAACTCTGATAGTAATTCACATTTTCTATTTCTCAATGTTATAGAAAATGTATTTTAGCTGTCATTATAACTTTCCTTCCATCCTTTGTTTATAATATTTCCTTTTCAAATTAATTTTTACATGTAATCCTTCTTTATCCCAAAATGTCATTTATTTTGAAGACTTAATAGTGATCGGTGTTTGTAATGGGATTTGGTTTGTGCTTTCAAGCAATTTATTTCAGTATTAAAATCGGAAAAGCTGCAAGGATCTCAGATTCAGACAATAGATTACCAACTTTCGGTGACTGTCTGTGGACTGTGACTTGGGGAATTGTTGATCTTCTTCATTATCTTCTATCCCCAAGGACTTATTTCTCTTTTTCCTGTTGCTTCTTTCTTTGATTTCTTTGGTAGACAGACAAGAGGCTTCAAAGGAGCTAATTGACAGGATATCAATTCCTTTAATAGCCAATGACTGAAATTAAAACAGAAACATGGATGATATTTTTACTGAGTACTTTGAATATAAGCAGAAAGAAAGCACTTCTGGGCTCTATATTATTTCCACTTAGCAATCTGTGTTTAACAAAAGTCGTTAAAAACCTTCCAGTATGTGGTAACACTAAAAGAAAGAGGAGAGAATTTCCCCAACATGTGGAGCACTGAACAATTTGCTATTTGCAGTATGTTACATCATCGCAAGTATTGGGCCTGCCAGGGGCAAAATAATCACATTATAGCTCCTATTCCTCCATATGGCAGATTTGCTTACGATAAAAATACTCAGTTTGAAGATAATACTGTAGAATATATCCTTGTCCCCTAATAAAGTCTCAAACAGTATTAAAATTGTTTTTTCACTGGGGATTGTTAGGACTGTATTCACACTGTGAACGACTTTCCTTCCCATACTGAATTTAGGATAATGTTTTCAAAACACAGGAGTATTTTGTTCCAGAAGATTCTAGGCCATTTAAGTTATCGAGAGACTTTTCATTCAACTACAATAGGTTTTGGCTCAGTTGTTAATGTAGTTGACCAATGGAGTTACTGTATGTTTCTCTGCTCAGCAGTCCACAATTATAAAATAGAAGAAAAATTAAAAAACAACTACATGATCTTTCGGAAACTGCCAGCTGATGTAATTCTACACTTTCCAGATTTTAAAATACTTTTTTTCTTACAGTAACTATAGCCTTTAATGCTCATTATCCACAAAAAAAATTCATTGTTTCCCAGGAAAAATACACAGCTGAACACGGAATTGCTCCTGTAGCTCTAGGAATCGCTACTTTCAATAAGTTATCGCTTCTGTTCCCATGAGTCACTACTATACACAGCTGTATACATGGAGTAATGCTTTTTCTTACGCGACTGAACAGAGCACTGAGGCTAAAGCTTGAAAGGGAATAATCTACGTACCTCATGCTCCTTCTGTAATAATTCCATGGCTTCCCGAAATTGCCTTTCTTTTGCCTCCGTTTCAGCAATTGTGGCCTTGTTCTGGTCTTCGTATGCCATTGTTACTACAGCCAAAATCAAGTTGACTAGATAAAATGAGCCCAGAAAGATGACCAGCATGAAGAAGAGCATATAAACCTTCCCAGAAGCTCTGAGGGTCTGCAAGCAACACACCCCAGATATAAAAATTACTATAAAAAATACCAAACAGGCTTTCAATGTGTCTCTGAAATTCTTTAGAAGCACTCAGCTACCCAGACACAATGCTTTAGAAAGCTTAAGTGGAAATATACCTTCCCCAGCCCTTCTTCCCCCTCTTTCTTCCTCTTCCCGTACCATGACCTGTGAATCACTGAGCGCATACCCCGTGAGGATGACTGAGGAGGCATTGTTATACTTTTGAAGGACAATACAGGACCCTTTTAGAAGTTTTTTTTAAGTCCCCAAACCATCAGGGTGATAGAGTGCTATTGCTGAGAAGTACCTCATCATCCCTTCTCTAGGAGTCACAGCTTGCCGGCAGGGAGAAGGGAGGCTGTGGGCTCGATGGCTTGTGGCTATTGCTTTTATCTGAGTTTTCCTGTCCCTGCTACACATTTTCTGCTTCAGCTGTTGCTCTCCCTGGAATACCAGTTCTGAGTTATTATGCACAAAGCTGGTACCTGCTGGTACAGACGCTCCCAATAGTCCTGGGTCATCAGACGGAATAAGGAAAGAAAAGCCCATCCAAATGTGTCAAAACTAGTGAAACCATAATCAGGATTTGGCCCAACTTTCATGCATGTGTAGTCTGGAGGACAGGTCCTAGAAGTAATAATAAAAAGTGGAGCTCTTTTAATGGTGCAGATTTCAAGGAAAAACTTCAGTTTATGTGAAAGTTCTCATTATTATTCAGGTTTCATTAGGATGCAAACCAATTTTCTACTCCAGATAGTACTGGCTGGAAAGTGGGACGGAAAAAACAGCACCCACAACCCAGTAACAAAGGAAGAAGACAGGCTGGAACAAACCACCAACCCGGGACAACTCCCTTGTCATCAGTCCTCATCCCCTGCCCCTCATTGCAAAGCAGCCACATCTCTCTCCTTGTCCAAACCTGCCCTCCAAAATTCACATTTTGTTTTCCCAGTTTAACATTCATGAGCCTTTACAGAGAGGAGCATGTCTGTCCTGTGCTATATCAGACCCTTCACATATTCCATTCTCTCATACATCCATGGGGAAGGGAGAGACAACACTTCTGGAAGGGCTCAAAGGAATTTAGATCTGAATAAGCCAGCTGCAGGTTCATGCTTCACTCCCTACAATTATTAAATTATCTGACTGTTTACTGTATTTTGTTGTCTGTGTTCCTGTTTCTACATTCAGGGAAAGCCTGGAATTTCTGCTTTTGTCTCTTAAGACTGAGTAAATACAGAAGCACTGAGGCAGAGAAAACTTTCAATGAAGAAATATTCTTAAGTGCACTTACCCAGCACCAGAACCACAGAGCAAAATATCGGAGGTGCCCTCTTTCTTAGCAAAGTATGCTATAAAACAAAGACAAAAAATTTTAAAACTTAAACACTTTCTATCCTGAATCCTCTATCTTTTAATGGGAGTAGCAGTGAGTAATCAGTGACCTGTAAATGTATGTGCACATGCATACAAATTGATACGTAGCGAATATGATATGAGCACTAGAGAGAGGTTTCCCACACTCACAGTAACTGCACCTGATTGCAAGATGACCTGTCCGCGCTTGTCAACATGCATATGCATATGCACAAGTTTCAGACTGAAGGCGGTCCTTGAAACAGAAATTTCTACATTCAAAATTACTTTTGCCACATCTTTTGCCACATCTGCGTAATGGAAATAAAGAATTGGAAGGCCCAGGCTCAAGCACAGTCCCTGTTTTGGCAATCGTTAGCACAAACTCTGGCACAGTTTTGGTCTGTGGCAATTAGCCCTCTCCAGGACAGCGTACAAATGTCATTTGGGGTAGCATAGACCAGTTCTGTTTCCAATAAACAGCAACAACATATAGAAACACAAAACCCCAGCGCTGCTTTGAGGAGGAAGAAAGGGTATTTGGCTGTGTGGATATACACCATGCCATGTCACTGCTGAGTCAGACAGCAGGTCCTAACCCTGCTTAGTTGAGAAATAAAGATTTCTCCATTAGGATGCTGGAACTGTGCCCTTTTTAACCTCTTCCCCTGTTTCTCTTAGCATGAGTTACTCTGATGCCCGAGCTAGCAGCAGACAGAAATTAATAGCTTTAGTGCTAATAGCTAATTAACCCCACTAAGATAAGAGTTTATTATGCCAGATACAAGGGATGTCTCATGTCTTCCTGGTGCTTCCCAAACCTCAGCTGTGCTCCTCAGGTAAGTCAGCATGATTCAGAGCCAGCAGGAATCTTTAGCATCAGCTGTACCCTGCCATGTAAATAAACCATAAAGGAAAGAGTCACTATCTAGGCTACTTTCCACCCAAAAAGTTGTTCAGGTCTGCTCCTGCCAGCTGACAAAAAGGTTTTTAAAGGATATTCAGTGATTAAGCTTCAGAGAATCATACTAATATGTAGTTCTTCATGTTGGAGATCGGAACTGCACATAAAGTCATGACCAAAGCAGACCATAAAAGATATACAAAAAGCCATTTAATAGAAAACTGGGCTTACAGTGCTACAAGTCCTAAATCCTGTAGGAAAGTCATCTAGCTTTCACTAAATCTGTCTGGACCCTCCTGTTCCCTGCGCCATCATTGGAACTCACGCTGCACACAAGATGTATGACATAGGGTGTGAACAAGACAAAGCTTGTGAAGCAACACAGATGTTTAATTTCTTGAGCCCTACATTCTTTAGGTCATAGCCTTTATACAGCTTCAATGTTCTGCATAAAGAAAAGAAAAAAAAAGTCAGGCGGTTTTGTTTCTTGCTTCTTCAGCACAGAAAATTATTATTTTTAGCCAAACTTTGTCATGTCCACTGCCTCTTGTGTGGTGTTCTAGTCACTGCCTGGTTTCTTTTGAGGTTTCCTATCAATTATGATTTTCACAACATTCTGTATACATAAATCACTTTGTTCTTAACTGTGGTTTTTTGGTAGGTGCAAGAGTTTCATGCAAAAAGTCTTTCCTCAGATATCTTCTGTATAAAGAATTTGTCGCCCTGGACTATGAAGTTATTAAAAAGCAATCCTGTTTGAACAAAACTTCCACACAGAGTGTATACAAACAACAACCCTGTGTGGCTTTTTAATGTATTTCAACATTTCCCCTGGGAGAATGCTTTCCTCTCTATGTAACTGCTGCTATGTCTAAACTTGCTGGTGGAGATTTTCTTCAGTGATGAAGATATCTTGATGCTCCAGGCATAGATCTTGTTTACTTTGAGTTTTTTTTTTTAAAGTGTATTGAGGCTCTTCCTTTCACACCAGGCTTTTCCTTTCCGAATTGCATCTCATATTTGCTATTCCTCTGAGAATGCTTTGGTGCATTTTCAGATCTCTACTCTATGCTTCCATCACCAGACTTAGTCAAGGCATATACATGAGAGATGCACATTGTAAGTATCTTCTATAAGACATAAAATAAGATCCATAGGATGTGAAGAAGAAAGTAACTTTGACTTCTAAACAAATTCCTCTGTTACCAGCTGAAGAATAATTCACTGGGCATCAAAATGAAGATGTATGGGCTCTTTAGTGTGTAGTAAAATGTGAACTTTTGGGAATTACATCAGAGAATGAGCTAATGTGTGTTTCAGTTATTGTAATTTCATTCTGGGAAACAGATCTGGACGTTCTTGGAAAATCTGGTAATGCTGTTTCTTATAATGAAAGGAAGGGCTGCATTCCTGGATGCCTGCAAGCTGCTCTGGAACTCTGAAGGCCATTATCACATAGTTGCTCATCAAAATATCAGGCATCAAAATATCAATATCATTTATAGCCGTGGTTATATATGCATGTATAGGTGACTATTATCATCCAAAAAAAAAAAAGATTAAGGAGAAAAATTACCTGTATCATTAGCAAACATTTCATAGGATTCCCATGTTTTGTTAAGGAAATAAGGTAATCTTTTTATACCCTCTGTAGAATTGCTCACACACTTTTGCCTTAGATTGCCCTTAAAAAGCTGGAGCCCTATCAGGGCAAAGACACTCAGGCAGAAAACTGTCAGGATCATCACATTGGCAAGTTTCTTAACAGACTGGATAAGTGCCCCTACAATGATCTTGAGTCCTAGGAAGACAATATACAAAGGAAAAACAGGATGAAAACTGGATTCGTCATACTTGATTAGATTTAAAACATTCTATAACAACCAAAGTACCAAAATTACTGGTTGATATGTGGCAAATGTATTTGCAATGCAAATATAGTTTGGATGAGAGAGTAATTAATCGGAGAACTTTTTTTTCCTCATTTGATTTACCCTAAAATTTTCAGATGTTTCTTTAATCCCTGTGAAATATTTAGGCAAGGATGAGGAACCAGAGATAGTCTACTTTCTTACCCAGAAGGAGTAACATCCATAATTCAGATGAAATTTCCAACACTGGTAATCTGTGAAGAAACTGGAAACACTGGAAACAAAAATGACTATGATAAAAAGACCAGAAAAGAAGACAGAGGGAACCTACTAGTTCTGAATTTATTTTTTGTCTTGAGAAAGTATCCACTGGCTTTATAACTAAGGGAAAAGTGAAAAATCAACTCTTTCCCCGAGGATGACGTAAAATGATTAATAGTAAAGTCCATTCAGTCACCAGAGATGTTTCAGCTGAACTACAACACCTAGACCAGCTAGAAGAACATTCTGTAAAAATGACATTATAAAGGGTTAACAAAATTTCTAAAAGCATAATGAAAATAAATTAAATACAAGATTGTTTCTAACGCTTGATTTATTCTGGTTGGGCCAGGTGAACTGGGACACTGTTTGTGTCCACAAATTCAGCTGCATCTGCAATCAATGAAAGATACAGAAAAAGAAAAAAAAAAAAAGGCAAAAGCCAACATTTTGATTGGAGCAAAGAATCAGTTGCATGTAGCAGAAAATATTCAGCAAATAGGATTTCTTACCTGGGACTATTGAAATGGTTTTTAAAGCTCTCAGAACCCTGAAAGTCCGAAGGACTGACATGCTCCCCAAGTAGCTAAATGCCCCCACGTACCTGTAAAGTCAGGACATGATCTGTCAAGTGGTTGAATGGAGTACACAGGGCAATTATTTTACAGGGGTCATTCTTAATTGTCAGTCCTTCCAAGCACAATTTCAGTATTAATCAACTAAATATCACGGATTTTGCTGAAGACTTGTAAAATAGAAACCCATTTCTTGATTATTGGAGTTTCCTTATGAGGTAGCTCTTGGCTTGTGCACAGCTGCTTTTGTGTCAGCATCTTAAAATATCATGCATTTAAAATTTAAACAAAGATAATATTCAAAATTATTCATTTCAGGCTGAAACACTGTCTGAACTGGTTTAATCTCCTTTCTGTAACTGTACTTTAGCAGTGTACTGCAAACTGAAGTTCAGACTATGTTGTTCGGAGCTAAAGAGCCCAAATTTAATCCGCTGTCTTTGTGTCTATAGACCCCACCCTATTTTCAAAGTCAACTTTCATTCACAGGATCGATATGCCTGTACTTGACAGCCCAGCTATTACATTTCACTGATTGAAATGCATCCGTTCACGTACACACACCGCAGACTATATCTTGTTCTGCACAGCTCTATTCCTTTCTTTAGACACATACACTGTTGCTATACAGTGAGTGATAAAACAAGGGGAAGAGACAATGTCCTCGATAGTTTCAGAAGCAATTAGGACCCACGGGGTTTTTTTGTACTGCAGGCAGCCTTTTGCCCCATAGCATCAAGGACTTGAAATACAGAACATGAGCACAGGTAATCCATATTTTATATGTTTCCACTTACGCCATAACGATAACACTGAAATCCAACCAGTTCCAGGGATCGCGAAGGAAAGTGAATTCATTTAGACAGAATCCTCTTGCCAATATTTTTATCAATGATTCAAAAGTGTAAATGCCAGTGAAAGTAAATCTAAGGAGAGGAGAAAAGCGTCAAAGGAAAACAGCAATATTAGCAATTAGCTGAAGAGACACAGCCAGGCTATTTACCGTCTAGACCAACAAACCAAGCCAATGCTGCAGGGAAGTAATGGAAAGGCTGCTGTTCATTTCAGTGCGTGCTATCAGTATCTGACTCATACGGAGTTTGAGACAGTAGCTGACTGCAAGCCAGATATGGCTATTAACGAGCATGCCTGTGACATGGCGCTTTGGCATTCAACAACTTTTTTCAGAGCTCTTTCATGTGAGTCGCCATAATTTAAGAAACACAAACCTCTTAGCTACTTGCTAAAATAAAGATCAAAATCTTCTCTGGTTTTGAGTGGCCAAGGGAACGTGTGATATGCAGTGTGTTATTTGCTTTGGACACGTAGCATCCATTTCTGTGCAGAACATTTAAAACACTTAGAGAAATACAAGAGTACAGGATTGTCAATTTAAGATGGTAATTATTCTTATTAATAAGAAATTATCAGTAAATAAGAAATTATCAGTAAAAGCTCTTCTGGACTTACTGAGTGCACTCATCATTTCAACAAGGCAGTGATCTCCCTACAGAATTCAAAAGGCATTCATTTGGTAGTCAGCAAATGCACTAAGAAATTATATAGGTGTAGTGCTTTCCTTTCAATTTGGAAAGAATTATTCTGAAATTACTATTGAAATGTATTTGAACAGTAAACTTGATGCCAACAACAGATACAACTCCTCTAACCTTTAATGCTCTCACAGGTAGAGAAGTATCTCGGCATCTTCTGGAGATTCGTATATTAACACCTTGCAAACTCTTGTTGCTGCTTGTATGAGGATTTGCCATTCCCAGTCATTTGAGTGTTATGTAACATGAGATAGTCGGAAACAATTTTAGACCTGTTTTTAAAACTAAGTGTTTTGGAATCTTTTCCTTGGCATTAGGTGTTAGAATTATCCCAGTTGGTATTCTAACATTTTTATGCCAAACTGAAAAAGTGAGAGTTGAAATATTATTTTTAAAAAAATAAAACCATGGGATTATCCAGTTTAAGTGTGACTACAAAGGCAGGGATTTATTGTGATTTAACGTTGCAAGCATTGACAGCTCTGAAGGTAAGAGTGTCCTGCAGGCCAGGAGCTTCTGACAGAATGTTTTATTAGAGCAAAACTCAGCATTTTAATATTACTAAAAAGAATTATAAAAGGCAGTAGCTCTTGATGTCCTTCATCAGCATCAGCAACAATGGGAAATGTGTTTAGACAGACATGAACCTAGTTCAACAGCAGAACATAATCTACACTTACTTTGTCCTATAACACCACAGTTATTGTAGATACTGAGATTAAAGACAAAAATACTCCCTGAAAGAAAAAAAAAATGACAAAGTCCTAACACAAGAAACTTTCCTTCTAAATACCCCCTAAACTATCTTGAGTGAAGGCAATAAGTCTCAATAATTCCATATAACTACAGAATTAAAAAACATACATACCCACAGGATACTTACTCAACATACTTGTTCCACGAAGGAGATGGAGAAGTCTTAGAGGACTCAGTCAGAGCCATGAATACACAATTAGTTATAATAGTGCACATGATAAACCAGGTGAATAACGTAAGTCACAGGAGTGAAGGCAAAGAATGTGACATTGATTCAGAAATGTACCTAGATATTCTATCAGCCACAGATGCAGTATCTGGTTTTGAGTTTAAAGCACATGTAAGGAGACCATGCACATGTATTTGCTGATTTTGAGTCATATTAGGTGACAACACACTATTGTTATTCATGCCATCTGGACTTCTGTATGGGCTAGAGGTGTGCTGCTCCAAGTATCGCGAACTTGGTAAAAGGATCCTCAACCGCTCAAAGAGTGGGAGGAAAGATGCACTTTTAGTTTCATTTTATAGCATAAAAGTTAAAAACTTGCCCAAGGTCACACATATGAAGCCCAAACCTGACTCTACATTGGCAGAGCTGTGCTATTCTGCAGGGACAGCGTGAAGTCTGCCAGCATACTTGTAGGTGTCTCAAAGGACTCTAGATGCCCAAGTTTAGCTAACTCTTGGGGCTGCCCAGCTGCTCTCTGGGACCTGTTGACTACAGAGTATGAACAAGAACTTAGGCATTGAGCTTATGTGTAGACACTTAAGCTTAAGTGCCTGGTCCTGGAGCTGAATCTCATGCTTTGTGTCATATCATAGGTTTTGGCAATCCAGGAGGTAGATGTGCATGGGAAAGACATCTAGCCTTTTCATCATCCATCCCCTCCATCCCTACAAAAACGTCTCCTGGCTTTAGCTCTAGGCATGGTCAAACTGTCACAAATTCAGGAGCTGGACCACTAGTGCTGAAATACCGATATCAGCCAACGTGCTGCCCAGGGAAAGCCTTAGATAAGAGGCATCACTCCTCCAGGGATGTCATTACACTGCTACAATGACATCTTTGGACCCATTACAGCTAACTCAGCACCACAAAGCCAGGAAATGGCTGGAAATCTAAAATTCACTCAGGGATACTGCAGATTCTGTACTGGCCTGATTCAGCCCCAAGCAACAGCTTTATTGGGCTGGTCTCATTCCCCAGTGCCAAACTGGAGCAATACACTAGTGATTCCTGTCCCTTGAATTTGATGTATGAGGTGTGATCTACGTTACCTTTATATTCCAAACTCAATCCCTGCTACAGCTTCCCTGGACATTTTAACTTTCATATATCAAAGGTATATTTTTTTAATCTGATTTTCTAAAGAAACTAAGTTTGTGTAATTTTTCTTTCTATGTGTTTTCGTATGTGTGCCTACCTACCTATTTTTTCTTAAAATTGATCGGTGCTTGATCAGCTTTGGTATGAGCTGAATTTAATTCCTGTAGTCTGGGTAAGCAGAAAATGAGAAAGAATATGGAGATCTTATGAGTCTTCTTACTGGTAAAGGCTTCAGTATGATCTATTTGTTTATGAGACATCAGGAAATCAACAAAAGAGATCATTCTCAAAACTCAAATCTTTAGAAAATCAGGCTTTAGTACCACCAGTACTCACAAAACTATTTATTTCTAAGTAGCACAAGAGCACCAAAACAATAATAATGTCTAAGGTAACACATAACTAGAAATAATCTGGAGTGAGGAAATGACTAAATTCATTTAATGTTCTAAAATACAAAAGCACAGGATTACACAGGGTTTTGTACTCAGAGCGAATGAAGTGAAGAAAAGGATATGAATGTACCAAAATTTTAATTGCTGTTCTTCGGATTGGATGGAAAGGACTGAGGATCCATAAGGCACGTGTAGCAGTAAATCTGAAGATTGTTTTCTGCTTGTTTAGCACTATGAATACCTTTAAAAAAGAAGAAAGATGAAGTAAAGTTTTCAGGAAGATGAACAGAGAACAGATTTTTGTACTATATCCTGTTGTATCAGCAAGAGCTTGACTTTAACTTTAGTCTGTTTGTTTAAATGAAAAGACTCTTTGTAACACTTTGCTACCCTTTCATTATAAACTGATGAAAGAGTTAATACCCATTAGTTGTCAAACTGCAAAAAAATCCTCAAAATGAACTTCTTTTTTAAACCTTAGGATTTGCAAATATTTGTTCACAGAAGTAATCTTGCTTATGACTATTCTCTTAAAATAAATGGAACCTCTCACTGAGTCAAGGTGTACAGAGGTGGAAGGAAGAATTGTATCATTATCTGCTATTGTTGATAGCGATCCTCTGGCTCTAATACTGCAGAAATTAGTTCAAAGTATTAACCATTTCTCAAGCAAGAAGCATAATTTCCAATGGATTAGTTCCCATTTCTCTGTTCTTTATTGAAAACAACATTCTTCAATAATTCATGGCTAGAATATCAAGCTTGAATAAGCAGGTTTTAAGGATTCTTCAGCAAATGTTTTTAAATAATCTTTATACTTAGGTTATCACTTATTGTACATGTAAGTGGAGCATAAGCATTGAGGTAGAGGGAAACACATAGTTTCAAACCATGGAATATAAGAAAAATTACAGACCTATTATAATTTCTTGTAGATCTTACTCAAAACCCCCTTTTCTTCCTTTATCCATTTTATATTTTCTGCTTCCATTCTGTTTCAAATGTCAATGAATTTCATATTATTTAATTCCTATAATTCAAAAGTACGTTTTTTTTAACAAGATTAGAGCATGTCATTCAATTGTCAACCACCTGCATTATTAGAACCTAGAAATAGATGATAGTTTTCCAAAGGAATGTTTGGTGGATCATTCACATAAATACTTTTTAACATCACATTAAACTAAATTAAAATCCAAGCTTCCTGCTTGACTCTAACCTTATGATCTTTGTAGTATGGGTCAAGATCCTCCAGGGGTTCCCCAATGAGCTCTGGAGGGGGAGTTCCATAGAGAGCTGGTAACTTCTGGAAAGCTTTTAGGTCAAGTTGAGGACGTGGCTTCTCCTCAGGTTTCTGGTCTATAGTATTTCTTCGACAATTCCTCTTGGCAGCAATTCTCTTTTCAATAGCAGCCAAGGATTCATAAGTGAACTTACGGAAGTTGTTGGTACCAAGTAGTAAGAACTCAGCCATCTTTCCTTCTTCTCTTCCTGTCACTAATTCTGTCCAAATAATAGAAACAAGTAGAAAGGAAGCCAAGTAACTCCAAAACAGGTAAGTTATGAAAATTAAACAACTGATTGTCCATGCAGGACTAATAACATAAACTTTCTGAGCTATCAGCTTCTGAAAAGATACCTTTTTCAGTGAGATGTGTGTTCGGTACTTTTTTTTTAAATTCTGTGTATCTGATAGGAAGTGGGCAGACCTTTATAAACACACGGGTATATTTAGAATCATAGAATGCTTTGGATTGGAAGGGACCTTTAGAGGTCATCTAGCCCAACTCTCCTGCAGTGAGCAGGGTCATCTTCAACCAGACCTGGTTGCTCAGAGCCCCATCCAACCGGACCTTGAATGTTTCCAGGGATGGGACATCTCCCACCTCTCTGAGCGACCTGTGCCAGTGTTTCACCATGCTCATTGTAAATAATTCCTTCCTTATATCCTGTCTAAATATACCCTCCTTTAGTTTAAAACTATTGTCGTATCACAACAGGCCTTGCTAAAAAGATTTCCCCCATCTTTCCTATAGGCCCCTTCAGCTACTGGCAGGCTGCTCTAAGGTGTCCCGGCAGCCTTCTCTTCTCCAGGATGAACAGCCCCAGCCCTTGGATCATTGTTGTGGCCCTCCTCTAGCCTGCTCCAACAGGTCCATGTCTTGTGCTTGGCACTCCTGAGCTGGACACACGACTTCAAGGGAGGTATCACCAGAGTGGAGCAGAGGGGCAGAAATACCTCCCTTGCTCTGCTGGCCATCTTTCTTTTGATGCAGCCCGGGATACAGTTTGCCTTCTGGGCTATGACCACACATTTTTGGCTCATGTCTAGCTTTTCATCCACCAGTACCCCCAAGTCCTTCTTGGCATGGCTGCTCTCAACCTCTGCATCGCCCAGCCTCTATTGGTAGCGGGGGTTGCCCTGACCCATGTGCAGGACCTTACACTTGGCCTTGTTGAACCTCATAAGGTTCACAAGGCGACTCTTCTAAAGCTTGTCCAGATCCCTCTGGATGGCCTCCCATCCTTCTGGCATGTCACCTCATTTAAGACACCTGTTATCCTAAATTATCTTTATTGTCTTTATTTCTGTTGTTCAGAGAAAACCTAAGGTGCTAGTTTAACCCAGTATTTGGAAACAGAATAGCAAAACTCAGCAAACCACAACAACATCAAATATCTGGAAGCTGTGTCTGCAACAGAAGGACCAAGTACTAAATGAACTGGTGCAGATGTAAATACTCAGATGGATAACCACCATCCTGTGGTGCCAGCACAGGAACAAGCACTGTCCAAGCGTCAGAAGATGTAACACTTGACCCATAGAGTCAGTACTGACTGACATGGTGGACAACAATGCTTGGTCTGATAAGTATCAAGCACAAGGTTTACATTTCGTGCCTGCTTGTCAGAACAACAAAAGTGAGATTATAGTAGAAAAATACTCTGCACTCTTTAAATGAGAATTTTGGTCAGGTATTGGGTAGGATCCACTCAACTAAATGCTACCTGAGTCCATACTTTGACAGCACCGTGAAGCTAACCTTCTACCTTAACGCTCTGAAAAGCCTCAAAGCGAGCCCATGAAGTGCACGTATATTGACAGTGAAAAAACTGAAAATGGTACACGGAGTAAGATGATCCAGACCTTCACCCTTGTGCTAAACTCATTCAAAAGCTCTGAGAGGAGATTTCTCCAAAATATTTCCTTTGATTATGACCTCTAGGAAACCACTGCTGATTCAATACAGAGTGATGGAGCTACTGAGTCAGTGTAGTCCCACCTGCAGAGTGAAATGATCCCATCTGGTCGAGGACCTTACCCAGGATGGATCACTGCTGAGTCTGCATGGATGAAGATCACATTAGAGGTACACAGCTGGGTCTTTCCATCCAGAAGTTGCCACCACCACTTCAATGTGCCCTTCAAAGCTGACTCCTTAACTAGCTTATCTTGGAAAGTTTAAGTTGTCCTCACCAGACACCTGCCAGATGACCTCCTCTTACACCGTTGCTTTCCAGGTACTATGTGTGAAATCCCAGGAAAACACAAAGTATGAATCAAGAGGCTTTGTTTTACTGAAAATAAATCATTTTATTGCCCATGTGCTGACTCCCTGTATCTTCCCTCACTATACAATGCCATTTCAGTTCTCCCCAGATACATGATTTCAGTTGTCTTCACGTTGCTGGGCTGAAGGAAACCATTGCTGTGAGAACAACACCTAGAGGCCAGTGACAAAGTAACTGCAGTGAAATCTCTTCATTTTTGCAGTTTGCCTGCCTCTTCCATTAAATAGGCACACAAAATTATAAACATGAAAGTAATCCTTCCTTCCAGCACAAAACAGCAACGTTTCTGGAAGAGAAATAGGACATTCAGGCAAGAATAGTCAGTATTTTACACTTGTCAAGATCAAGCTAAGAATCTGGAAGCTGTGTGTAGTATTATCGCAAAGATGAAAACAGCAACATCCACTCCCAAGTTTTCAGGTCTTCACCTAGCCAAAGTGGTATTTATTTTGTTGATGCTTAGAGTAATTTAGATGCTGTGGTATGAGTAATGAGAGCTGTGAATGATGCATGAAATGACACAATTTCTGTGCAATGCACAGAGGGAATGCAATAATTACTTTATCCTGCTTTGTGCCAAATCATCCAGACATACCCATCTCTCCACACAGGGCTTCCATAAAAGTCTACCTGACCTGAAAAGTTCACCATTAAAAATTCTGAGTTTGTTGCAGATTTCTTTGCAGTTTTCTCTCTTCTCTTCAATTCCATAAAGTCATCTTTCAGATCCCAGAAAAGAAACTTTGATTGCCACTCTGTTCTTCCTCAAGACTACTAGAAGGCAGAGCAAAATCTAGGAAGAAAAGAAGTTGCTGTCTAACACCAATGATGGGGAAATAGAAGGAAGCATGAGGGCACATAGAGTCTGCAAGTCCTTGGCCAGAGACCAGGCAGGGGAGCCTTTCCTGGTTGTTTTATAAATTTGTCCACAGAAGACTAAACATTAAGGAAATGGCATAAAGTCTTGTGCTTGCTGTCAGTAGTAAACTTTCCACTGATAGCAGCTGCAAGCCATGGAGTAAAGGCTAAACTACACTTTTCGTTCATGGGCAATTCTGAGCTACTTAGCCTAACACTGAATAAAATATAATGATTATTAAAAATGGAATAAATCAGGAAAAAAAATGTTCCTGATTCATTCAAGCATCTTTAAAAATATCCCCGAATTTCTGTTCCTCATAGTCTCAGGGAGGATAGCATACAAAGTACAACTGAGAGGTATTTAATTTTTCATATGACCAGGGCCAGATTTAGCAATTTGACCAAAACAGGTAGAAAGTGTTAATGTAAAACTATTTTTGCCCTTGATGTCATAGAAGCAATGAACTAGCATTTTGGCCTTTTCTCAAGACTTGAAATACCTACTAAACAGCGTGACTTCTAATATCTACGTAAAATTAAAAGGTTTTTTATTCTTTGACTGACTGAAGACCAGAGAATGCTCAATGAAATCAACATGATTGAAGAATAATAACAAGGAAACAAAAAGAAAAGCATTTATGACTTATTCTTTTAGCTGTCAAATGTATTTTCTGTGAATTCTTTCTCAAATACCAAAATATGCACCTAAGCAGCTTTCTGAAGTAAGGCTTTTTCTTCCAAATGTGTTTTCTTCTTTGGGAATATCCATTGTGACAGTCTAGGAAACAAGGTTATTGTCCAAGATGTTTTCTCTCCTTTTCTTACTATTACAATCACCTCAATTCAAACCTCAGCTAATGAATAGAAGTTGTTCTCAATTATTTGTGATTTCCTGGCTTCACGATCTATTATGCAAAGAGATGAAAACATGTTGACAATTACCGTAAGCAGCATGATCAAGGTAATTATTATGATCAGAGTGGCCAGGAGTTCCTTATTGCTTTTTTTTTTTCCTGTAGCTTGGATGATTGCAATTCTTGTCTGTTAAAACTGTCCCTTTGGTTTAAAAAAGCTTTCATAATATGCACAGAAATTATCACTTAAGTAACTGGAATAACAGCTGTTTGAAGACTGTATCTGAAAAGCCTTGTCTTATTGGAACAACTGAAATGTTGTTCTTGTCTTCAGTTTAGTTGATTTTTGTACACTTTTGCATCTTATTCAGTGATAATATCCAATGCCTGTAGGAGCAAAGTTAGGGACTCTAGACTGATCCAGCTGTTTGTACCTCCAGCAATTATTTGAGGAGTAAAGAACATCAAGATGGACCTTGCAAAAACATGTCAACTGTACCACTCATAGTTACTATGGTGGACTGGGGCTGTGTTGCATCTTTCTACATCTGAATTTCCAGCAGATAAGACAAATCTTTCTAGATTTGAATAAGGAAGCTTTTACTTAACAGAAGTTCAAAGCTTCTGTAGAGCTGTTCTACTCTTTCCTCAAAAACTATTCTATATTTTGAGACAGTTGATTTAATCAAACCACACTGACATTGTCATAATGATCTTTAAAACATGTATGAAAATAACTTTTGCATATTAACACATACAATTTTTTTATCATAGAATAGTTCAGGTCGAAAGGGAACTCAGGAGGTCTCCAGTTTAACCTGCTCCTCAAAGAGGGTCAGTCATGAGGTCAGGGCTTTATCCAGGCAAACATCCAAGCACAGAGACTGCCCAACCTCTCTGAGCAGCCTGTTCCAATACTTGACTGTCTCTATCCATTTGGACCCCTTGGTGTTTCAATTTATGCCCCTTGCCTCTTGTCTCCCCACCATGCACCACTGTAATAATAACAAAGAAACAAAGTATTGCATTAATTTGAAAGGTAAAAGGTAACACCCTCCCAAATGACTCTAGTAAGGAAAAAAAATATTATACCCACTTCAGCCCATTTAGTCCGCCTATTTATAACAGCCTACAAGCAACAGCTCACAGGTCTGAATAACACCATCCAGCACAGCTCCATTGAGACTGCCAAGGGAGACAACGATCAGCATATTTTCTCAGTAGTCTCACATCATTAGAACATCACACCTTACCTGAAGCAAGCTGTGGCACTGTCGTTTATATATTCCAGGTTAAACCACAAAAGTGTTTACCTTCCCTAGACAACCTGGCCAAGAGCTCCAGTCCTCTGAGTCTCCCAGGATGGCATCTGCATGAAAGGACACGGCAACAGCTGACTCAGCTACTCTATATCCTCCTTTTAATCAACAAAACTGAGGACACAGACCAGCTAATGATAAGTAAACATATAGCTTAAGACTTATCAGCTAATGATAAGTAAGCATATAGCTTCAGACACATGAAGAGTGCCAAAAATTGCAACTGATTTTTTTCATTGCCCGTAGAAGAAAACTTAGCGTGAAATAAATCCAACTCTCTCAATCTGGGATTTACAGCTTACAGTTTCCAGCACCAGGAAATGAAGGTAGTAAACAGTGTGGAGATTCACAATGTGCTTTGCAAAGACCTAATCAAGCCTGTTAGCATTCATCCAGAAAGCCCCTTTGGGTGGGACTGATGTTGCCTCACTGCAGACATCTCAGACTTAGACAGCCACATCTCCACTAGCTCTCCAACCGCCTGCTGAGACACCTCTTCATATTTCTTTCAGGATGAAATGAATCACATCTCAAAGGGCCAGTTGACTACAACTGATGGTGTGAGATGTCTCCAGTGAGATGAGATAAATTCAGCTTTTTGCATCCATTAGCTTATGCTTCTTGCTGATTCAACTAATGGACAACTGCTGAACTTCCAAAGACTAGTAATTCTACACAGTGGTAGCACTGGGCAAACATCATTAGTCACAAGCAGACTGTGAATACATAAAAAATCTAGGATTCCCTTATATTACATTGCTTCCTTAATGACTACATACAAGACAAGCCTTCTTAGCAATTAGTGAAGCATTAAGTCACATTTTCTTTTGCATGGTAAGGGTGGACTAATTTTCTGCTACTTTGCTATCATAAATAATTTAAATCTGTGCAGAGATCACTTTTTGTAAGTACTTGAGTAGTCAATTGACAAGTTGTCAAATGGCCAGTTGCAAGCCAAGGAAGTTAAGAAACATTGTGGCAGCACAGGAACCTGAGAGAAAAGAGCTAAAAAACTTTTAATGACCATAGAGTAACCCATTGCTGTAGGAGTTAGGATGAGTTAGATATAACCAGCACAGTTATTAGCATAAGCCCATGAACTTCAACTGGTGGCTTTGGTGTGCCCAGGGAAATAACCAAACCATGAAAACAACCTGTTGGTCATCAAGAAGTGCAAGAGTGTTCAGAAGTGGCCAGAACAAGATTGTGAGCACCAACAGAAAATCTGACAATGACAGCGCAATTTGAACTGAGTAATCATCAGCAAGGGATTCCCTACCCAGCCCTAAGGATAACCAGATAAGGTAACCAGAGGACAAAGAAAGACTCTGGTGGGAAACTCGATGGCCCAACACCAGGATTTAGGACCATCTCTCCAACCTCAGAGGACCCAGGGAGTGGAGAAGACCCCAAGGGACCCCACAGCCCAGGACTATGCATGGCATGACTGGAGCTGCAGTACAGGAACGTCATGTAACTCTGAAAATTGCATATATCTGTGATTAAAGTGTGTTAGTATCCAAGGCTGTTGACTCTCCACACTGCAGTCTTATATGGTGACCACTTCATAGAGATCTGAGATAAACATTTCCACTCGATTATGTTATGAAGAAGATTGACCAGTTGCTGGAAAGGATGACAGGGCAATAAAACTTAGGTGTGGAGTTTTAAAAAACAAAAAGAAGAGACAGGCTAGGACTCAGCCCTCTCCTAACTAGAATACCATGTGTGCTTAGAAACCCTGAGTAAAATGGAATATATCTTGATTTAGAAGTGCCATACCAAAAATATCAGCTGGTCTAGGGGTAGGTTTTAGAAGCATGGCAATAGAGTGTGATCTCATTTTTCAGACCTGCCAAGTGAGGAAGAGGAGGAGGAAAAGGAGAAGGAGAAAGGGAAATCCATTCATTCACCAAGCTTGGCAGGCTGGGTGTTGCCAAAGGGACAACAGTTGAAGGAAGGAACATGTGCTGCAGGTTCACATTTAGCAGCCAGGAGAGACAAATATGATTTTTAACTACAGATTTTCTATGGTGCTGGACTTCACCACCTGCAAACTTTACAGATATTAAAGCTTCACAGCACACAGAGGGAATGTGAATGCTCTTAACTCTTAAGGAATGAGAATTAAGCACTCTCTACCTCAAATTTGCAAGAGGTTAAGGACACCTATGAAAGAGTTGCTGCAATTGTATTCAGGTGGCATTCCTAAATGGTAACTTGGTTTTTTTGCATTTGAGATTTAGGCCTCTAAAGGCCAAACTCCCAATATTTCATTTTTTTTTCTTGCCACATGTAAGCAGTGTTTCAAATGTGGTTACTGTGATTTATGGTTTTATAAACTTTTAGCTTGTATTGATATGACCTGATTACAATAAATGAAAGCTATAGAAACTCTGAAATACATGGACCAGATTTTGGACTGCTATCATTAACAGAAAGCACTAAATCGAATATGGCTATTACAGATCTACATTTTGTAGTTCTGAAGATTGGTTTCATCATGTACATTTTCATAAAGAACTGTCTCTTAGCAGCTGAACATGTGCTTTGGAGAATAAAAGTTTAGGTACAACATAAGAGAAACATTTTTCCTGTAGATCATAACAAAAGTCAACCAGTCCACGAATTAAAATCTTATAAAACCCCTGTTAATAAAATACAGTGAGAAGACTTTTAACATGCAAGTTTTTAAAAAATCCCCTTATCTTGCGTATACAATCTAAATTTAACTTTGTTTGCCAGAAGTTTTGTGGTTCACAAGTTGTATGAAATTTTCAAATTACATGGTCTTTCGTCTGCCACAGTTTTGTACACAGAAACATCTCAGTAAATTGAAATGTATCCAATCAGAAGTCAGTTCTGAACAACCCATTTATATTAGGATGTCATTTAATAATGTCATTTAATAATGACATATCTCATGTCATTATTACTTTCCTCACTTTTCATTATTAACTTCACCATTTGCCCTTTTCATCCAAAGAACTTATCTCCATCAATAAGGAAAACAGTCTCTGGTCAGGTCAATTACAAAGATAATCAAAAAGTAGTACAAAAAAAATCAAAATCTATGAAACGTGGTAAAGGAACAGTATCGGTACCATGGCAAGAACCTCCGGAGCAACTGGTTCTGTTAGGTCTCTGTTCTGGTTACCTCCACAGTTTATCATCCTAATAAAACCCCTTCATAGAATGTACACCTCTATTCCACTTCAAATCATTTCTCTAGAGGTTTACCTGTTGTCGCTGTGGTGAACTGAATGCAAGTATGCCACTCCTAGCAGATAAAAGCTATTGCAGCTGCTTCAAATGCAAGCCTGAAACATTTAATCTCTTCTGCTTCATCAATGCAGAGACCTGTTTCTGTGAGTTTCAAAAGATCGGCTTCTTTTCTATTGCCAAATCACCAGCAAACAGCCAAATTCGTGTTCTCCTCTTGATTACATTGTTCATCAGTTACTTTCCTACCAATATTCACTTATTAGTTTATCTGCCCCGCAGTTTATCTTGATAAAAGCATTCACCAAACACAGTCCAGCACATTCCACAAATAAAACAGATTTCATTAACCCTTTGTTTAAAAAAAAAAATAATATCCTTTCCTCTTAAGTCTCAAAAACTAAATATTAGTCTGTATCTGAAGAATATTCTTCAGCTTAAAACAATGTACGAGAGAGTGGTGTTGTAAAACTTAAGGTTATTGAAATTTTACTGTCTTTACTTTGAAATAAAAGTTATAACTAAAGAATCCGAACTTCGCATATAAAATACATATCTCTGCCATTTTTATGCACAAAAGAAAGACTTCCTTATATACCTATTCACTCTTCTATGTGTTATTTTTGACCCCAGTTAACTCATTTCATAATAAATGAAATAACAACAATAAATGAAATAATAAATAAAATAACAACTCAAAAACACAGGCTAAACTCCTGTGCAAACCTACTGCACTGGAAGGAATAAATATTCACTCCTCCCCACTTTCATTTGCTTCTACACACCACTCACCTACAAAAAAAAGTTTCTGCTCCGGGTCTTTAATATTTTTTAGGAAAATAAAAGATGACTGAATCCTACAGAAGACCCTATCACAAACCACCTTTTTTCTAAGTCCAGTAAACCACAGGACTGACTTACATTCATCCCCTCTATGTGAAGCTTCGATGAGTCACTTCTTTCTATGCAGGAGAAACATATCTCAGGCAAGTTATCTCCAAAGAAATAGTTGGGAAAACCTCCTCACTGCCTTTATCATCTCTATTTCCCATTTCAGCAATCCCTCATCGCTCTGGCAACACTCCTCCTTCAGGGACTGTGTTATTTGTACATGGGGGGGTGTTGAGGGAGGAATCCATTTAGCCATCCAAGTAACTGATGTGATTATACAAGGTCTCATGGGAAAGGCTGTAACCTCAATAAGGGAAGCTGGGCAGGCTCCAAGCTGAGCATTTCTTTAAAATGTTGTTCCATCCCTGGATTTCTGAGTGTCTTTCACAGAAAATCAGGAGTGAAGTAGAACATAGGGGATGGAAAACAGGAGGGCAAGCATGTCTGTCAGTCTCACAGTGAGGGTTGTCTGTACTATAACAGTTCTTTTATAATAGGCATTGGACTTTCTGTTTTATCTGAATATTTCAGTTTCAGTTCTCTCTTTTACTGAATTCATAGAATTGTAGAGTTGTAGAATGGTTTGGGTTTGAAGAGACCTTATAGATCATCTCATTCCAACCCCCTGTCATGGGCAGGGACACCTTCTGCTAGACCAGGTTGCTCAAAGCCCCATCCAACCTGACCTTGTTCAGAATTTAGAAATTCAGAAAATGTGTAATGCAGAATATATAAATTATACCAAAAGGCTGTAATTGAATCTGGGTAGAAGGCAGGAAAACTGATGACTGTTGCCTCTGTGTACATGTATAGTGTATATGCACATATATATAAACAAAATGCCAGTGCATATATATAATTCAGATATATAGAAGGAGTAGGAGAGGAATCTAGAGGAGTTCACTCACTCCTGAAACTTGTAACTCCTCCATGGCTGAAGCTGCTGTTGAATAGGACAGGACAGAGACTTTATCTTTGCAGCTGTCTGTACTACTAGAAAAATGGGACAGGGCTCATTCTCTGGCCGTGAAGTTAAATGGCACAGTAAACTTTGGTCCATAAGACTGAATTCGCTTATGCTCCAAAAACAAGGAGGGAAAAGAGAAGTCCTCCTCTCCAAGGAGTGAGCCATGCAATTTTAGTGGATCCTGACTTCCCTACAGAAGAACAAAGATTTCTGTTACTGAGTGTACATATTTTTCCATGTGGTTTTGCTTAGAGACAGAGACCATGATCTTGTTTATAATCAGTCTAGTCCAAAGGATCCTGGTTTCATATTTCTGAATTACCCAGGCTGCTGAACTCTTTAAGGCAGAAGGAAGATGTCTTCTTTGCATGAAGCATTGGCTGCACAAGAAAAACAAAATAACCATCAAACACTAAAGAGAAAAGTTAAGGCTGATACATTCATTTCAGATTATATTTCATTTTCAGGACATCTAATATTTCATCTAGTTAAAACAGGATGAATCAAAGGAAGGAAAGCCAACTGACCCCTGGTTGGGAATATGAGATAATACCTCTGCAGCATGAGAATGCATTAAAAATGAAAGCACTCTTTTGACCCAGAAGATCTGGGTGCTGAATCCTCCCCTATACTAAATACAATCAGAATCAATAAAAGAATTTTTTAGCCCATTCATATTTTGTCCTTTGCAGCTTTGGTTGAGGTGGAAGAGAAACTTTCAAGGAAAGTAGTCTTGCAGTATACTGAGACAAATGCTCTTTTATTTTCCGTTGAATTTGGGTTGGCTGCCAATATCCTTCTATCTTTAAAGTCACCTTCTTTCACACTATGTAGGACTGTCAGAAATGGGGGAAAGAAGTCATGACAGCACACCGGGTCTCTGACTTTGATGTGTTGGTGGAAGATTGCCATCTTTTGGCAAAAACTTTGGATCGTTAGGCTCTGAATTTAATGCAAGTGTTGCTGTAGGAACTTAAACTGTGTCTTGGATGCTTTGGACAGGGCACTGTACAGAAGTCTTTATTTCATGGGAAGAAGAATGTCTGTAATGATCAGGAAAACTACCCATAAATTAAATCAGGAAATCTCATGGCATGTTAAAACAGATAAAAGATTTATTATTCCATCTGGCTTCACAGTTGTTACCGCTATCATGCTTTAAGGTAACATCACTTAAAGAAAGTAGCATGTTCAGGTCAGTCACATGAATCTCAGACTTCATGACACAAATTCAATTCATATAATCTCTTGTTCCCTGCAAGCTATCTGTCTGTCATAGGTGTCACATATCCTCAAAACCACCTGACATTAATTTTATGAAGTTTGAGCTGTTTGAAGCTTCGCTTAGGTATCCATGAAGACAGATGAAGTTCATCTCCTTTGCACAAATACCTGCACTTTACATTCATACAGAAGGAACAGACAAATAATAAGGGTAGATTTTAAAAGATATTTATTCCCCCCCCAAAAAACATATGGATGCCCAATAGGATTTCCAGTGTCTGAATGACATTGCAATCAATGTGGCTTAAGCTTCTTCGTTCTTTTATGAATGCCACTGTAAAGTGTCTCTAACGTTAGTTAGGTAGACGGTTTTCATATCCATCTCCAGCGACAATTTATTTGCATTTCACCCAAAGTCACAGATGAAAAGTAGACTTGAAACAGCAACTAGTCTTAGCTTCCTGCCTATTAGCTATTCTCCTCTGCTTTGGGGAAAAGATAACCTGCAGCTTCTAGGGGCAAGTAGCAATTATTGTCATCTCTGGGTGAAGAATGCAGGAATGGTGTCTCATGTTTATCTCAGACTTTCTCGGGTCCTTGTGCTGACCTTGAGATGGGTAAGTTACTTGTCATCTCTGGTCCAGACTGAATCAGAGATAAGCTTAGCTCTCACTAATTAAAAATATCCCAGGGTGTTTTCAAAGCGCACTTTCTTCTACAGGTGGTCTTGAACGTACATTCCTTGTGTGTACTGAGTTATCCAAGCCCATCGACTACTCATGGCAAAAAGGTAGCTAACTCCATTCTAGCATTCAGCCAGTTTTACCCCAACGATTGCTTGAGGAAGCAGGTGTCTCACATCATCTGCTCTGCGACATGACTTTGGGTCGCCACTCCCTGGGTAGCCTGCACAAGGCAGCAAATACATGAAAAATGGAGAAATGTCGAATTGCAGTAGCTAAACAAGGTGCATGTTTAGCTGAAGGTGAGAGAAGCAGCTGTCTAGGTTCCATTGATTGTGCTGGTGAACTCTACCCTGACTATAGGAATTTAGACGTGTCCCATCTCCTTTTAAAGATGTGGGGAGAAAAGAGAGATTCCCTGCTGGACAGGGAACAGTGAAGCACCTTTGGCAGTGAGTTCTCCTTCCCTGTCTGAAATTAAATCCACATTTTGCCCCTTGTACTCGCAGCAAGGCTGTTTGAGTCCCCTCTCCTCCATCAGTAGGAAACGTGAAGAACCTCCAACCTCAGCAAATTCAAGTCAATGAGGGCAGCTGGAGGGAAATAAACCTTAAGCTAAAAGAAATTTGAAAAAGTAGAAATGTAAACGCTGCCATGACAAAATCTCAACCTTGCTAAATGAAGAAGAGCTTAAAAGCATTCCCCATTTGTAAAGAAAACATGGAAATTGTCTATAAAAATATCTAGGTGTTTAGAGGAAAAATCTATAGAGGTATTTAAAAAGCTGAGCAATATGGGCATTGGCAAATGATACAGAAACGGCTTAATGCAAGTGGGCAAATATTTGATGTTAATGGATATTTAAACTCCATAAAAATTAATACTTAAAGACAAGTGAAATGTTCATGTGATCTATGTTTGCTATTAGAAAAGAAGAATATTCATTAAATGTAAAGTAGTTCAATCTACAATAAAGCTGAACAGTCACCTCAAAGTGAGATTCAAAACGCCCTTTGGTTTTAGCCTCCACAGCGTAGCAGAAACTTTGGGGTAGGGAATGGTTACTTTAAAATAGTACAAAATAATCTCATTTCGTAGTTCTTTTAAAAATAACCACCAACTTATTTCTGTATGTTTCCTGACCTGTAATTGGTATGTGTGTACATACCTATCTGTTATGATAAATTATGCTATTTTATAATGATTTAAGAAATAATGAATGAAAGGCAGATTGTGAAAAATTATATATCAGGTGCGGCACTCAGTCAGTATCTATCCAGGTTGTTACATAGATTTCATTGCTATAGTAACAGAGACACAATAGCAAATATAATGGCAGCTTTAACTGGGAAAAAGCAGATGAGTTGCACAAGAGCAATCATTTTTGCACACATTTCTGGAATCTCACAACACCACCAGATTTAGTAAAGATTAATTTCTGGTTCTTTGTGAGAAGTTAGGTATGATATGGAAATCTTACCTGTAAATTCCTTTTGCATTTCACTATAACCTTCTTTTGAGGATACAGGGTGGGTTTTCATTTTGTAGCCGACCCTGGTTTTTCATTTCACAAAGACGCACGAATCGAACTTTTCAACTGCACAAGGTGCGAGAAAGGAGATGAAAATTAAACAGAAAATGTTAATATCTAATGTGTAAAATAGACCTGAATTCTTCATCTGAGAAAGCAAAATTGTCAGTGTTGTGATACCTTTTCTTCAGTGTTGCTAAAAATATTTAATGTTAAAATTATTTGACAGATATCAGATATTCAGTTCAGAATTATATAGCAATTAATGAAAAGAAATCCGACATACTCTGAGCAGCATACCTGTAACTAAAATAATAAAAGACAGTTTTTCAAAGACAAGTATTGTGATTCTAATGCCAACCAACAAAGAGTGGAAAAAAATTATTCTGCAACTTCTGTGTATGTACCATTTCAGTATAACAATTTCAGTTAATTTAGAATGGCTTAACTGATACTGTTTTAAACAGATAAATCAAGGACCATATCACCCAGCTGATGCTTTCTCTTTTCTATAAAGGAATCACCGTGATGAAATCTGTATTATAAAATTTCCATTACTGGGGGATGTGTTGTTGATTTTATTCTGTCAATGAAATTCTGGTATGGAAACCAACCTCCAAAATGCGGAACTGTTTGGCAGCTCTGGAGCTATGTTCATCAGTACAATGTTCCTGTGACTTCACAAAACCAGAACCTTTTCAGTGTTTTTTTCTAATGCTGCTTTTATAACACAATGGAGACTGTGAGCTTCTGGTCAAGAGAGGAAATCCTCAGAAATTGCTGTTTATGGGACAAGTATGAACATATGTGGGATGCGCAGCCCACTCTGAAACAGAGGAAATGATGCTGCAGAGAGCTTTTAGTGATTTATGAAGGCCTTTTACCACACGAGATTAGAACAGCTTTTATAATATATTACATTGCTGATTTATTTTAAAAGAATAGCTGAAGCCATTTTCTGATCCACATAATAGTGAAGTCTAAATGGTATAAAGTAGTTAATTGGCATCTTTGTCAAAATAAAGACCTAGTATAAAGGAATCTCATTTCCTTTTATCAGAGAATGAAATTATAAAAAAAAAATCATGGTGATGTAAAATTCAGACTCTTTTGAATGGATAATTGTTATTACAGAGCAACAGGAAATTGCTTTCTTTGTAAGTATGTATTAAAATCATTCTGTTACATACGGTAATCTTCAGCTTTCTAAATGGTCCGATGCAAATTTCAATCAGGAAAATTTGCTTATCATCTACTCAAATGGAAAAATATGGATTGCTCTTTTCTCTCTCCTCAGTGGTCTATCAAAATAATACTTAGAGAATTAGGGTAGTGAAGTAAATCAAGTTAGAAAATTAATATTCCTAATACTATTTCATCAAGCAGCATTAAGTATATCTAGAGATTTCCCTGGCTGTATCAGACACAGGACACTTACTCTTCGAGAAACTTTTTTTATCCATTGTATTTCTATTTTTTATGAAGAAGGAAAACACAAAAAACCTGCCTATCTGATGTAAATCAGAGGCAGCTTTAGTGAGTTGAATATATTGCACCCTGGAATGAAGGTCCAGGCTGGTAAGAATGAACTATAGCCTCCAGAAGCAGCTGATTTTAAGGACCTACACACAGAGTAGATGTGGATAAGCAATGTAATACGTAATAAGATGATTGACTAAAGCATTTGGTTGGCAGAGGATGGTGATTTAGAGACTGTATTATTCATCACATTGGAGTAGCTGAAAGAAATGAGAGTCAAATAGTGTTTCGAAAATGAGGTCGTCTTCTGTTTGCAAAATAGTTGTAAAAGAAGATCTAAGCTGAACAACCCCCAACAGCTCTTTTCGCCAGCTCTGCACTTTAAACTACATCCTTTACTCTTTCCACCTAATCTGGAACAGAGGAGTTTGTCACTGCCTACGATCATAAACCGTTTTCGCAGTAATTTTCACATTTTCCTTTATAATCTTAATCACACAATTCTGCATCTATTACATGTTTCTGTGAGGTCTTTCTTCAGCATCTCCGCCTCTTATTTTGGGGTTCCATTTCTGATGATGGTCTCGCTGGCTCCTGTAAGCTGGGGTAAAAGAAAACTGAGAATACAGCATTTTTTTCCCAACTTTTGTACATTTTCAGTTGATCTTTAAGCTTCTTATGCAACAAAAGGAGTGTGAGAAGAGGCGAACTTCATAGCCAAGACACCAGTTCACTGCCAGAAGGCTTTTCAACCTGGTATGTCAAGACTATTGAAGAGCCCCTCATCCTGCTGATACAAATTGAGCAGGTTTGTTGCAGGTGAGGTGTCCAAGTCCTCTGACTGAGGGCCCGAATAGCTGCTCTTTTGCAAGGTCTACTCTTAAACCTAGGAACAGCAGCAGAACTGATCTGGGGAAGGAAGAGAAGTTTTGTATACAAGGAGCCACACTAATCATAGGAAAACTCTATGGGTATTTGCAAATTGAGAACTTGTGATGTTCTTTGAGCCAAAAAGTAATTTAATGAAAAGATAATTAGTTACCTTTTTTAAATGCATGTCAATGCTTTCTTTCATTTAATTATTTGTTTACAGTTATGCACATGTGGAAATTAAGATCTTTTAACTATCAGGTATCAAGAACTTTCTTTGAAGAACAACAGAAAATGACTAACGCAAATATAGAGTGAAATCATTTGGTCATTTACACAAAGGAATCTTCCTTCAGCTCTTTAATGGACTAATGCATGCTGAATTTTAACGGGACTAATTTGCTCAACACCTACTTAAGGAGAAGATGCTGGGGTGCCTGATTTTTTCCCTCTCTTGGGTCTGAAAAAAGCAATATATTGTCTACAAGAAAGCATCTGACAATTTGATAGATACAGTGAGCTGCAGCCAATGCATAATTGGACGACGCTAAGAGAAGTGTCTAAATGGCTTCTCAGAAGATATGCTTTAAAAGTCTATCAAATTCAACAAACAGAATGGAAAAAATCTAGGATTTGTTTCACGGCTCATCTCACCCTTATCTTTTAAAGCTAAAACTAGAACTTTGAATTTGTGGAAATAGGAATATGTGATTGGAAGGTCAAAAGGATCTTCTCCTGCTGTTGAAATGTGTTGTGTTCCAAGCATCTGTGCTTTGTCAGCCACCAATATTTTTGTGTCAAAATAATGTAAAGGCCAGAGGAAGTTTTAATCTGAAGTAACATCAATGTCTCACCTGTGTCAGACATCCAAGTATGTGTTGCAACACATGAGGTTTATTATCCTCCAAAAGAGAAAATTCAAGCAACACGTCTACTTCAGTTGGCACTTGTTGCAACAGATCATAAACACAGAAGTGTATTTGCACATATAAATATGTAAATTTGGGTGGTTTTATTCTCCATGTAAATCAAACGTCCTGTGACTGAGGCCACACTTCTATGCTATTTTATAAGTACTTTCCTTCATATTTACTTACAAGAATACAAATATTTTCTAGGTACCAGACATAAAGCACATACAGCACAAGATGTTTAGAGGCTGGTTTAGTTCTCATATCTTCACCATCATGCAGTTTCTTGCAACACATAAAATATAAAGAAATTAAAGATGAAAAGGAAAGAAGGCAGGAAGAGAAAGGCAAGGGGGAAAAGCAAGGAAGTGCTTGTATTTCTCTGCAAGTTTCAACAGCCTCTTATTCAGTTACTGAAACTGGACTCCATTTCTTTTTTCAGTGAGAGAGGTTGACTTTGCAAATAGACATTATTTTCAAGGTAGTAAAATCCGACATTTTTCCCACACAAAAAAAGGGTTTGATAGTAACCACTACTTTAGTATATTGGAAGCTTTTATTTGTGAGGTGTTTGATCCATAAACACTCTTTGGCTTAAAATTAAAGAAAAAGCTAAAGGTATAGTGTTAACAGCCGGGTTTGATTACATGTAAAAATCTTAAAAGTATTGGGATTCATGGGAACATGGAAGCATGCTACCACTCTTGGTAAGTGTTTGGGAAGGCTAGAGCTTCTTACAAAGTTTCATTTACTCCTTCTGCTGCAATCTGAGGCCAGCCAGAGACTTTTCTCTCTACTGTGGTAAAGGACCTGGAAATTCAGCTTTGCAATAGTAGGACTGGTACCAGCAAAAGGCCAGCAACATTATAAACCCCGTAAATATCTTCATGCTCTTAAACAGCATAGAAAGACAGAAGAAGACAAAGGCCTTACAAGAAGGATGGAAGGACATCGGGTTATGTAGAGAAACAGGTTTACTAAATCACGTTCAGAAAGCCAGAAAGTGTCTTGTAAGGAAATTACTTACTGCTCCACAGACATTTACAGAGATCCTCTTTGCTTAAACCTGTGAAATACGGGCACTGTTGAAGCAGTGGCCACAAAGCTAGATTTGAATCATTGCATTTTCCGGTGAGGAATGGCTCGTGGGACAGTGTGTACTGTTATGAGTGGGGCAATTATGCGGCACTTGGAAATTAAAGCCTCTGCCAATCAAGCCCATTGTTTTCTCTTTTACTACAGCTGGATGCAGTATTCAAATCCACTAATCAGCGTCATCAAAGCAGGAAATATGGAGATAGATTTCACTTTACTTCTTATATATTATTCATTGCATGCTATGAAACATTATGAAGTTAATTTAATTGCACTGCAATTAAAATACCTGTTTCTGTATACATAGATAAACATACAAAATTTATAACCTTAAATGAAGATGGCTGTTGTCACTGTCTCTATAATCATTAAGATGAGCCAATAGGTTCTAAAATCTTAATTTTTTCTTTCGCCATTGCCCTATATTTAACGAATAGAAGACACTTTCTCTAAATGTTTGCTCATTTATATTCTTGACTCTGGATAATTGCAGAAGGAGGAACAGCCATGCCTGGCTGGCAGAGTCTAACACTCTCTGATCAGATTCTTTCAGATATTCTGCGTGCAGAGAGCGTGATGTTTAATAGCAAATTTACCTATTTGAAGATATTTGGTGTCACATGGGAGTTTTGATTTAGCAGGGTGATACACAATATGCTGAAATCACAATACAAAACATAGTTCAATCACAATATCAATGTGATCTCCATTACCCTCTATATAATATGCTCACCGTCATGATGCTGGGCGTCTCCAGTCACTGGGAGGAAGTATATGGGTTGAAGTAGCTCGAGCCATTGCCTTCTTTGAAATTCTTTTGTTAGGTGCTCAGTTTTTATGCTCTGTGTTGAGCTGAGCCGTGTATACAGGGTGAGAGTGCGTGTGTGTCCGTATGTATGTGTCCCGCTCTCACTAACTCAGGGAGACATTCCCTTTTGGTGAACTCCGGAGAAACATTTACACCACCAGCTGATCCACTCAACTGCTAATATTGTCGGTTGAGCCACTCAACTGTTGATTGCTGATTATCTAAAACAAAGGGCGCCCTCCAGCCCATTTGTGTCAAGTTGGCTTTTTTCACACAGCTTGTAGTCGGTCACACCCTGCATTATTTCCTGAGCTTCCTAGGTGCATCACCCTTGCCCATTGCCTCTGAGCTTTTCTCCATTGTAGGATTTTATTGGGCAGTCACACAGGAAGAAAATACTTTTGCCCTGGACTAAAAATTGGGTAAATGTAGAAAATTGAGTTGGGCACTATGTGTGTCAGCATGCACATAATGAAACAATATGACATAACCAAACAAAATAACACTGAGATAAATCTTGATTTAAAAATACTCTCCTATTTTATTTGAGATGGTATTCAGCTGAAGCAGAATATCAGTTTAAGCAGTTTAAGCATTTATCATTTTAAGCATGTTTTAGGCTGAAACTGCAGGCTGTAAACTGATCAGAACATACAGTGCAAACATACTTTTAGATATAATACTCTCATATACATACCAACCAGTCACATGTGCAGCAGAATTAACAAAACTCTAATTTATCCTATCACTTTCTATTTTGTTGGTGGATTTCCAGGTGTATAAAGAAGTTCAGCTTGCACTGACTTTATCCATGCTTGTGAAGGGATGAGCCCCCTTTTGAGGGGAAAGAAGGTGATCAAAATGATCTGAGGGCTGGGATCCCTCTGCTGTAAGGAAAGGCTGAGAGAGTTGGGGCTGTTCAGCCTGGAGAAGAGAAGGCTCTGGGGAGAACCTTAGAGCAGCTGCCAGTACCTGAAGGGACCTGCAAGAAAGCTGGAGAGGGACTCTTGACAAGGGCATGGAGAGGCAGGATAAGGGGTAATATCTTTAAACAAAAAGAGGGGAGATTTAGATTAGATATAAGGCAGAAGTGTTTTACTCTGAGGGTGGTGAGGCACTGGCACAGGTTGCCCAGAGAGGTGGTAGATGCTCCATCCCTGGAAACATTCAAGGCCAGGTTGGACGGGGCTTTGAGCAACCTGGTCTGGTGGAAGGTGTCCCTGCCCATGGCAGGGGGGTTGGAATGAGATGGTCTATAAGGTCCCTTTCAACCCAAACCATTCTATGATTCTAAGACCATAACTGTTACCCATTACATCTGATGTTCTCACAGCCATCAGATAGTCTGCCTTTTTCACAGCTGGCAGACAAAACAACCAATAGAAGGAAGCTGAAGATAAGTAGGGTGGATGTAATGGACATAAGCACAAGTTTTATACTGAATGAGATGTCAGAGAGTCTCAGAAATGAGTGATGGACACTACACATGTGTAGGGAGAAACTGTGTGCCGTTCTCTGAAGGTGCTGTGGTGGGGTCTCGTTGCTACTACTTGGATTAAAACTTACTGCTGTTTCATGGAAAACGGGGTGAAGTTTTGTACAGATGCTGTTCAGAAGGGCGGGGGAAGCAGCAGCTGGAAGCATTTTGGTGAATTTCTGTGTAGAGATATCAAAGATTCTGTCTTCTTACACAAACGTATTTCTGGATGCAGCAGTTACAAGCTTCACTAGTAGCAGCAGCAAACATACCAAGTGAAGAACAAAAGGATTACTTTCTATTTTCCTCATTATGTCTGTGTTATTACTCCACCCAGAGCCACACAAAAAATAGATAAGTGAAGCAGTGGTGTGAAATCTTTGCTGATAAATGCTGTAGAGAATACTAAGACTGGTAACATAGTAGGACCACTGTTAAAATACCATCTCTAATTCTACTCTCTTCATTTCAAGAAGGTTATGAATATATAAAAGAAAATTTACAGAAGAGTTGATCTTTAGTGACTATTTTAATGTATCTTTGGGGACAAATTCCACTCAGTGTTTGGGCAGCCAGGTAGGGTGGGGGTTGTGTTAAGTCTAACTTATGAATCTCTAAATTTGAATGCTCCTGCGTAAGCCTGTCTTCCCCGGAACCTGGAGAGAAGAGAAAACTGCATGGCCCTCAATCTGCCCAGAATTCTAGCAGCTTTGCATTGAGGTAATGACTATTCTCAGATTCAGTTTGGCCTGTCACGTCTTAGCTCTGTGGAACCACAAAGCAGATAACTGCAACGGATTTGCCCAAACATCTATATTTTCCTGAGGAGTTGCCAAAAACTTCTCTACTGCTCTTTTAAAAGTCTCCGTAGATCAATAAAACCACTTACGAAGTAGATGCCTTCACATATTTTCTCTGGAAATGGCAGGGCAAAGAGCCTAAACTTGTGCCACCACATTCAGCTCTGAAATCACTCAGTATCTTTATCCAAATATTTATAATGTATGCAGGTACTGAGGAAACTCTCTGAAAGAAGTCTGATATGATGTTGTAGAAGTTACAGAGAATTCATCATTTGGTTCCCAGAGGTCGACAGGTAAGAAATCTCTTGTTAATTTGCACTAATTTGTCACCCTCTTGTACAGAGAGACTAGAACTGGATACCCAAAATAATACTGACTGGTATAGACTCAGACTCCCAGATAATACAAGTGGCTGTTGTTCATGTGGAGAAGTTTTCTTTAGGCATACTGTTTAAGTATGAAAAGCACATGGCTACTGTCATGGAATTATAGAGTTGTTTAGACTGGAAGGGACCTCTGAAGTTCAACTAACCCAACTCAAGGCAGATTCACCTTCCGAGGCAGATTCAAGTGTGGAGCTAAGTCGGGCTGGTCAGTGTCCTGAACGGTTAACTTCTGAATTTCTCCAAGGACCATGATGCCATGTCTCTTGGTGATGTGTTTCAATGTTTATCCACACTCACTGCAGATTTTTTCTCTAACGCCTAACCAAAATTTCCCTTGTCGGAACTTGTGCCTGCGGACTCCTGTCTGTAACACTGTGTACAGCTGAGTTTGGCTCTCACTTCTCTACAACCACCCATTGAGTAGCTGAAGTCAAAAGTAAGATCCACACTTTCACCTCTTCTTTTTCAGACTGGACAAACCAATCTTTCAGCTTTCCCTCGTACATCACTGCCACGAATGAGCGGTTTCGGCCGCTTACAGAATCACTGTCAAAGGTATTAGCAAAAGCGGTTTTAATAGGAATTCACATAAGTGTGACTTAACAAAGTCCGATGGAAAGGTTCACTCTATTACTCACTACATGGACGGAACATACAAAAGAAAATTGAGTTAGAATCAAGTTAGAGTGGTTTATACAGGGCTTACTTGGAGTTTAGGTGGATCACAAGAACTTTAGCAGCAATATTTATACTATACTTGTCAGATACCTAAATCAATTCACATAAGCATGCATACAGACGCAAAGATATATAAAGGTATAAAGATATACCTGTTAAAAAATCCCCTAAAGTTCAGTGAAATTTTAACTTCATATGTCTCGGCATTTCTCACCAGGGGAGTGTTGAGCCTCAGGGAGTGAAGGGTCTCAGCCCAGGTCCCGTTGTCAGTCTTCGGTGATGGTCCTCCAAACTTTGTAAACTTCAGACTCCACGAGCTCCGAGAGGCATCCCACACAGAGGGAGATGCTGGGCGCAGCAGAGCTCAAAGGGCCTCCCTTTGGACGACTGTTTATAAGGTCACAAGATGATTGACTTTGGTCATTCTTTTTCTATTTTGGCTACAATCAGTGTTGGGTGATTCAGGTATCTTAGCAGCAATCGTACAATTGCAGTACTTTACAGACTGTCCAGCTCTGCCGTCTCACAGAAAGGGCTACGGTCCAGGCGGCACAAGTTTCAGGCACAGTCAGAGAGTGCCTGATTGTCCCAACTAACTGCTCTTGTAACAAAGACAAGAAAAGGGCCAAGTCAGCCCAGCTCACTGCTCTTGTAACCATGGCAAGAATGCAGTGTTGTCTTATCCTGAGATCGTGAGGTGGCCCACCATGTGGGGCTGCACCACCACAGTCACATGCTCCAAAATCTCAATGGGCCTCTACTGGATTTGCTTCAATATGTCTCTTGTTTTGAGGAGCCCAAAACTGGTTACTACTGCAGTTCCATTAATTTGCAACAGATGTGGAATTTGATTCTTAATTGTTTATGACTACCACTTGGTAGGAGAGCACTGGGAAGCTGTGGTTGAATTAGTAAAACATTAGATGAACTGGGAAACTGTGAGCCTGCTTAAAGCAAAACTTAGGCTATTTTCTTGCCAGATTGAGGATCAAGTAGGAATACTCTTTCTGTTCAAAGTAGCAGAAATATTGGACATTTTGCCTTCCAGTGTAGATTAAATCAAATAGTTTGCTGGGAACTGCTTATGTATTTCTTAGGAATATAGAGCTCTAAGATACTGGTGGAGTCTTTTTTCATGATATAGTTCTCATCTCTGGAACTAAAATGTTCTGTTTGTTATGTGATGCTTGGTTCAGGCAGGGAAACCATAAAGGATGCTTTTTTCAACCTTCCTAGATTTACCAGGCAATAAGTGATTGCACGTGATTCCTGAAGTGGGTATTCAACACACCAGACAGTCCTTTCTCATTCAAAGTTCATCTCTTCTCCCCATCCATTTCCACTCTCTTTTCCTGAACAGCTACTCCCTGTTCAAGGTTTCTTTCATACCAGCTGCTTCTGAACAATCAATCTGACCTATTAGTTGTACCACTTCTTGTTCTTCTAATCTCTTGTTTCAGGCTATCTTCCTCTTGCTAGAAATTGATGACACTTAGGGATACCAAAGGGGGAGGATTGTTATGCTGTTGTTTGGTTAGTCATCACAATCTGCGGCACTTTCTTACCTTTATCTTGCATCTGTGATGAGATACCACGATGAGGGAATTGCCTAATGGGATTACTGATACCCTATTTTAATTTTCCTTTTATGATTCCATATTATTGTTGGTGTTGATGAAATGTAAGCTGGGCAATGACTTTTTGATAATACTAAAAAATATTAATAACTGTGAATTTGTGAATTCAGCAACTGTTAAGCTACTAAAACTGATAGGAGTTACACAAATTCAGGATTAACTGATAAACCATCTTATTCTTTCAGATATTATAAAGGAGAAGGGAGTGATGACAGAAAGTTGAATAGATCTTCCTTCCACAGCTTTATCTACATGTAAAAGCCAAGCTGATTACTTATATGCCCGTAAGTTTTGGCTTGTACAGGCAGTCTCTGCATGGGCTTCCTTCACACAGACTTGGCAGGGAGGACATTAACCTAATGTTAAACAGCAAAAAGGAAGAAGGCTGGGAAACCACAGAGAAGGCTCCCTGGAGTGAGGCCTGCCCAATACATGGTGAACCTAGCTGCCAGGACAGCAATAAGCTGCTGAATTGGGTCTTTGTGACTACAATACATCTGCTGGAAAGTTGGGCAGAGAGAAACCTGATGAGGTTCAACAAAGGCAAATGCAGGGTCCTGCAACTGGGGAGGAACAACCCCATGCATCAATACAGGCTTGGGGCGGACCTGCTGGAGAGCAGCTCTGTGGAGAGGGACCTGGGTGTCCTAGTGGATGACAGGTTAACCATGAGCCAGCAGTGTGCCCTGGCTGCCAAGAAGGCCAATGGGATCCTGCGGTGCATTAGGAGGAGTGTGGCCAATAGGTTGAGCGAGGTTCTCCTTCCCCTCTACACTGCCCTAGTGAGGCCTCATCTGGAGTACGCTGTCCAGTTCTGGGCTCCCCAGTTCAAGAAAGATGAAGAGCTACTGGAAAGAGTCCAGCGGAGGGCTATGAGGATGGTGAGGGGACTGGAACATCTCCCCTACGAGGAGAGGCTGAGCGAGCTGGGCTTGTTCAGCATGAAGAGAAGGCTGCGAAGGGACCTAAAATATGCTTATAAATATCTGAAGGGTGGGTGTCAGGAGGATGGGGCCAAACTCTTTTCAGTGGTGCCCAGTGACAGGACAAGGGGCAATGGGCTCAAACTGAAGCAGAGGAAGTTCCGTCTGAACATGAGGAAGAACTTCTTCCCTCTGAGGGTGACGGAGCACTGGAACAGGCTGCCCAGGGAGGTTGTGGAGTCTCCTTCTCTGGAGATATTCAAGACCCAC
>Ga0065711_1000252_pt1 | contig 78540 bp, 45 predicted proteins | sample Hoacrofraction12_FD_59098 | JGI IMG/M metagenome (GOLD analysis project Ga0065711, IMG submission 59098) | Hoatzin crop microbial communities from Cojedes, Venezuela - Epithelial fraction 12 v2 (version 2) | ecosystem: Host-associated > Birds > Digestive system > Esophagus > Crop | place...
CCCCGACTGGTCTGAGTTGGACTTTTGCAGGGAAGAGACAATTCTGAGAGTGTTACTTCTCATTCAAGACGGCAAACATTTCAGCTTGTGACAGCCTCTCGTCACTCCAGCCACCTGGTGTCTTGCATCAGAAATGCTAACCAAGCTGGGGAGTCAGACTCGGCTTCCTCTGCTGACTGTTCTGCCCTGAAATAACAGGGCTGGGATGGCAGGGAAGGGTAGGGGAAATAATAGCCCATCTCCTCTGTCATTTGACGGGACTCCCACTGGTCGCATATCCATCGGCTTTCCGGCAGGCAGTCACAAGGCATTTAAGGACTTTGGTCCATGCTTTCACTGTAAACTTCATCTGTGTAAAGCATTTCCTGAACTCTCGGAGCCTGAAGACCTTTTAGACGGCTCTCTGCACGGATGCAGGGAGAAAATGCAACAGGCAGAGCTGAGGTGAACATCAGACTTGCTGAAAGCCCGGTACTGGGAACAAGACCGGCGGCTAGGAAATGTGAGTGTGGATCTGACTCTGGCTCCTTCCTCAGAGCAGCAAAGTGACCTGAGGGCACAAATAAACTATGAAGCAAAGCAAAACTTTAAACACGCAGCAGTGTGCATTTGAACAATGCCCACCTAACCTTTGAAATGATATCATTTCCCTGCACCACGTTTTCCATTTGTGCTAAAGTCACTTATAGGGTGAGTTAATGCTACTGAGCAGAAGAGAGGTGAATTTAAAATGAAAGCAGCCACCTGCAAAATCAAAATTACTGTGTTTTGTACTGAAACAACACTAAGATGGAATTTGCAGGAGGATCTGGGTATGGTTGTTCATTGGTGCTTTGCATTTCTGTTCTTCTCTGTGACTTGCATTCCTCAGCTGGACTTCAAGTCCCATCACACACTGTGTTCCTCCCTTGGGTCAGGTGACTGTCATATGAACTTCTCCTGATTCAAGATGAAACTACTTTTTGAAACACTCAAGTTTCCTAAGGGATGAAAATTCTTATTTGAAACAAACCTTTATTATTTAGTCTGTACTTGTAGTTCCAAAAGGAGTTGGAATAGAGATTGATTTTATGCACTGATAGCCAGGGAATATGAGAATTTCTGGTGCGTAGCTTTTATTCTGGAGATAGAAAAGTACACATTGTTTATCCAGTATATAAATAAGATGTTAACATCTCTCCAGGAAATCACTGGACTTAATGCAGTTATGAACAAGCAGCAGAAAATAGTGAACTACCTCTTATCCCTAGAAAACAAAGCTTGGGTTATCTTTGCATTTCACAAAAACACATTGGTAAATTTTAAAATAGCTGTACAGCCTTCTCATAAATTTTTGCCCTGGAGTTCTAAAGGAGCCTTTCCGTCCAACCTGCCCGATGTGTTTGTTAGCTTCTGTAACGAGATTCTGAATACGTATTTCCCCTTTATTTGTTTGCAGCTGCAATCCCCAGCAGCATCTAAATTGGATCCCAGGGGTCCAAAACATTTTCTGTTTGTAGAAGTATGTCAAGTCTGGACAATCCTAGTAGATAAACACGTGGGTACCACATATATATATTCTCTGGAGCAGTTTTTGGAAATATTTGAAATGTATTTCATACAGGAATAACACAGCTATCTGTTTGAGAGATGAGGACATTCATGTAAGTATTCAGTGTTCAAAAATTAATGAATGCCACTGATTGAGTTTATCCTAGTAAATTAAAGAAAATTCTTACAATTTTAGGATAGAAAAGGTACATTTCCTCACATGTACATTACCATCTGGCGTGGAGATGTATTAGTATCTTGCAATATTTAGGTCATAAATCAAATCTAAGCCCTTATTGCACATTCAGAGAAAATTACTTTCTAGTGACATATGGCATAACCTTCAACTTCTTTAAATTAATAAAATTCTAGCAAATCTACTCAAATTCAGATATTCTGTACCCACTTTTTATTTTTATGGATGCTGTTAACCACTTGTAATGTTGGAGGTCTTAGGTCAATACAGAGAGTTTATTGCAAAGCTAAAGGAAATTACCTTTCAACGACCAAGGCCATGAACTTCAATTCCCACCAGTCAAAGAGGAGTTCTCATCTTACTGGCTGTTGATACATACAGGACACCAAAATTATATGCTGGGTCTTATTAAAGGTCTTTTAGAAGGAACACAGTTATAACTGGCTATAGAAACGCTTGTCAAGAGAATGAAGTTTGTTGAATTGTGTGGATTTAACATATGTCTTGCCAGAACTCACCTGTCTCAGCTCCTGTTCTTCATAGACTCTTTCTGACCTCAGAATTCATCACGCAAAAATCAGAATATATGGGGAATTTGTCTTTCATTAGTAGCAGTATTTTTATACAGCTGAGCAATAAACTACTTAAAAGGGGGAAAAAGTCTTGGTTAAGTTTTACTTTAAATTGGGTCTTATTTGTTAATTTTTGCAAAAACTATGTTTGTCTGAATCATATTTCTCTGTAATTGTCATGCAAAACAACACTGAAATTTGCTGCTTTCAAGTTAAGCTGTCAGGATTTAGATTTATTAGCTGGAAGCATAGAATTAGAGACAGAAGATGCCATGTAATGCACCTAGTCTTTTTCTGGCTCCTTGTCCACGCTTGCAACTCAATTACCAGTCCACAAGTTTTGATTAGTTACCATGTTTGATTTACCTCTTCAGCCCAAATCTTTTCATCCATCCAGTTTGATGAGATGAAGCGATTTGGGTCCATCCCTTCCTCTTTCAGTAATGCCTTAGTAATATGCCTGCCTTGGTCACCAGGTTGCATGTTTACATTTTTCTCCTGTCTCATTGGATTACCTTGCTGTCAGTCTGCAGTTTATGGGCAAAACATTTTGTAGAAAGACTGAGCATCTCTTTTTCTCTCTTTCTTTTGCACACACCACACACCCACTTCTTCAATTCCTTCTAGCAGATAAAAGATCAAGATCAGGTGGCTGGAATTTGAGGCTGTCAGTGTGGATGTCGCAAATTAGAGGCTCATTTTTAACAATAAGAGAAATTAGTCATCAGAGCAGGTTCCTAAGAGGTATGGTGAGTCAGCCTCTTTTGTGAAGCTGACTAACTTTTCCAAAGGCTGTATTTTTGAATTAAAATCACAAGTTCTTAAGCTTGATGAGGGAATCACTGGGTGAGCTCCTGCAGTTTGTGTTTTTCAGCAAGTCAGGCTGCAATCATCCTAATGGCCTTCTTCGGCCTTAAAAAGATACGTGACTTCTGTCCTGAGTGGATTTGAAGTTCAAGGATTTTCATATCTTTCCTTCTGCTCAACTTCATCTCGCTTTTCCTCCTCTGCTCTTTCCATGTCCTATGTACTGTTTGCTCCTCCCAAGCAATTTTCTTTGTATATTTTTCTGTAGTTCAAGTAGTTCAGCAGATTACTGCATGGAGATCTTTATGTCTGACTTCTTTTGATGTGAATTTATAACTATCCAGGATCAAAAAATAATTCAGACTATATCCCTTGGAGTACAACGTGGGCAACTCCAATCAGCATTAAAATAGCCAATATGGAAGATTTCTGAACTGTTCATCTCCTGACCTTCAGTGCACCTGCCACTGATCCTAACCCAGTCTAATCAGAGGTAGCAAAGAGGATTACAAAGACTCTCAGTCTGGGAAATGCATGCATGAAAAAGGGAAAGAAGAATTGCTTAGGATGGTCTGTGGGGAATAGTGATAGTTCCTGTGCTCTTCCCTGGCATCATTATTAATAACTTCCAGAGGCAGGAGAGTGGCCAAGGTGGTCTTCTCATCTGATGGAACTGACATTTACAGCAGTACAGGAATGCAGGAGGGTGCAATAGCAAAATGATCCACATAAATAATCAGAGCCAATTCCACACAATTTTAAAATTCTTTACAACATATCTATATAAATTTAACCCAAAGCTCTTGTCTTAATGACAGTCCTTTTTCCAATGCAGAAAGTATTTGATATGTCTCCTATTGGGCTCAGGTTCCTCTAAATAACGATTCTCTTCCTTTCTTTTCCTTACAAAGCGTTCTGGGCAAATATATTTTCTATAAAACCTGTGACTGCAACAGGAAGTCAGGCCTCAGGAGGAAGCTTTGCACATTTCTTTAGAAGGTTGGCAATTTATCTTGCCTGGCCTCCCCTCCCCTCCTCTCTCCTCTCTTTCTAACCCCTAACTCCTGGCTTTAAGTACTTCATCCAATCAAAGCATAAAAAGTTTAAACAAAACAAAAAAAAAACTTAAGTTGGATGTCAGGAAAAGATTCCTATTAGTGAGGTCTGCCAGAGTATAGAATAATCTCCTGTTGGGAGCAGTGGGAGTCCATCACTGGGATAGACTAAAACTAGATGAAACTAAAATCAAAATCAATATCATCATTAAGCGAAGCAGCCTGAAAGGCTGAGGGATGGACAGGAAAATTTTATGCCCCCAGAGTTTAAGAAAATGGCTGTGACATGCTGTCTAGCATTTAACCAGGGTTTTGATCAGAATGATACATGGAAGACGAAGGGTTTTTTCAGCACATTTTTTTTTTGTGCTTAGTTGTTGAGTAGTTTTCTGCTTTGGGGGGGAAGGTCTTTGAGTATAGAAAAGGCACAATATTCAGCATGGTATTTAAGATAAATATGTGAGGAGTATGACTGATAAAGTAATTTATTAACTGTAATTTTCTACAATGAGGAATGAGCTCAAAATGTAGCACTGGCCACTGATTGTACTGTCTAATAATTTGAACAAACAAACTGTTTGAGGCCGTCTGCTTTCTCTTGCTGTCACATGGAGTACAGCTGTATGCACCAGCTTGAGGGATCGGGACCTTAGCTTTCAGATTCTGTCCCTAACATCTCCTGGCTCAAGTACATCTATTTAAGGTTAAATTTTTCCAAAACCAAAAATCAATTGGACCAGATGCACTAAAAAACCCCAAACCATTCTGATTTCTGAACATGGGGAAGTGTGGCTGTTGGTGTGGGCTCACTGCTTGGTTTCCAGATTTTCACATCTTTGGAAGAAACGCTCTGACAGGGTGTTGCCTGGAGAGGACCAGTGTGCTCCCGTTTAACTAAGTGCAGCAGAGGTATGTGTGACTTATACAGAAATAAACAGCATGTCAAGGCCTTGTGGCACTACAAAACTTTGCAGCTAAACGTTTTTCGTTAAGAAATTCTCCAGCTGCTGGACTCCTGCAAACTTTGGTCTAAAGACACTTTATATCAGATCTCCTCAGCGGGACCGGGGTTTCCTTTGGGAAACACTCAATGACAGACCCAGCTTCAAAAAGCAAAGCAAAAAATGGTTCCCCAATGGGAATAACACAGCAGTCCTCTCCTAAACAACCCAGAGGCCTATTCTTTTTGTCATAAACCTTTGAAACAAAAACAACAGAAGACCCCTCCACCCTGTTAGAAATACACCTCTTTATTTCTCCTGTAGCAGTCCCCCAGCACTGATAATTCCTGGTCCTCCCCATCTAGCTCCTTGCAGGACCCCGGCTTGCTTTCTCCTCAAGCACAGGCTTTTGACAGCCTTTATAAAGGATAGCAGAGGGTGAGTGTTAGCTGCAAAATAAAGTCATGTTATATTGTTCTGACCTCTGTAATGCCAGATGTAAATCAGCCTATTGCCTTTATTAATAATTTGTAGACAGCACTGTTTGAACAGAACAGTTTTCTTTTATCCCAGAAAAAAAAAAAAAAAAGAAAAAGAAAAAGAATCTGAGCTCCTGGAGATTGATTTCTGCTGTCAGGAATCATTAGGTATTTGGTAATTCTGGAGGTGATGGGCTGTGGTCCCATGTTGGATAATCCCTCAATCCCTAAATCATTTCGCTGTAAACATAATCTTTGAGTAACAAAGTTGGTCTTGGGTATCTGCCAACATCTCTGGATGAAGCTTGTCAAACGATTTCTCCAATTGCCGTTGGATGTAAATGGCTTGAAAGCCCAAACACTTGGCAAGGCTGGGCATGCTGAATCAGCAGTGGAAAGGCAATATGCACCTGTTCTGCCACAGAACCCCTTCTGGTTCCACCTGGGAAGCCTCAGGTGAACCCACCCAGGGTCACACCAGTCTCCTAGGAGCTTGTGCTCACCCACAGCTTGAGCCATCTTCTTCCAAAAAGCAGACAAGTAGTCCATCTTAATTATAGCCGTTGCCTTTGGCTTGGGAGCCGTATGCTGCCTTGTTATTGATGTCTTCCTCCAAGACCCTGCTGTGGGTCTGGGCTCTTTTTCTGGGAGTTAAAACTGCTTTGCAGACCTCTTGTTTTTCCAGGCCACAGACTGCAACGCCATAGCCCTTGTGGCTGTTCCTTTCCAAAACACTGAACAGCGGGAGTTATCTCCCAGCATCTCTCTGATGCAGCCTGTCTGGGGGTTGCAGGGAAGGAGATGAAGCTTGCTGCGTTTGTATGACATAGAAGAAATAGCTGCTTGGTATTGTACATGGCTTATGTTAAGATTTACTGTGATCTGAAAATATAACAGATCTCCTTTTGAAATACGTTTTATTACTTTTCTGTGTCTCCCAGACTAGTCAGGACTTGTCAAAAATATCCTTTACTTATTGGGCATTAGTGAGATTGAGAAGACTACCCATGCAGCACTGAATGTCAAGAGAATGGACCATATTTTTCTCATGTGAAAGTCTCTTTTAGGGATTATACCAAAGGAGACTGTGATGCAATACAGATTACGTGTTTATGGAAGGATTTATAGAAAGGTTGCTTTTTTGGACACACAGAGTTCAAAGGAGACCAGTCTAGACCAACTTGTTAAAAAAAAAAAGAGAGATATTCAGGTATGTTCAGAGTTGCTTCAGCTGCAGATGGCTGACACTAGAGCAGGCAGCAACCCTGTTTTCCTTTTGCCTTGGCAGGGAGCATGAAAGACCACGTAGCTGAATGAGAGATCTCAATTTTCTTAGAGGATAGACCAGAAAAGACACCTTTGCTTAGCCTTAGCTGCACCCTGTATCATCCAGAAGTTGCTGAAGGAGGGTCAAGATTGCTTGCTACCTTTAACATCAGTGGTCTGGTTATCAGGCCCCTTACTCCACTTTCCCTACTGTACCGGGACGGTGTATACCCACTAGACTTCATGCTGATACTGTTTTTTTTACTGTTCACTGTTTCCTGGGTCTTAGCTCCCTTGCCCAAGAGAGAGATATCATCTCTTCTCAGCCATTATATTCCAAACAAGCTAAACTCTTCTAGTCACGTTTCCAAAACTGAGTGAAGAGAGAGCTTTTCAGATGGTCTCTCTGCATTCACACATGTTGAATTTATCTTTTCTGACCTTGGGTGACCAAATCTGTCATGCCATATTCCCGATAAAAGAACATTAGGGCTTTGCATAATGGCATTAATATCTCCCTATCTCTTTGGGGATTTCTTTGCTTTGTACATCCTAGGATATCATTTGACATTTTCATGGACAAAACTCTTTGGTGATTCACAGTCCTCCTTTGATCAGCTTGTACACCCTGATGTTTCTCCTCCGTGACATTTGCAGAGGATGTGTTCCCAGTTCCAACACATGTAACGGTGTGAATTAGAGCACCACACACAGGCCCCTTACTCCAGCCTTTGAGATCATCCGAATCTTCCTCTGTGCAATCCCTGCCTGCTTCTGTGAAGCCTTGCCTCCAAACTCCCAATAAGCAAATGCCTGATCAGAGCTGAAAAATTGTAGTCCAAGGTCATTCATGAAGAAATCTTTATTAACTTCCAAAAAAAGCCAACTCCTATTTTAGTTTTGTTATTATCTCTCCTTTAACCACTAGCAGAGACTAGTTTACAAGTCTTATGGTAATTCTCAGCAAAACTAATGAAACTAATATGATGCTCTTGAAATATTACACTGAAATCAAGATTGGTTAAATACATTAGTGTTCCTTTCTGCCTTTCAAAAAACCATCATTTCCTCAGAGAAATGAGGTTAGTCTGGAACCATCTATCTTTGGAAATTGAGCTGATGAGAATGATTTCAGAATGTCTGGATATTTGCTGACAGGAATGAATCTATTTTAGGTATTTACGTAGTTCATATTGTTGTAGCATATGAGTACATCATGGCTTGCAGAGTATTTATTTTCTACAGACTCATGAAAGAAGTGAGATGATGCCCATTTCAGTGAAGGAAACATACTCGTGTCAGTGTAAGATGTATCAGTAACAGAACGAAATCCCAGTCTTTGCTCACAGAAGTGGCATTTCCTAGTGGCTGTGACCCCAGCTCAAGAATTTTAAACCACTTGCCTCACCATTTGTCTTCCTTTTAGAATTCTTCCCTTAGGAATTCTAACATTTTTCAACTAAAGTGTGTTCACAGCAAGTAAATGCTATTTGGTTCTGAATGCTGCCATGGACATAGCACTCACCTGCCTGCCACCAAGCTGGGACTTGGTCTTTCCTAGGGAAAAGAAAGGCCACATTGACTTCTTTCCAAATGGCAGTCTTCCTTTTTTTCCTTTGTTTTTTCTCCTGGTGCCACAATATTTTACTTTCACACAGCACCTCTCCTCCTGCTGGGTCCCTAAGTACTTTGCAGATGATCTGTGCAAAGCATTGGTTCACCTACCACTGAAATGCAGCTTTTGCTGCATGTGAAAAATAAACAGCGCTCTTTGCACCTATGCCACCGGGATTTTTGAGAGGCAATGCGAGGAACAAGAGAAATTGCAGAAGGAAACAAAGCAGGGAAATTTCAGTTAACCAGAGACCTTCACTGCCTTTACCCTTTGCAATAAAATAGCACAGAAATCTGCATTGCAAGCAAACAACTTGGGACTATATTATACCTTGCTCAAAATCCATGTCTCTAATGTCTCCAAGCCATCCTTCCTACCACAAGGTCCTGCTACACCACCCTCTGCATTTCAGAAGAGGATAGAAGTGCTGAGGGCTCCTTCAAGGGGTAAACACAAACCAAGAGGTCAACCCAAAGTGTTCAGATATGAATTCTTTGGGGTGAAGCCATCCTGGTGGCTGCCCTGCACTCCTGCAGCAGCTTGGCCAGTTCCTGCTGGGCACCGCAGCAAGGCTAAGGGCAGAGGCAGTCATGATCATGAACTGCAGGTGAATATTTTGGCCTAGATGCTTTTATCAAAGCTTCTCTGAAGCAGAGAAAGGCAGGCCCTGCAGTCACTAACATGACATCCCTTGGCCCTGTGAACTTCAGTGGTGAAGGATTTACCCCGGTGTCCTGAGGGATCTGTCGGATTCACTTGATTTATTTCTAAACCCAGCTCGTGTCAGCTGTAGCTACAATTTACCCTGTTGCAACTTTGACCCTAACTTGTCTGGAGGCTACAAATATGCCTCGGGGAGGCTCCATTTAGGAGGTGGCTTTACCGCTTCGGACACCATCACTGCGTTCTGGCGGCTCCTTATTGATGCCGTGTCCAGGTCCCTTAATGCTCCCACTAAAACACGCTGATTAAATCATGCCTCTAATTGGTTTTCTCATTGCACAGACATAGAATTCCTTTCTCTAACAGAGAGCTGAACTATTTCAGCCTGCACATCTCCAGCTCACTGCTGCACTTTCTCCAGCAGTTAAAGCAGCTTCCCCGCTGCCCGCTCCCCTCTGTGGCTGCACCCCGCAGTCTGGTCCACTGCGGACCCCCAGCATCCCGCCTGCTGCTCCCCCTGCTCCCCCCCCCTTTTTGGGGAGGTTTGGGGTCGGCTCCCTCCCTCGGGCTGCCCTCCGGTGGCCACATGAAAAAATGCAGCATCAGCTTTCCCTGCGGGGTACCAGGGCCATCAGAGGGGGAAATCCCCCTCTCCTCCCGCCCATACAGCCTCCACAGGTAGCTTTTCCCTCTGAAATGTAAATATTCCTCTGTTCTACACCTGTCCTTGGCAACCTGCAAGTGCTGGTTAGCAAGAAGATCTGTGACGCACAGAACATGGGACTGTCTCATTCTGCTACTCTGGCCCATGATACCCAGAAACAGGGAAGGGAGATAAACCACATGAGATGCTCTCACATGATCTGAAATACAGTGGAAGTCTGGGGGATACCCCTCAGCATCAAGACTTGTTAGATTCTATATAGGCCAAACTGGGAAAGGACTAAACTGTCATCGCAGAGATCAACCCCAAATCTCAGGAGAGCTGTGAGGGCCAGGAGGGAACTTGTTTTAGCCCCCAGGGGTTCTGGGTGCAATTTTGTTGCATCCCTATGCCACAGGGCCATCTCATTGCAGTGATGGAGTAACTCCAAAGTTGGTGGGTGCCGTGCTCATGCCTCCCCACCTCTTGTCCTCCTCGCTCATCCAGCCTTGATGAGCTCTTGGCAGTGTTATTGTCATAGCATCAGAGAGCTGCTGGCCAAGGAGCCAGCTGGACCTCATTACTGGCACTGCTAGACCCAAGTTCTTTCTGCTAGGTCTGCTGGAAGTTTCCAATCAGGACCTCAGGTTGAAGGGATGGCACAGAGCCACCATCTTGATAATTGTCCATGGAAATAGCCGTTTCCCTTCTGGAGTCAAAGCAGTCTTCCCCTCAGGCCTCTCTGTTGGAAGCGGGATGGCCATTAACAAGTCCAGCTGAGCAGCCACATGGCTCTGCACTTGTCTGAACCTCTTGAAGGTCACGGCTCTGCAAAAGGACAGGGAGAAACCTGTGGGCCTCAGACTTTTCCATGCACTAGAAAACTACTTTGGATTATTATGGGGAAAGGATGCACACAGACGAACACCGTGTCTCTCCCTGCTCCTCAGGATGATGCTTTGTATGATGCTGTGTGTTAACTCATCACTGGAGGGAAGGACATGAGCGGTGATGAAGCTACTGTTGTGTGAACTGTGATCTCCACATGCAGGTGAAGGCCAGCATGCGAAGAGGGCCAAACACCATGAGACATTGCCTAAAATAGCCCTTTTCAAAAGTCGATGCTGTCTCACAGCTTGAAAGAGACCATGATGTGCAAGCACAGAATGTGTCAGGAGTTTTGTATCAGGCCATTTGTAGCTTTCCTCCTGCACTTCACACTTCCATCTGCTGCTGCTGCTGGGTTGGCTGCCAAAGACTACCTCTGTTTTTTTACAGCCTGAAGACCTGCTCCTGGGAGAAACACATTCCAAGACTTGCAGAAGGGTATAACATGGATCTGAACTGGTAGGGAAGACAGGAGCCCAGAGTTCTCTTGCAAGGAGGAATGAAAGACCACAAAGTTTTCAGCCATCAGAGATCACAATCATTTAAGTGCAATTGGCAGGAAAGAGGTATCTGGAGAAATCCCAGAGGAGCTCAGTTAAAAACCCAGCGATATTTTAAGACCACATCTGATGTGTCAGAACACAGGTAACAGGCACTGTTCTTATGGAGATGAGACTGTGCTGGTGACTAAGCCTACCAGGTGTGAAGCTAAATAAGATACTGCTCAGGGACCATGTCCCATTTAATTACCATCTTGAGGAACAAGTTGGGCCCGGATCCAGGAAACCTGGTGGACAGGAAACGGGGGATTGGAGTCCTGCTCCCACCTCAGCCACCAAACTACGAGGTGACCATAGGCAACTCAGTTCCCCATGCTCTCTCTCTTCTCCCCTCTGTAATGTATCTTGGCTGTTTAGATCAGCAGTTTAGGCCAGGAAATTTTAGCACTGTCCATGTTTGAGCAGCATCCACCACCAAACTCTCATAATGCTTCAGCTGCTTTTTTGCAATGGTAAAGTCCTCCTAAAAACACCTTGGAACATCATCCAATTACAGAAAAAAAGGGAGATGACATCTGCCATCATTTCCCTAGGAGAGAGGATGGTGGAAGGATGGCAGCTACTGTCATCTCTGAGGATACAAGCGGAGATGATCTCCCTTCTTTCTAGAGCTACTATTTCTGCTGCAAGGCATGGGCTGACCCTGCTGTCAACTCCAGCACTGCACAGGAGGAGGGGACATATTCTAATGTCTGGGCAGGAGTTGCAAGGGTTTCTCGGTGTTGAGCTGCCTTCTCTTCCCAGCAGAGCCAGCTTGTCGCCTTAGATTCACTCTAATGTCACTCATTTCACTGAAACGGATTCACTCCCCCAACACACGGGACTGGCAGGACAGATCTTGCTGATGAAGCCAGCATGTCTGCTAGCAGGGAAGACAGCCAGCAACAAACCAAGGGTATCTTTGCTCAGCACCATTTCTGAAGTGCACAGCTTGGATGCATGCACAGACTAAGCCAGCTGAGGACCTTTTTCACAAGAAGGCTTCATTCTCCTCTGACGAGTCAGGACCACATACCCAAGGAAGTGACCGATATCTGAGGATGCTCCTTTGACAAAGCTCCAGCAGCATCAGTCTGTTTGGTGAGCAGGTTCCTGATAAGGGGCGAAGAAGGTGTACAAGCATATCTTCCCAAGAGGGTTTCAATGCACCGTGCTTGGCTGACCCTTGTTCGTTGTCTGTCTGTCTCCCCTTACCTTGTCTGCTGCGCATTGGCATTGTGGTGACTCATTCATGCCTGCTGGCTCCCTGCAGTAATTACCAGCGGAGATTTCTGTCGTCACAGCTCTTAAGGTGGGCTCACGCTGTGATAAATAAGCTGCTTAGCAGCGTGGAAAGAAATGGTATTTAAAGTTTAATATCTTTTTTTAGCCCCTTTTCAAAGGATGCTGATTTTGTGATCTGTTTGGGAAGATGCAGTAGGCTCTGTTTCTTTCTGCAGTGGGGAGAGACACAAAGAGAGGGAAATGGGTGTGTGCCTGTACATGAGGCATGACAGAGCCAGGCTGTATGCCTTGCTCACACCTCCCTAAGCTTTACAAAAGTGACTGACATCCTCATTATACAGTTTAATTCAGGCTAGCAGATTAACTTGGCGTTTCAGCTCTGGCTATATCAGTGCTTTGCACCCATGCCCCATTTGGTTCCTTACTCAGGAGCAGAAAAAAAATATATAATCTGGCAGCAGTAGGCAAAGATTGCTACCCACATTCCCTCTGGTCCCTGCTGTGGGCTTACACGGTCTGTGGGTCTCAGCTTTATGGACTGACCATCCTAAGGGCCAGAGCAATGCATGGGGGAGCTCATGTAGGACTGTGACAGCTCAGATCCGTGCAGCTGTTGAGATTTCTCTCTCAAAGCTCAGTGTTTACCCTTCCATCCTTAAACTTGCAGGAAGGGGGGAAAAATAAATTAAGAAGCTCTCTTTCTCAGCCATGCTATCACAAAGCTTAGCCCTCCCATGACACTTTCTGTCCAGGTGCTGCAAGCAAGGATTCCAGCTGGCTATGGAGGTTAGCCAACATTTAGGTTTCTCCGAGCGTTCAAAAGGGGGAATTAAATAATTTCATGTTAAACCCCCTGACACCTCCACCCATGTATTGGGACTACTGTCCGCTGCCTCACACTTCTGATGGGGAAGCTGAGACATGGGCAGGGGTGGTGGTGCAGCCCTTCACCCAAAGGAGGGTTAAATCATCAGCACAGCAGTGAAGGGACACCTGTACCTTCCTCAAGCCAAGTTCTTTTGCTTTAATCACTAGGTAACACTGCACCTTCTGGGGTGGGGAACATGTATCCTAAACCAGCGTGGTGGGGATTCAAAGGCGGTAAGGAAAATATTCAAGCCATGCTACAAAGCTTTCTCCCCGATTCAGTCATTCGAGGCAGGTTCAAGGAAGGCATCGTGGACCAGCGGGCATGCAGGGACAAGGAGTCTGTGGTGGGCACAACTTGGTCATCTGTGCCTGGCGAGGTGCAAAGCCAGGATTAAGCAAAAAGGGCTGCTGCTGTTGCTGTGAATTATGAGTTCGGATTTCATACCTCCAGAAAAGCTGGCAGACTCCAAACAAGCTCTCTGAATTCAACGCCCCATGCATCAAGTTACCAGGAACATGTGAGTGATTCCAAAGGCTTGTACTGCTTTGAGTAACAATTTATAACAACAAAAGCCTCATTTAAGACAGGGACCCCTGTGGGAATGTTCCTATTCATTTCTCTCTTCTGTGGGTAATTGCAGAAAGATGACATTTAAGTTGTTTTACAAAAGTGGCAAGGAAAAAAAATGGAAGAGGGAAAAAACAGAGAGAAAGGTGGTACAGTAGGATAGGGTGAAGGAGAAGATAGTCTGGCTGAAGATTCCCAGAGGCCAGGGAGCCTACAATGAAGTGGAGAAAGGTTTGTCCAGAATAGCAATCTCATCTCACAGCAGGGTGATACCAGCTACCTGTAGTCAGGACAGTGGAAATGAGGCATGGAGGTAGGAAAACAACACTGGGCATGGAAGTACAGCCCATCCCTCGGGATGACAGGCAGATAGAAAGTGTGAGTGGGTGACAGATACTGACTGTGGCTCATCTGTGAACAGGAGAGCCCTGGCTACCTGAATATCTCAGGACTCAGAGCAGACTGTCCAACCCCTGGATGCAAGCAGCCAACGAAGTGAAGGAGTGTGTGGTCAGTGTCAGGGATCTCCAAACCTCTTCCAACACCCTGGCGTAGCATGCAGAAGACCAAGACCCAAAGGTTGGTAGAAACCCCCTCTCTACACGCTGGAGAAATCCCTCTGGGATGAAGAGCTACATTCCTCCTAGCATGTGTGAAGGTGACGAACCCTCTTCTGTTCTGCACATTTTCAGATATTTACTATCTATTAGAGGAGTTTAAATGCATTCAGTGTAATTAAACCCAGGGGGAAACACAAGCCTGTAATATCTCATGATTTCCAAAATATTAAAAAAATACATCTTTCCCTGTCAGTCCATAGTACTCCTGCCCATGGTGACAGGTTTGAGGAACCACAGCTGGGACTGGCTTAATCCACTGAGCTGAGCTGCTGCATGCGTGTGTGTGTTCATGTGTGCAAAATCACGCTAATGACCCATAGCAGAAGGGCAAGTGGGTGAGGAAGGGGGGGTGCCAACTGGGGCATGTCCCTGCAATGCAGGGATAATTGGCCCTGCAATGGTAATGGCAAGCTGCTGTCAGCCTCTAACAAAGTGTGCAAGAGATGAAGTGACACCCTGACAGGTCCCACCGACGTCCTGGCCTGTCCTTCCTCTGCCAAACAAATGATTACAGCCTTTCCGCTGACATTCAGGAAACTAAATTGGAGGTAATGACTCTCTTGAGGGGCCTGGAATAAGGATGGTAAGGGGGAGCCTCAGAGCTTTGCACCTCATCTGGGACATCTTTTTTCCCCGCTCTTCCCAAGAAGCACACAAGCTTTTCCCATAAGAGCACAGACGTGGAGGTACTGAGGTTACGCCCTCCCAATTTCCCTTCCCCAGTACAGGGCGGTGGCAATTCACTCATGCCAGCTCTGACCACCCAGTGAATCCTGGGCACTGGATATGGGATAGACATGATGACACTTCAACATCATCTGGGAATGAATTCTCCCAGTCTGTGTTTTCCTTTCCTTCCTATGCTACATCTCAAGCTCCCTTTCACACTCTACTTGCTTGATCTCCATGTATTTGCAGCTTTCCCTCCTATACAAAAACAAGGGGCCCATGTTAAGCACATGCAGAAAGGATGTCAAAAGAACAATATAAAGCACTTGTATAGCTGCTACTACAGCAGCCTGGGTAACTCCAAGTCTGCCTTAAAGCTGAATCTTCTATCACCAATAGTACATTGCCATACAAAAACATAACGATGAAAATCTCTGTAGGCATCCAGCAGGCTGAGTTCCTGCTGAAACGATTTAGTGCAGCTGGAATATGGTGTCACCAATGGTGGTATGCTCTAATCTAAACCCAGTTTTCTGGGAATTTTTCAGGTCTCCCATATTTCAGTAAATTCACATTGTTATCACGTTGAATGGCTTATGGCTTAAACTTATATTGTAGTGGCCATACAAGGAATTTCATTTACTGTGACTAGACGGAAGTAAGAGAGAGGGAGACCAAAAATTAAACTTATTGCTGAAAAGCATCTGCTAGAGCATAAAACAGCTCCACCTCCTTGTGATATTCAAGTTCATCACATCTAAATAAATATGCTTGGAAATTGTCCATCACAAGGGAAAACAGTCATCTCAAGGGTACTGTTGAAAGCATATGTCAAAGGTAACACCATGGGCGAGTAAATTGATTCAGAGTACTTAATTGGCGCTGTTTTCTTCAGTACATTGACGTCATTCCAGAACAATCCCAACCCCCAGCACACTAACGTCAGGTCATATTGTGAGCCCATTTACTTCGCAAGGTTATTTCCTTTGACTCCAATGGATTAACCACTTCTACATTGCAGTAGAGAGGTCAGATGTAGATCTATTCGACTTACATTGAATTTATTTGCTTTTTTGTATCTCTTCAAAAAATTTCTGAAATAGAACATAATGGAAAATAAATTTTCACTTCTGCAACTCCCTCAAATACAGCACAGAGCCCACTGTACCAGGTGGTGGACACACACTGACAGAACAAAAACTTCCTAATTCACGGGCAATATACCCCAAAGAGCGAACAGCTTTTTCTCCTAAAGAAGTCAGAGAGCTATTTTACACCCCAAAAACACAGCCTTTCGACAAGCTCTGTTGCTTTCCTGGATAATCCCTCATCTTTCCTAATCCTGCCTGAAGATCTTTTAGCTCAATGGCTACCAGTATTCAGAAACCCTTTCCTTTTCTTTAGATAATTGCCCTCTTCAGATACTACTGATCTACGGTCGGATAAGCATCCTGAGACAAAGCCCTACCTCTGCTGCCCCAAAGCAGAGTCCACCATACAGTGGCCCAGTCCTGCTCTCCTCTCAGTTGTTATCCCAACTGGTGCCAGCTGCTTGTGATCAGCAAGGCCTCTTGAACCAGGTGGTTTGAATTTGTCAGACCCTTCTTGACTCCGTTAACACTCCTTCTGCCAACAAATTTTGGAAAGGTAAAAGAAGTAACTGCAGTTGCTGCAAGGAATTTTCCCATGATTATTTGTCTTTACAAACCTCTGCTGGGATCTGGTTTCTTTTCAGCTTGGACAGCAATGTGCTTAGAAATGGTATGTATATGCATTTTCTCATGTTAGCACTCCTTCACCTTAATCCTTTAGAGTTCAGTGAAGTCACCACCCACCACAGCAAGTTCTCCCCTTCAGTGGGCACCAGGTGGTTACCACTTCAGGTGGTAACACCTGCTAAGAGCCATAGCCAAGTCCTCAGCTCCTGCAGGGTTTTCAGCTGCATTTTTTTCCCATGAGCGCAGTTAGAAACTGAGTTCAGTTCTGTGCTGAGTTCCTGTCTAAATGCTATTATTTTACTGTGGCAGCAAAGGGGTCCAACTGAGAGCAGTGTCCATTTAGTGCTTCATGATGAACAAAGACAGTAAGGGCTTTTCTTGCCCCCGAGATCTCGCAGTTCACAGCCACAATTCTCCATGACACACTGGGCAGCATGATGACCTGCTCTTTCTTTTTCACAACAGTCCAGCAATTGGTGTCACCTCATCTCTATCTCCCCAAATATCAGAAGTGCTATGGAAGCATGGCTGCTTAAAGTTTTGCTGAGTTGAGAAGTTCACTTTCATGGCTTTCCAAAGGCTCTACCTCAGAGCCATTGTCAGGAAAGAGGGCTTTCATAAGTTAATTCTGGGAACTTCTGTTCTATGTTGTTGCCATAGAAAGAGATCCTTGAAACAATCTAAGTGACCAAGGCGATGCAGTAGGGCTATCGGGATACTCCTTATATGTACGTATATATTGTGTTGCCACTGTGGACCAGTTTCTCTCTGGTGAAAAGACTAACATTCTGTAGAAAGAGCCACTAATAGTCAACAGACTGTGGAGACCATAGGGATGAACACCCAAATTGCAGTCCTGGCTTGGAGCATGGATTTGAAACTGCATCTCCTACCTCTCCAGCTTAACCATTTCTGGCACTCAGAATCTGTTTCTCACCAGAAATTCCACCATGCACAAAAACTTTAGTTAAAAGACATGTTTAAATGAAAAGTCTGGGATTAAACAAATGCCTGTTTTGAATGAAAAGCAGGTTTGGTCCAGCTGCACTGGCCTCTTCAAGCAGCTTGTGGTTCCCTCTGTAAGAGTATTGCCAGTGGCCCGTGAAGGACTCTGGACAAGTCTTCCTTCATTGTCATGCGTCAATCTCACGCATCGCAAATCCAGCCAGTGGCTGAGGAGTGGGTATCTCTGCTAATTGGTTACATCTGCCCCCAATGCCTGGCTACCAGCTGGCAGAGGCGATGGTGTTTGCAACGCTGCCTTGGCAGAGGAGCTCTACGGCTGCTGTCTGTTGGCTTCCAGAGTCACATTTCCTAGATAAACATGGCCTCCCCATGGGAAAAGTGACTCCTCATCTGTGACGGATGGAACATAAAAGGCCCCTCCAGCTTTTGTGGGATCCTCAGGAACCTACTGGAGCATTATCAAATGTGAAGACATTATATTATAATGGACATAATTCTCCTTCATGCATCTCACGTAAGAAGAACATGCTCCATTTCCAAAGAATCCATAAGGAATTCTACCTTGCCACCAAAGTTTCTGCATTTGAACAGAACCAGAAAAGATGTTTTGCTGTTTTGTTTTGGTTTCCCAATGGTGATTCTGAATATCTAATCACAGCTTCACAAAGACATAAATTTCTTTTTTGGAGTCCTCCCTGAGCTGCAGTGGCTGATCCTGGAACAGGCTGATCCAGGAACAGATCTCAGGCTGGTCCCAATGGACTCTCTTGTTTTGTCCAGACTTGGCTGTTCTTGCTAGTTTGCTGAAAGGCCTTCAGGTATTCAGAAGAAAAACTTCTGTGTACATGTATGTATGTGTGTGTAGGCAATATATATATATAGTCCCAGAGGTTTTATAATAATGCTTTTGTAATGGAAATTTTTAATTGAAGAAAAAATTTAATAAAATAAGTTTTCTTCTGAACTGTTGTCAAGGACAGCTGTTTGTGTTCCCTGGGTGCAAGTGAATATCTGGAGTTACATCAGGAATTTCTAGCAATTTTATAGTTGCGTCCACTGGAATCCACAGAAGTCAGTCCAGATCTTTCCATGGAGTGCTTCTAACAGATGAATAGCTACTGATTATGATATTTGCTCCAGAAGGTTTGTTATTTCTTCTAAAACTTGAATAACGGAGTGTCCTGGGTGCAGCTGGGGTAGAGTTAATTTCCACAAGCAGCTGACTGGGCTGACCCAAACAGCCAATCCGATGGGAGATCCCATACCACGTGATATAGGCTCAGTATTTAAGTGGGGAGCTGGGTGGAGGAGAGGCCTTTGCTACTCAGGAGTCAGCTGAGTGTCTGAGGGTAAGAACACTGCATGTTGTATGTGCTTTTTATCAGTGGTATTGATTGTGATTTTCTTCTCCCTTTGCTGTTTTGTTAAGCTGTTCTCATCCCAACCCAGGAGTTTTTGCCTTTTTTCCTTCTGATTCTCCTCCCCACCCCACCGGGGAGAAGGGAAGGAGTGAGAGTGACTGTGGCCCTGTTACAAGCTGAGGCAAAACCGCAACATGGAGCTCAAAACTTTACAGGATGGCTATCATCCAGGGGACTCCGCATTGTCTTTGCTGACATAGCCATTTCTGACCAATTGATTAATAAATATAACACCGGTACTCGTGGCAGCATGATCACACAGGGGCAGGTACACCAGTTAATAAGTAACTCTGATCATAACTTCTCTCTCAAAAAAGTTAACATTCAATCTCTTTAAAAAGCAATTAGAAAGATTACTTTAAAAAAACAGCACCTGCCTGTTAGAAGTGTTCTAACCAAAGTAAGGCTTACTGTCTTCCTTCCTTTCTTCTATTTAAAACCACACTGGCAATTTCAAAACAACAAAAAAATCTCCCCTAAGTAATACTGTAAAATGGAAGTTCCTTACAAGACTCTGGCTACTCTGTGGGCTTAAACATATTCTCAAGGGCTAGAAAACTCTGGGGGTCTCAGATCAAATGCTGAAGCGGATACGCTGGGCAAAGCACCCGGAGCGTTTCCTCTGAACCATCAACTCCACCAGGGCTGATGGTTTCGTGTGTGGACCTCCCATAGCAGAGCCGTCCGGTCCCTTTTTCCAGGACAGGCTGCCTGTGTAACTGAAGGACCAGGAATTACTGTTACTAGAAACCTGGCTTCAGCCCCCCAGGGCTAAACAAGCTCAGATCTGTGTTTTACCAGTCCAAAGAGACATTTCATGAGTTTCAACCAGCATCGCAAATATGCTGGGTAGGAAACATGATCTAGGCTGCCCCAGCTCTCAACAGAGAAAGTCTGAGTGCTGGACTAGAGTGGGCAAAACTTTGAGTTGTGTGAAAAACAAATATAGAAGTGTTATGGGTTTTTTTCTCTTACTGTTCTTCCAAAGATTTAACACTGGGGCTTGGGCTCAATAAGAAGTATGAGAGTGTTTGTTGTAAGCAATTTCATTACCAGCACCAGGCTCCGGATCAAGAAGTTACTTAACATTTTAACCACTTAATTATATGCACAAATGAAAATCCTGTTGACTCCAGCATGTGCTTAATGCTCTGTTGAACCAGAGCCTTAGTCCAGTTAGCAAACTTCTCATAAACAGATCCTCTTTTATACAAATGGGTTTATTATTTGTAAGTATTCACCAAATAGGTTGGACAAATAATTTTTCAACCTATCGGCTTTTACTGTTTGCTTTAGACTGTTTGCTAGTAATTCATTATTCATTATGGTTGGTCAAGTGCAACACATGATGCTTCTGAACAGGAAAGGCGGGGGGGTAAAAGGAAAAAAGATTAATGAAGAATGAATAACATACTTCCTGGTATGAATCTTCATGCTGAAGTGAGTGAAACATTAAAAATTTGCAAACATTTTCATAAATTCTCTGTTGCTGCCTGGATACTCAAGAAAAGAAATGACTTCAAGAGTCATTGTTAACACATTAGGGCATTTTAATACACTCGGGGTCAGGGTAGATACTCAAAGGCAGTAAGTGCCAAAAAATGCCAATGGATGCCCACTATAAGTTTCAAAGGTGCTTAAGCCGGCAGCATGCCCAGGGTGCATCACAAGCAGGTGCTCTCGGGCATCTGAAATCCCCACTTAGAGCTTATCTGCATCCTTTGAAAATCTTCGGCTCAACCCCACCCAGTGGTCTCAGCACGAGGCCACAAAAGCATCTCCTGAAATCATTACTTATGAAACAAAAAGCTTATCACATGTTTGACCTGAAGCACGTACTTGAATGCTGCCTTAGGCTGAAGTTATACGAAGAATATGTATGTGAGTCCACTGAGGGGAGAAAAAAACAAGGAAAAAGACAGAGAAGCTGCTGTGATCCTTCCAGGGCTGCTCAGTGGTCTGCAGGTCAAAAAAGAGACTCCTTTGAGAAGTCAGTGGAGGAATAGACCTGGTTGGGAGCAAAGGTTTTATTTGTTTTCCAATAGGAAGTAATAATGTTTCGTGTTTTTTTTTAAAAAAAAGTTAATGCTAGAATGTTTTTGCTTGTTAGCTAAAGAGCTTTTGGTTTGAGCAATCCAACAATTAATATAGAAATCACTGTTTTCTATAGAAAACATGGAAATATGTTCAGCGGAAAATGCTATTTGTATTTACTGAAAAACCCTTTTCACTGAATCTTCTGGAGAAGGTGGGATAGATTTTGTTGCTAGGGTTTTGCACTCAGGGAGGTGAAATCAAACGAAACTGAGGGCACCGTGCTTTGGGTTTAGCTAGAGAAGCACAGCTGAGTCATTTCCATTTGGAAAAAAACTACCCCCCATCCTTCTCTCTGTAAAACTTTCTACATCTTGCCGGCTGTGAGATATTTTCTTTCCTTCGCATGTGGAGGTGTTCCGAGCAGAGCTCACCCGGGCTGCACAGGGGCGTTTGCCTCCTGCCCCACTGTCCCGCGGGTGCGGGAACCAAGAGTTAGAGCCGATCGGCTTACGAGCTCGCCACCAGCCGCGGTGCCCCGCTCATTAGGACCAATTTGCATGCTGAACATCAGTATGACAGCCCTAGCGAGGGATTTGTTTAGCTAATTTAGAGTAATGGAGAAGAGAAATTAATCACTTTAACACTGATGCTCCCTGGCATGGCAAGGCTGGTAGTCATCCCCCCAATCTGTCAGCAAGGCACCCCCAATTCTCCCCCCTATTTTCACGCACGTTTGCCCCGAAACAGAGAGTTCATGGATATAATAACAGGCCTGGAGTACCAGGCCAGAAGCTGTCAGCATGGAGGAAAAACAAGGCAGCTACCGAGCGCTTACAGCAAGGTTAAAGCAAACAGGATTATCTGTTCACAACGCTCGAGAGTGCTGATGCTGTCGAAACAAAGGGCAGGGCAGGAGCCTCAGCTGTCCCCAGCCCGCTCTGCCTCAGCTGGGGACAAACCGATCCCAAGTCACTGCTTCATTAGCGATTGATTAAGGTAAGAGTGCTGGGGTGGAGGAGTCCTGCAGGTGGGGAGCACTGCTCCTCGCCAGGTGTTCTGCTCCCGTGGGAAGCCGAGGGTTGCGAGCTGAGGGCTCTGAGAGGACCGTGCCCAGCACTAGGTCAACCAGGGGTCTGGAGGAGAAAGTCTCACTTAGGAATAAAGTCAGAAATCAGTTCTTTATTAGCTCTTTTTTTGTTTTTTCTTTTTTAGTGCCTTTCAGCATAAACCTTTTGGTTTACATACTCGACCCCAGAAGAAATTATCTATATTAAAATATTCTGCTCAGCTAAATACTGAACACATTCCCTTTATCAGGAAAAAAAACCGACAGCCCTTTTAAATATATCCTATGTGTTTTGCCAATCCCAGGTATATTTAGCATGCTTTAGGCATATACCCGTTCCCAATAAACGAAAAGAGAAGTTCATGACAGCTGTGACATGAATAGAATCTGTATTGTGAACTCAAATATCATTATAATGCATTGCTTATTTAACATTTATGATCACTCTACTCTCAGACATTGTCATGCGTGGCAGTCTGTATTTCTTCTCCCACACTCTTGTTTACAAGTCTAACACAAGTATTGTTCCCTGGCTAGACCTCCTCAGCATATTGAATTTCCCATGTATTGTTCCCTAGTCCTTCTCTGATGCCTGGAACAGGCAGGGCTGTTTTCACGTGGACTCCCACTTCTCTGTTACAAGCGTGCCCAGGAGAAAGCTTTTCTGACCTTTGCTGTCAACCCAGAGCATGGGTGCAGGTTGTTTTCTGTGGAGTTCCTCTAATGTAGGACTTCTAGTCACTGAAAAACATTAGAAACCCACATATCATCATTTATAGGTGCAATCCAAAACTCATCTCCTTTTATAGGCCCTAGCTTAATAAATGTGGCTGCAGAATGGCCGCCAGTATTATTCCCAGAATAAGAACTACTGAACTTAAACAAGTGTAATGCAATAAGGGAGAGATGGAAGTACCAAAGCTTTTATGTACGGAAATGATGCCAGACTGTAAAAATGTGAATGCTGTAAAATAATGTCTTTAATTATATACAGAGAAAGAAGGTTTTCAGCAGCAGATGTCTGAAGATAGGCTCTCAAAACACAGACCCGTCAGTGAACTCTATGGGAAAAAAAAAAATGGAGAAGACGTTTAGATATGGACTGACAGGGATCTTTCCAGTTTTCCTTAGATGAATGTGTGTATGTGCGTATGTGTGTAAATCCAGAACAGGGTACTTAACTGCAATCTTTATAATTGATAGGAAGATTTAAAAGAAAGATTTGGTATGAAAAAATAAGATCAGGAAGAACGGAACATGAATGATGCACAGTGGTAATCCTGCACTCTGATCTTGCCTTTGAACTGCAGACGGACAAGGACACCCCAGCGAGCCCAGAGGAGACCTACGCCAAGCGCTGCACCACCTGGACACAGCCCCGAGCTGCACAGGTAAGGCCACCCCACCGCTTGACCTAGAGGCTGGTTTCATCTGAAGTACTCGTCCTTTGCAGTGCAGAGGCAGCAACAGCGGATGGGGACCTGAAGGCATCAGCTACTGCAGGTCTGTTATCAGGGGATGTTGAGGGAAGACTAGCAGGGAGCCACTGGGGGTTTTCTGATGGTGAGTCTAGCACATATAAAAGCATCTTCAGCTAATGAATTTATACTAATTGTCTGTCTTGAGGTATGTGATGAAATTCCTTTGACACGGACAGGAAAAGATGGATCCTAACGGAGACCAGGCTGGTCAGGTGGCTCGTGGCCCTCGGGGCAGGTTGGGTCTGGGGCTTTCCCAGAGCACTCCCACACATTCAGAACTCATCTGAGATGCTCACCAGTGGCTCTCAACACACCTCTCGCTGCAAAAGTGGGGGGGGAAGCCAATTACATCCCTGGATGACTTTTTCTTGATTTCATCAGGACTTCTATCACACCCGAACAAAGGTATTTTCGTCCAAGGCTTTTCAGTAATTGGAGATGTGTGGGGAGTTTCACCCAGCACTTAAATCAGAACAATTGCTGTATTTTTAAAAGATTATCCTAATGTTGAGCTTTCTTTTTTTGATATTTTATAATAAAGTCCCAGAAATAAAGGCTGCGGTGTAGTTGCAATAGAATTTACATTAGCATATTTGGAGAGTTTTTTGATCATTTTTGCATGCATTAGAATGAAATATTCTGTAAAAATTAAACATTATATGCAAATGAGTGCAACAAACCTACATTTTGAATAATAATAATTCATTATCCCCCTATAATATATCTAAGTGGCCTCCTCTTTTTTTTAAAAAAAAATGCACTGTAGACATTAATTCAGCACAGCAGAAGTTACAGAGGAGATCCACTGAAATTATAATAGACCACAGTCCTCATTTGCATAAATCCCAGAATCCCACCTGCCAAAACCCTCCAGCTATTAATAGGTGATATGAATGTCACTCGATGCTCATTTATAATATTGTTGCCGTAACGTAATGCATATTTAGGGCAGATTTTAAGAATCATTGTAATTAACAAAGCACACCATTACCAGCAAGTGTTTATTTGTGTTATAGGATAAAGATGTTGCATTTGGAAACAATTATAACTCCAGAGATGTTGAATTACCCGCTTTGGAAGTGTTGCCTTCTTTTAGTGAGCGCAGTAGATTTCCACAGGCTAGGTGAATGTAAAAAAATACTTTACAGAAACGGCACGTCTGTGTATCTGCGATGATAATAATCACCCGTGTGCCAGGCCCTGTCTGTATGACATGTATTTATTCTTCACCCCGGGGCTGTCTATGTTTGAAAGCTTTTTTTCTCCCTTCATAGTTCTTTATGGGGAAACTGAGTTACCAATCTGTGAGACTGCGCTCTTTGAAATAGCTGAACAGTGTTAAATGCACATTTTGCAGGGCAAGTTACTGTGCTCTCTACTGCTTTAAGCCCTGTTATCATACGGTAGATATGCCCAGGACAGAGTGTGACTTGGTGTATTGGGTTATATTTCTCTTCCCTGTCCTAAGGAGGAGGAGGGGAGTGATAGAGCGGCTTGGGTGGGCACCCAGCATCCAGCCAGGATCAACCCACTACACTTGGTCAAAACTTTCTGGAAGCAAAACGGCTTTCTGGTAGAAATAATATATAAGGATTTAATTGTTCAGGTTCATACTGAATTCTTTCCATAGTTATTCTCCAGCTTACTCCAGCATGAATAAGGACTCACTAAATGCTTCACGTTTTATCCAAATATAAGTTAGTTAAAATTTAATCACCCACACCCTGCGGCAGAGCCATGACAGCTGACGTCAGAGCTGCTGGCTGATGAAGAGTTTCTGGCAGTTTCTGCATCCCTAGACACAGGCAGTGATCCCTCCAGAGCTATCCCTGGCTAGGGAGGTGGTGGGAGGCAATGGGAGGCAGAACCAGCAGGAAAGAAATGCTCTCCAACAGGAGCAAGGCACCATGCGTTCAGCTCGGCGCTTGCCAGCAAGATCACGTGCCTGGGGTTTGCGTTGCCCTGTGTGTGGGGGGTGTGTGTGTGCGTGCAGAGGGTGAATTTGATGAACTGACTCTGGGCTTCCTGAACATTGCTCTAGAAGGATAAATCACTATGAATCTCGGTGCTCAGCCTTGCTGTACTGCCTTTCTCCTTGAACCCACGAGGGTTTTTACCCTCTGCTTATGTACGTCTCGGTCAGCAGAGGATGCCAGGACAGACCCCTTCTCGACGCACCGGCTGCCCGCTCTAATGAAGCCCCGTAAGGTCATCAGGGGCCGCACACAGTCCCTCCTTGCTGCTGAATTCACCTCTTCTGCTGCTATAGATGTTGTCCTAACGTCCCACCTTGGGGAACAGCCCCCCTACCCTGGCTGACAAGTGCTGAAATAAAATCTATTCCAGCAATAGCAGAGCTGTAGGTAAAGAGGAGGCAAAATTCTCATGTCTTTTATGCAAGTGGATTTATTCATTCAAGTTTGAATTTTTAATGCAAATCTCCTTAAAATTTCAGTTGTTCGAACATTTCTACCTCTTCCTCTATGAAACTGGTTATATCTCGCCTACAGTGCAGGGTTGATTGAGGCAGACATAACCACAGATTTAGTAGTCCCCAGACTCTGCTTAAGACAGATTTCAGTTTAGATTTTAACTAACTGGCATGATAAGAAAACACTGTGGCTTCCCCCCCTCCTTTCTTTCTCTCTTCTGAAATATTTCAACAACACTGAAAAATAATCTTCAGCATTTTCCACAGGGAAGAAAGAAAAAAACAACATTTTTTTTTGTCAGAAAAACCTAACCAAATTTGATAGAGATACATCTGTTCAGAGACTCCAGAAAACAAAAAAAGAAAGACAAATGGAAAGTCTCCCAGTGCTTGCCTGAGCACTGCTGAGAACAGAGACTTGTTGATCCTCGGGCTTTCTGGTTGCCCGAGGAAAAGAAATAATTAAAAACATTAAGTGAACAAAACACTCTCTGAAAAAGAAAGCCAATCTTTTTAGCTGAAAACCCATCTTGTCTTTTAAAGACCTTCAGATGGCAACCAGCTGACCGGCTCCCACAGCCCGGCCACTGAACAGACCCTTTCGGCAGCAGCATGCTTCACCACCGCAAGCATTTTGGAGCCCCTGCTCTTACTTCTGCGGCCAGTTCTTGTGCCACCCTCAGCTTGGGATCAGCAGTGTATTATATGAGACCAGCGGTTTGATATGATCAAATCCATCTCAGTTTATGCTCTTTCTTGGCTCAGCTGTGGCAATTCTTTGTAACGGATGTTACGAGTCGCAATCATTGGAAAGTCACCCCGGGTCATACGTGGGTTCAGATGCACTTTATCAGATTGATGCCACTCCTTTTCCTTGCCACATCCTCTAGCAGCTTTCTTGTTTTGATGCCTTCATCTAAGTTCCCCACTGGAGATCACCCACCCCCGGAAGGGCTGGAGAGAAAATATCCCTCTGTAAGAGTGATCAGAGTGCAAGAGCAGAAGAGAAGCCTTTGAGCTTTCTGTGCTTTCAATGAAGTGGCTTATGAAGCAATTGCAATGTTTTAGCCTCGTGCTTGCCCTGGTGTCCTGCAGGCTCTCCCTCCCGACTTCCAGGCATGACTTTGAAAAAAAGAAAATTAAATCAAAAAAGGAGAAAGAAAGAAAACAGCAAAACAGACTATCCTCTGGAGATGTGCAGCCTGACTCGGCCAGGAGTTAGGCGCCCAGGCTGCAAGGGGCGAGTACAACTCGTGTAGAGCAGCCAGGCTTTGCAGGGCAGGTATGTTGCTGCTCTCGGGCAGCTTTGACAGCTGAAGGCAGAGCCTCGGAGCTGGCTCTCTCTCCCCGTGGCAGCATTTCCCACCCAAGGGTGCTGCGTCGCTGCTCCTGCTCAGTGTCCAGACAGATGTGGCGTTGCAGCGAGCGGGTGTCAACATCTCCCTTGTCAAACTGCCTGGCCGGCTGCACGCAGCGCTGGCAGTGGCAAAGCAGACCCTGGCAGGCTTCTGCCCACGGATTCCTTGTGCCTTCCTCTATCGCATGCGAAAAATGCAGATGCTTGACGATAGATCTGTCTGCCCATGTGCTCTCCCCAGAAACACCCACCCACCCCTCACAGCTACAGCTTCACAGGTGAGCAGAAGTCCAGCCTGCATGCACCTATGGACCCCGGCACACAAGTAGCGAACCCACAGCGAAAGGCTGGCACGCATCCGCCTGCAGACACTGTGCGCTTCCCCTGCTGCGCTGTGGTTCCTGTTGCACGCAAACCGCACACAGCTCCCTATAAATAACCACACCAACACAGCACCAGCATCAATGTCAGCTCCCCTCAGCCTTTTGGTTTAAATATAGGCCTTGGCTCTGCTCCAGGAGGAGGTACAAGTGGTTTCAGACTCAAACAAATTGTTATGAATCCCATTTGCAGCGTGAATATGCTTAGTGAATGTTTCTTTCTCTAATGAGACCAAAATAGCAATTAACAGGAGTCCTAATGCTACAAGTTCCTGAGAAATATACACATACATATTTTTATCCATAAGATGATTCTCATCTGGCTTCAAATGCAGAAGCCATCTTGCCTAAAGCTGTATGTCACACATCACACCTATATCTGCACCTTTCTATTTTACACTTAGGCATGGTCAGGTTGAGATGTGCAGGGGAAAATTACTGGCTTTGAATCGCAGCAGATCCAAGTCCTTGTTTCTGGTAAATCCCAGCACCTTTTTTTCTCTCCTGGTTTTGTTTTTCTCCTCTTGAAGATGATATAAAAGCAGAGCTTTTTCTCCCCTGTCTTTGCTTGCTGCACTCAGGTTTTTCTATCAGGGCTTTCATTTTTTTTTTGTTTTTCTTCCCTGTTTTTTTTCTTTCCCTACAGCCAACAGAGTGGTTGGTGAATACAAAATTAGCCAATTCAGACAGAGGCCGAACATCCCTAGAGAGCAAGAGAGAGAGACATGATCAGCTCTTGCCAAATAGGCTCACTTGACTCCACTGTGCATTTCTCCCTTTCTCTGAAAATCACATGAAACAAATTAGCATTATGGGGAATGCAAATTCCCAGCATACTCGGGGACTGGCCACCAGTGACCCTCCTGCCTGCAGCGTTTCCCTGCTCTGCCCATGCACTGCTGCAGTACAGAGCATTTACATCCCAGGCAACCTTCTGCCTACTGCTGCGTTCTCTGAAACACCTGTAGAAAAAAGGACAATTTTTAATCTTTTGCATATGAACTAGTAAGTCTGACCAAAACCCTCTGGGATCAAGCCACGCAGGCAAATGCCCCTCCTGCTAATTCTGCTCACTGAAACTGTATGTAGGTCTTGCTTGTCCTTTGAAGGGTGGTGCTTTGGCCTGAATTGCTGGTGGGATGAACACTTGAGATCACCTCTGGGGTTTGGCACCGAGGACTGCCAGGTTGTGTCTGTGCGGTGAGGCAGAGGTGCCTTTTGATGCTCCCTGCTCTCCTGGTTTCCAGCCTCCCCACGCTAAGACCCTGCTGTAGCGTATTAATGAAATTCATGGGGTTCAGAGCCAGGTTTTATCCTGATCCAGAGCTGGGACACATTTTGGGGCTTCGGGCTGCAGTTGCACAGTGAAACTCATCCATGTAACAGAGGTGGCAATGCTTATAACACAAGCGTGACGAGGCTGTGTTTGCAGGCTTGCGTCCAAGGTGAGCTGCACAGCAGGACCCTGCTTCTCTGAGGAGCCAGGGAATGGTTTGCTCTCCTGAGCTTATTAATATTTGCTTAGTGTTTTCAGGATGTAAGCCACACTGAGAGTCTGTGTGGTGGCATAAAAGATGATTTTAAACATTTCGCTTGCCCATTCCTTGTTCTAGGAGGAACTGGGAATGGCTGTTATGAATAATGGCCTCCATAAAGTGGTCAGTCAGCTTGGAAACATCAGGACTGCTCAAGAATATCTTTTTCCTGTGTTGCACCCTTCGAATAGGGGTAGCAAAGAACTTTAAATGGAAGGGGAATCTGAAGGAGACTGTCTACATTGACGTTTTGCAATAACCTTTCAAGATGCCCATAAGGACCAAGTCAATAACGTTATTGACTAGTGTCAGAAAGAGCTCCTCAGGTGTGTAGAGCTGGGACTTTGGTGTAAGAAGGGGAGATAAATCCATCCTAAGCAGATACCTGCAGCAGCATGTCTAGAATAACAATATTATTAGCAGCAGCAGTAGTGCATAGGTGCAAGGCTACCAGGCATCATTGGAACTCACAGAAACAGGGCTTTAGCTGGACTGGTTTCCAGTTACCTGTTGTGCAAACTCATTTAGCCTTGCCAGAGCCCCTGGCTTCTCGCACCACCCCTTGCCTCGCTTCTCTCCTCTTCCTTTTCACCAGCTCCCAGCCCAGCTATATCTTCCAAAAATGGCTGATTTCCAAAGTGCCAGCGAGTGCCTGAGAATTGCGTAATTGCAATATAATTAATGAATTAAAAGAATGAGATGTTTTAAGTGCTTTCAATATGCCAGTCCCTATAATTATCTACAGAAAACGTGTTCATTAACAATCTCGGAGTGTGAGGCTGTGGCTCCTGACTCTAAGTGCTTCTTTCTCTGGTGGGGCTGGAAGTGGAGGTGGGAATAGGGAAAGGGCTTTTGCAAATCTTTATAAAGCTTTGCTTTCTGCCCGGGTTTAAAGCAAGTCAGAGGAAGGGCGAGATTCTGCAGAATATCTGACAGTTCCCAGCAGACTTGGAGGCAGCATGATCTGCTAGACCAGGGTCATAGGACTTGTGTCCAAACTCTGGCTCTGCTGCGAGTCCTGTGCATGAACTCAGATGGATGTGTGCATTTCAGAAGTAGAGCGTTTATCCCCTGACCCAGAGAGCCCCATGCCACGGATGGAAATTGCAGCCACTTCTGCTAGAATAGAAAGGGTTTGTGTATAAATAATTGTACACTCTTTTTCAAAGTAATAACATGGCTGGTGCCGAGCCTAGTGAGGGAATTGCCAGGTCTCACTTGTACTGGTGGGGAAATATTGGGCATTATCTCTCCCAGATTTGCTGAGTAGGATTTAGGAGAGGGGAGGCTCGGTCTAGCTGGAGTACTGGTCAAAGGAAAGCTCTCGTCAGGAGGTTTGCAGTGCTTTTATCAGGACGTGGTGGTGTGCTTGAAGAGCCTGGTTTTACTTACACAGGTGTAAATCAAGAGCAATTCCTTTGATGCCAATGGAGTGGCCGACATAAGTGAGAGGTGAACATGGCCTATTGGTATTGAAAGCACTTAAAACATCTCTTGAGGGCACTCTTATGAGGGAGCTCGCTCTGTGAGACTGATTGACAGGGTACAGCTCCGCTCAATGTCTGTCCTTCCCGGGATCCTAAATTGTAAATTAACTCAGCCATAGATGTGTCTAACACATTCTCCGTCTGGAACATTTTAGCCGCGTAGCTGGCTGCAGGCTCCGTAAATTGTTTTCTGTTAAATTTGGGGAATAAATGGCAAGTTCATTTGAAAGGGTTGAGTAGGCAGCACACAGATATTGGCCCACTGTCCAGTTAGGGAAATTACAAAGGATGAATTACAGGGTTATCATCGCACTTTAACAAGTCCCCATGTTTTGATTGCAATAACCTGTTCTTGCTGAAAAGGCAATATCCTCCAGCAGGCAGGGGTTAAATATGCAGCAGCTGAGGAAGAAGCTGAAAGTGCAAATGAACTACAGTGAGGGGAAGTGGTAATGAAGGAAGAACTTTCCTGGGAAAAAAAAACAGTCACTGGTTGACAGGGTTGGACCCTGGTGGGTAGGAAAGCCTTGACATTTGCGTTTGGAGGGACCTATGTCCCGAGTGTGCGCTCCTCTGCTTGGACGTAGCTTTCTGCATCCTTAAGCACTGCCACCAAGGGAAGCGCTGAGATTTGGTGTGGTTGTGCTTTTCAAGCTTAATGTGACAGAATTAACCAAAGGAACACAATTACAGCAAGAGCTGGTTCCTATTACTGTTTTCACATGGGAGTGGGTGGTAGCAACGGCCCAGTTCTCTGCAATTATAGCTGCGCATCCCAACCTCCAAAAATATCGGATTTGACTTTCAAAGCCTGGGAGCACAAGGAGGCTGTTCCTGTCCTGTAGATGAAGGATTAATCAGTCACTTAGTATTATAGAAATTACAACATTTCAGTAGAATAGAGAGAAAAAGGTTTCCTTGTCTTGCAAATCTTTTTTTTTACCTTACCGTGTCTCATCCTCAGTCAGAATGAGAAGCCAGAATTGGGAAAATGTTCATAAAACTGAGCACTGGAAAATATAATCTAAATAATTTTGAAATATTGTGCTTTGATTTGGGCATTTTCTAAAAAAATACTTCAGTTTGTAACAGACAAGTAATTTTAAAGGGGAAATCTGGAAGGTTTTGTTTCAGAGAGACAAAATGGAAATTTTGGCAATCTTAAAAGGAATAATGTTTTTACTTCATGTAAAAAAGTCATGAAAACTGTCTCTTTACTGAAAATATTTTCATTTTTGACAGTTTGCTATTTTTCAACCAAGAAGTGTTATTAGAAACATCTGAAAATAAACATAGAAGGAAAGAACTTCTCTGTGGTAGGAAAGACAGGTACATTTCTATGAAATAAAATGAGTTTCTTGATGTCTGCTGAGCACTGCTCTTACGCTAAATCATGAGAACAGAAAACATGGTTTATTGGTTTTTCTTTTTGGTTTTGTCACCCTATCAGGAGGTCAGGCCATACGACTGCTTGTAGTCTTTCTGTGCTACCAAAATTCAGCAAATATACTCTGAATATAAAATACGTATTAATATATAATGGGCATAGAGATCAACCTCTAACTGGGCTGATTTACCCATGGGATGAATCATGTCTGCTGTGTCAGCCCAACTGTTCACCCTCTTTGCACTTTAATTGTATTTCCAGCTTTTGTGTCCATCTGCCAGTGCCGAGCCAAGTGCTGCGCTGGTGTTGCCGGCACGGGGTCCCTGGCAGAGACGAGCCATCTGGCCACCCCGTCCCTGGTGCCGGCAACAACAGCAGCGTGGGAGGAAGCCAAGTTCGGCTTTCGCTGGAGCATAAGGCAGGAGTCGGCAGGTGGCTCTCTGCTGGACATCAGCTCTTCTTAAAATTTTCAGCCAGTCTGTGAATTTTCAGGGCTGTGAGCCATGTCCTAAAAAGCCAGGACATCATCTGAGAATTTCAGTGCATATCAGAGAAGAGCAGTCTTTTGTTTTTTTTTTTTTAAGTCCTGCACTGGCTGCTACCGTTGTGTTTGTGGTAATATGTGCAGGAAGAGCAGCTTCTGGAAAGGGAAAAGCTAGAGTATAATCCAGAAGAATTTAAGGGCAGACAACGTTACAACATAAAATATAGCCTACGTCCAGTAGCACGTTTGATTCTGGATTAATAAGAAAAAAATCAACCATGGACAGGACTTCTAGATCTATTCCTTCTTCTGCTACAGTTTAACAGCATATATTTGAAGAAGAGTTTTAGCCAAACCAGGCCTTGGTTTCCTTATCTGCAGAACATAAACTATAACACTTTCCTTCCTGACACAGTTCTCAGCAAGCGCAATTCATTAACTTTCCTGAAGTGCTTTTAAATCTCCTGTTTCAGGCACTACACAGGTATTCAAAATAAAGTTCACAGAGCTAGCTAAAACCACTTAAAATGAAATTAAAATGCCATAATTCCAGATTATGATAAATCACACTCAGAAAAGTTCTGATGACAAGTTTATGAATTTTTCTGTGTTTGTGGGGGCTGCAGGAGTCCTAGGAGATATAAAAAAGCAATTTTTTTGACAATCATTCCGAGATTGAAAATTCCACAGCATTTTTAGAATGTAAAATTTCAGCTCCCTGTTGCAGAGCTGGGAAAGGGTGAAGGAAGACCTGGAAAGATGGAGAAAAAAAGGAAGCGAGCGATGTCCGGGCTCTCTACCTCTGTGATCTCCAGGAAAGCTGCTGACACTTTGAAAATCAGGCTTAAAACTTTCGATGACAAGGTCTGCCCAGGCACAAGAGACAAAGAGCTGCTTCTGCCTGGGGTACCCAGGTGGGACTGACTCCATCCCTAAAGCTACCAGGGGAAGATAGCACAGAGGGACTAAGCCGTAGGCGATCTGACAGTCCCCTGGTTGATATTGAAGGGATAGGCAAGCTGTCCTTTTAATATGTGAGCATGTCTGTCTCGCTCTCTCTGTTCTCCCTGTGTTCAATAATGTAAATAAAGTCTTTAAGAAGCCCATTACTTTCATCTGCAGTTCTGAGAGAATTGCTCAGATTCTCCCTTGGCAGTTTGGTTTGAAGCATAATAACAATGCTAATAAAAAAACTTGGGAAAACAACCAAGCTAAAACAAAAAATATAACAAGAGTAAATACTAATAAGATAAAGTTTTGCCTTTTAAAGATGTTTCCACTATTTGAAAGAAAAAAAATTTGCACAGACTTTATGGTATCAAACTGCTCTGTCTGCACTTGCAAGTTTATGGAGGGGCAGCATTTGCCTTTTCAGAGACAGGAGTGCAAGAAGGGTGCAACAGAGCCAGCCCCAGAGAGGCACGCTGGGCTGGGCTGGGCTCTGCATGCCTCAGGACCAGTCCCCCAGCACTTGCAGCATCCATGGGCCAGCTGGGGCAGACTGGGTTTTTTTTTCCTATCGCACTAATTTCAATCTGCCTTTTAAAACTTGGTAGTTTTTTTTTTTCTTTTCCCTTTCACTCTTTAGGATTCTCTTCTCACCTTTCATGCTGGTTCCTTTGTCGTCACATCCAACCTCCACCTGCCACCTGCACCTCTTTCAGTCTGGTCTTGAGCTGGTCACTGGAATCACAGGCGACGGAAATGCATTTCCTGCTATGTGCTTGTCCTCCCAAACAGCCTCGGAAGGTCCAAGCCTGATGCTAGCGAGCTCCTTGCAATGCTCTCCTGAATAGCACGTGGAGACAGCTACAATTGTTCCTCACTTGAAAGGAGTCAGAGAGGTATCTGTCCCAAGAAATTTAACCATGGTAGACCTATATCTCTTGGCCAGAAGGTACCTCACTAATGCTCAGCATTAGACTAGAAGAAATACGAGGGTCTCAGGCTTTGCTGGATCTTGGATTAAGTTGAAACTTTTTGTAAAGTCACGTTGCTTTGCTAAAATGTTTTGAAGTGAGAATCTAATAGGGGAAAACTGGGGAAAAATGTCAAACTAGATCTTTCAACATTTTCACTGTATCGCATTTTTGTTAGAGTTTTTTAAAACCTTTCCACTTTGAATTGCATTATTAATGCAAAGTTTTTCTAATTGAAGAACAGAAACAAAGCTTTTTGCAGAAATAAGACATCCATCCACCTTCAGATGTATTATTTGCTTGGGTGGGTGAGGTTTGTCTGTTTTTTATAATGTTTCTACTCTGCAGAAAATTTTTAAATGCTTCTTATTTTCCTGCAATTTGTCACTATGTCACGTTCAAAAATCTCAGTGGACTTTGCAAAACCGAGCAGTCCCAACCCACCACCAAAGCCTCGAGAACTTTCCTTGCCACCCCAAGAGGACAAAACCTCTGTTCCCTCCAACAGTGTTCCTTCACCTGAATACCATGCTCGTGTTCCTATACTGAAAGCCTTACTTTTCCTCTGCCTAAACGTCACGTCTACAAAGAAGTCATTTTAAGGTCAAGTTTGTTCTTTTACATTTTTCCTGTATAAATTGAACGAGTCTCCTTGTGGTCCTCACACTGCTCACTCTCTGGTTTACTCAGCTCGTCACCTTGGTCTCTCTTCCCTGGGCCAACCTATTTCCCAGAGAAGGAGCCTATGAATATTTTATTGCCCGTCTGTGTGAGTCAGTCTTTTCTTTGATTGAATTCAACAAGTTAGGGAACAACACGTAAACACTGTCACTGGAACAGACAGCGAGGCAGGCGAGGCATGGTCCATCACCAGCTGCTGGGATGAGATCTCAGCGGAGACTGAGAGTAACGCAGGGGCCTCCCTGTCCCGTTCGTGGACCCGCTGCTCATAACCGTGGTATCTGCAGGACTGATTAGACAACATATCATCATTTCTGTCTGTGAACATCTACTGTAGCCATGCAAGTTGCCAGGAAATAATAAGCCAAGCACAAAGTTCAAACCCCGTCTCTGCTGGATCATGCTGTCTGCTGTTTCATCCCCCCCACCGCGCCTCCCCTCTCCTCTGCATGATTGCCAGCAAGGCTATTTGAGGTGTAAGAGAATAGGTTTGGTCTGTAACTAAAAAAAATGGGGGTTTTCATTTTTCTATTGAAACAAAAATATAATTCTATTGAAATCAAAGTGTGTGTCAGTAGTGCTTCAATTTCCATTACATTTTCGGCAGAAGAAAACATAAACACAGAGTTTCACTTTTCATTGTGTTGAAGTGGGACTTTTTTTCTTTTTTGGCTGTGTTAAAAATGTTCATTTTGATGATATTGTTGAAGTCATACTATTTAAACACATGGCTTATATTGAGACAATGAACAAATATTATTTGATGTTTTCTGCTACGTTCGCTTTTCATTCTAATAGCTTGACATTGTTGGAGTTGAAGATATTCTTAACAATCAAGCCTTGTGATGCTTCCCAATAATATTTTGACATTTTTGATCTGGGAGTAATTTTGCACTTGCATTTGGATGTATAACAAAAACAAATTTTAAAAATTCAGGGAATTATCTCTTCCTGTTCTGACCAAGGGGGGTGGAGGATTTCCTAGTGATTGTGTTTGGACAGTGGCTGTGATGAGAAGCCCTTCTGTAACTGATCTAGTGAAAGAGGGAAATTTTTGCTCTAATTAAAGAGAGTTGGCAGTTTAAATTTGTGATGTTAAAGAATTATCTATTAACACAAATAAAAATGCTTTAGAAATCCAACAAAATTTTATTTAGCAAAAAGAAGACTTTTTCAGGGGGAAAAACCCAGAGTTTTTTGTAAGCCGTTCTCTCTCTGTTTAGATTAGAATGAATAGCAGGGGAAGAGCCTCACATCCATCACTCAGCTTTCCTAAAAACACAGATTTTTTTTTTTTTAAAAAAAAAAAAAACAAAACTCTGTCTTGTTTGTTAAATTAAGGTATTAGAAACTGTCTCTCTGCTCATCTCTTCTTCTCCAGGCCAGGATTATGTTCTGATTTGTAATAAAATTTGACACAAATCTGACAATATTTTGACCAGGCTTTGCATTCTGGAGATTAAAATAAGCATCTGAAAATGGCAGCATCCCTTGCAGTTACATTCCCTGGCCTCTTCTCCTTCCCACTGCTTCTCTGGCCAGTCGCCTCTGTCTCCCACATCCCCTACAGCTCTCTGCTTGCCACCGCTTTCTTGCTCCTTATGCCCAGGACCCATGGAGCCTCATCAGTCCCTTCCCTCTGCCCGAGTCCCTCACGTCACCTTGGCGAGAAGGACTTTCGCCCGCTCCCTCCGGGCCCCTGGCTTCCTTCCACCGCCATGTCCTCACATCACAGCAGCATCGCACGGGTACCGTCGCTGTCCCTTACATTCCCTCACCAATTGAATTCATCATGAACGTATGAATAAATCCCCAAGAGAATAAAAGTTCTCAGAGGTAATTGAATCGCACAAGAGTGATGGGGCTTTCTGTTTTTTTTTTCTTGACTCATTCCCAGCCGAGGTTCAATCAGCATTCATTACTCCCACCTCCCTCCATCTGAAACAGCAGAGGAACTGGGTGAAGGAGGACTCTTAGCCTTCTGATTAAATCTTCCAAACATGATGGCCTATCAAGCCCAGTAATTTGTGAGCCAGGAAACATGAGATTTTAATTCAACACAGATAAAAAGGGGCAACCCATAGAACCAGTTGAGAAGAACAGAGGAAGAGAATCATATTGAGAGAATCATGGTTTAAAATTTTCTTTTGAAAGGACAGTTTTATTAAAAAGTGTTTGAAAATATTTTCAAGTGTGGAGCCACTTAGAGTAGAAAAATGCTGAAACAATTAGCAATCAAAAGAAAATCTTCTGATTTGACATTTTTGCCCTCTTATTTGATTCTGCTTCAGTTTAAGGAAAATATTAGAAAAAACCCCTAAAATTGAATGGAAATAATAGCAATATTCTGCACATACATGCCACTTGATTAAACATTTAGATTGCAGTGTTTTGACATTCTCAAAATGAAACATTTTGACGTTATGAAATGGAATTTTTCAATAAGCTTGTTTTGATCTTTCTAGATCAAAAAATATCCTGGGATTCTCCATCAAAACGGTGTTTCGAGAATTCACTTCTCAGGCTGATTTGAGGAAATGAGATTTTCAGCAAGCGGCGTGTGGCGGCCGTCAGCCCGGCGGTTAGCGACGGAGAGGCACATCTCGCCTGACGCTGTGCCCAGCGAGGGCTCTGATGTGGCACCTCGGGACTGCACGCAGGGGTGGTGAGGAGTACCTGTGTCGAAGGCTCGCACATGCCTTTGTGCCAATGAAACATAGCCAGCCCTCGGACATACACTGCGGAGGCTCTGATGTCCTCAGCTGGGATCTAACCTGTGACCTTCAGCTCTGAAAACACAAGACTTTGCCGCCTGAGCTAAAGAAAATGTTCTGCAGCTGCAAGAAGATCGCGGGCTCTGCAGTGCTTTTGCCCACTAGAGGGAAGTGCATTCCCACGCACACGGGTGAGCGTACAGCAGTGCACACTTGATGACTTCGGACCGAGCTGGACCCAGCGGGAAGAAACCCATCTCCGCCATCGCCATGTCTCTGCCGAAGTGCCGATGGCAGCTGGAGGGGGCAACAGGCGTTGCCCGAGTGACCATATCCACCTTCCCCATCCCTTGCTATTACCAGCACTCTTGCGCAGGAACAGTCCCACCGTTGGCAGATGTCCCGTCAGTGGATAAAAATACAGCAGCAAAACTTGAGCTCTGCAGGGAAGGACTGAGCTACATGCTCGCTTGAAGAATATATACAAAGTTGTGCTGGAATCAGTGGAGGAACACTGAAGATCTGGCCCTAAGCCATTTCAGAGCTGTCTGCACTTGGAAAACTGCTAAATGCACAGATGTAATCCATACAGATGGGTTTAAACACGAGCATCCAAGGCAATGCAGTAAAGTGCACGCACTGACAGTATGTATATGTAAGCAATCAAACACAGGCTGTATGAAATTATGTATATGTGACCAAATACACGCTGTGCTGTCTGATTGCTTGTTCAGCCAGCAAGGTTAAAATATATTCTCCTGAGCAGATTGGCTTTTAAGACACAGCTCCTACATGCTAATGCAAATGTAAGAAAAGATATATCTCCATGAACAGAAGCAAGGTAAACGTATTTGTGATGTGCAGATTTGAGTGAGCTGCACAAACCTAGGGATATAAGCTACCTAATTGCCTGCATAAAGCTGGGAATACTGACAAGTGAGTCTGCACAGAAACACAGGCAGCACTCCTCAGTCCTTTGTGGATGTACTGCTATGGATGCACAGAAAGATTGTTGCATGCTTGAGTGCACAACCTCCCTCCCCTTACACAACTATGCTCCAGGTGTGAACAACCCTCAGAAAAGGTGAGTCAAAAGTACCTTTATAAATCCTAGCTAGACACCTCACATCTGAAGAAGTAATGAGGAAAGCAGGAGAGAGAGAATACAGCTGGAGAGGAGGTGATGAGAGATCACGGTAAGGAAGCCTTCATGGGTCTGAGGAAACACGTCCCTCCCCTGGGATGCTCAACAGTGTCACGGCTGCCAGTGCGTGACTGTCTCTTCTGGTGGCAAGGGAGATGGTAGACACTGTGAAGTGTGTCCCTCACACCTTGAGAGGGAAAATCACTCTGTCCCTTCTCCCTTGGAGTCTCTGTCTCCCTGTGGCTCCATCCCCCGAGGCGTGCAGTAATGTTGATGATACTGGTATTGCATAGAGAGAGAGTCCAGCAGTGTCAAGCACGAGGTCAAAAGTCTTGCACCTGGGCTTTCAGCTTAAAACACACTTTTGGACAAGAGTGGACATTATAATTAACCTGTTGGTATTTGTCCCCCTGCTAGTGTTTCCTCTGCTGCCTAAAGGGCTGTCTCCATTCCTGGGGAAAGCCTATTGCTATTTCCACTCCTGCTTTGCATTTTGTTGCAAAAACTGATAAAACTTGTACCTTTTCTGTAGTTCACTCCAACTGCTCTCAAGAGCAAAGTCTTTGGCCAATTTAAATTTGTGATACCCTGTAGAAGGCAATAGAGATTTAATGGAGCTACTTTGAGTTAGAGCATCTGGCCCCAAATTCTCCAGGGAAGCAGAGTATCATGTACCAGATTAAAGGGCCAGGTTGATGTGTGCTACAAACAGGGAATGGGGAAATTTTTTGAGATGGAAAATGATTTTGCCACCTGCTTCCTTACCTTGAGCAGGACCTAAAACAAAGTCCCTGGCAGGGTTCCTAAATGGAGTTATATTACAATAATTAACAGGGATATTATTACTCCTGGTAGTAATTTTTGATTTACAGTTTCATGCTTGTTCCTAACTTCTTTCGTTCTTTCATCACTCAAAGAAAGAGGCAGCAGAATATTATGAGGTGAGGCTGTCTGATGTCATGCTTTAAATATATTTGACAGCTAGAAATATGGAAAACTCATAAAGGAAGCCTGTCCTGATATAGTGAGATTTCCAGGGTAATTTTTTCCTGATCTGGGTACATCAATGAAAATTCAGCTCACATGGGATGTTTCTCTACCAAGAACATCCTGAATTTTGGTCTTATTTCTTGTCTCAGATACCAAGTTCTCTCCATCTCCTGTATCTTTAATGTAGGATCACTGCAAATCTCAAAAATGAAAGATATTGTTTATAATTATGTTAATTCCATGCAGTAATAGCATGAAGCAGAAACTGCACGGGAAATAAGGAGCAGTGCTGCTTTCTGGCCCTGAATTTTCCAAATCAGAGATCGACATGAGTGGGTGACTGTTTTCTTCAGGTCCACGTTGAAAGATAAAAGAACAGTGTACATCCCTACACATGAGCAACAAAACCTAGGTATGGGTTAAAATGTCAAACTGGCTTTTAAAAGATCAAAAGTAAAATAGACACCTTATCCCAGTTTATTTCAAATGGCCTCATGAACACCATAAGCGGTAGCTCAGGAGTGAAGGATGTCTCATCTTGATGACACCAAGTGTTCTGCCATTTTGTGATCCGAACACCCCATTCCGCACCAGTCTTGACCATCTAAAACATGGTCTAGCTACTCCATCAAATCAGCAGAACAGTTTATGATGGCCTTGGGGGAGATTTTAATCTCATCAGGTTTCTTCTTTCCCCTGCTTTTTTTCCTGTTGTGGGAGCAGTTGCCAGGTCTCTACTCTCATTCTGTAACTGGAACCCCTGAGAAGCAGCAGGCTGAAGAAGAGCCAGTTTATTTCATTTACTGATGCTGTAAACCCTGTCCAGCTGCTCTCCTTGTTCTGGTGAGCACCACAGCCAGGACTGCTGCTGTCTCCACATTGCAGTGCCTCCGTCAGTGTGATGAGGCTGCAGCAGCACACAGAGCATCCGTCATCAAGGAGAAGTGTGACAGCACAGATTCCCTGACACTATACCTGGGAAAACACACATTTGCAAAGAAATATGCGCATAGACCTGCAATAGTCTATACGCACATTTGCCTACATGCTTATATATAAATGTACATAGTCATGTGCCTGCACTTCGTAAGTCTGCACAAACACACTCCAAGGATCTCTATGGATATAGAAGTATAAAGCTGCCTCCTCCTGAAGAGGAGTACTTTTTTATTGCACTGATAAGCTATGTTTTGGAGACAACAGGACAAGTATCTGAAATAGCAAAATTAACTCCTGTGCAGGGGTCACATGCCACCAGCTGACGTTGTGGAAGAGCATAAGATAATCTTTCCAAAAAGACAGGGAAGCTGCCTTTTTCATTAGCTTTTGGGGGGAGATTTCTACACCTGCTACTGCTAGCCGAAAGATTGATCCTGGTTAGCTTCCACCCAGCGAAAATGTTATCTTGTATCTGTGCTGTTACCAGGAACAGAATCAGTAAAACACGTTTTATGACATATTTTTTTCTGATTTGAGTATCTTGGGGTTTAATTCTTAACTGCTGTTTGGTCCCAGTGTGACCCTGATCATAGTCAAGTCAGCTTTACAAAAAACTTCACATAGTAAAAGAAATAAGGCCTGTACGGATTCACACGGGTGCTTACATAAATGCAGAACGGTGGGCTTATTTATTTCCTTGTGGATCTAACTTGCATACGTACTTTTGAAAACCCTGCCAACCATCCAACCATCTCTGTGACACTTCATCCACCTCCCTGCTGTGGGAAATCAGTCCGAAGAGCAAGAGCCAGAGACATATCAGGTGACTGAAGGTGGAAACAACTGAACTATTAGTTAGACAGGTTTAGGCATGTTATTTTGTGGGGGAAGTGAAGAACTACCCTTCTTTTAATTTTTTCTTTGAAAAACTGGAATAACAGACCTTCTCCTCCTAACTTTCGCAATAATTTGTGCATGTGGATGTTAGCTTTGGATGCATGGATACCCTCAACTACGAAGGCGTGATGCAGGTCAGGCTCAACTACAAAGTGATGTTTGCAAGCTGGGATCAAACCAGCACAAAAGTTGTGGTCAGGTAAGGACTCAGCCCTTCCTGCGCATGTACCTGCAGCTTTTTCGTACTGCCCAGCCCCTATTAATCTTCCAGAAAGAATGGATAATATCCAGAGAGCAGCCTTTCTTCCTGATCTTTTTGTCATTTTCTCTTTGCCTACGCTTCACAAATACTGTCAGAATTAGCTTCCTTGCTGGTATTTCAGGACATCTGCATCTGATTCCAGGTGGAATCAGAATGATTGGAAAACATTGAAATGAAGAGTGAAATATTCTTTTAATGAAAAAGAAGACTCCTGGGTAGGAGTTGGAGGCTGATTTTATTTTTTTTTCATTAATCTGAACCAAGGTTCTTCAAGCCTTAGATCTCAACCAACATCTTTATCCTAACTGGGAATCATGTCCCAATAGGTCTCCACTTCAGCAATGCTTCTTACCTAAAGTCTGTCTGAAGTGGAAGAAAACTGAGTGCATCTGTTTGGGTTTCTTTTTTTCCCAGCCATTTTTGTTTTGTTCTTTTTGTTTACACAGGCTAATGATAAATTAATGGGATAAAGCAAAGGCCTTGCTGGAACAGCTGTAAACTCAAAGCAGGAAGTCATTCAAAGCCTCTGAAACCTGGCTGTGTGATGCTGGAGGAGTTAATGATGAAGAACCGAATCCTCAGCTGGAGCAAATTGGCATAGTTTGCTTGAAATACATGAGTTTCACTGATTTACAGCAGTACAGGATGTGGCCTGAAGTGTCTCACTATTCTGCTTTGTTTGCATTTTAAAGTGATCTCTGCTGGTTTCTTAATGGTTTTGTCTCCTGTTGATGTATTCGTGGGATGCCAGTAACTGAGCTGGTCTCCAGCAAGCGCAGATGGTAGAGCATGGAAAAGCACTAGCTCAGTTTCCTGGGAAAAACTTTTTCTAAGAATTTCAGAATAGCACTGAGGCTATTCCTATTCCTGCAAAGGTTTCTATGGGCTGACAGCTGGTACTGCCATAAGATCTAGTATCTGAGGTTCGTCTGTGCTCTTCTAAACATGAGGCAGTTTAATTTTGGAGAGGCTCAAAGATGGTCTTACGTTATAGAGAATATTTAGATTAGCTTTCTGACACTCTGGAGAGTGAAATGCTGGTGGAAAACAATAGCCCAGGAAGACAGTGGAATCGTAATGACCAGAGAGTTTGAAGGACAGACTGGAGACCACCCTTTGGGTACAGCACTGTCAGGGTTGATCCTCCCTTGGACAAGTGGAATTGACTTGAAAAGCTGGTTGTGTTTTATTGTAGTCTTACATTTTCTAATACTAAAATTAACCCAGCTTGAAAGACTGCTAAATTTACCAAGAGAAAGAGTGACTAAGAAATGAGTTATACATTTGCCCTTTGGCAGAGCCAGAGCTTTATCATTCAGTGTAACCAAGAGATAGTCTTTCTTCTGCTGATCATATTACCTAGCAATCCCAGCATCATCTGGATCTGCAGTCTGTGAGCAAAAAATTGTAAGCATTGGTAGAGAATATTTTCTTAACACTTGTTATAAAGTGTTTTTAGTGGAGGACACATGAGCATTCAGCTCTGCTTTTGCCTGAAAATGAAAGACTTAAAAATTGGAGGAAACAATCTTGTTGCAATTAAGCACAGGCAAAATTGCCCACAGTTATTTGCAGCTACTAAACTGGAGGCCACTCTCTGAAAGCCAGGCTATCAGACAGAGCAGCTACTTGCAATTATACCCTACTGGAGGGGACTCCTAAGCTGCCAAGATTCATGGAGGAAAGCCATTCAGAAAAATCGTGACAAACTTCTCCCCATGGAAAAAAAAAAAGCTGCTTTACTGAAGTCTAAACATTTCTTGGAAATATACCAAGTACAAAAATATTTCCATAAGGAAGATTTATGAGATCCAAAGAGAAATTTCAAAAAGTAGGGAAGAAAAAGAGACAAATAAACAAACAAACAAACTGGATGACAGAGGCCAATTTTAAAAGTGGGTGTTTAGGGAACAGACCTGGGGCATGGAGATCAAGGCTGAATCTCCAGACCTCAGAGAAGCAGCCTGAGGCTGGAGATCTCTCACCTGAAGCAGCTCTGGGCAAACCGTGTCACTTTGCCTCCAGATTGGTGCAAAAATGTAAATATGCTCTGCATTTTGTATTCCCTCCCCAGCCAGGATAAAGGATCTGTCTACTCTTACTATTTCTCATAACCTGCGTTCAGCTTCAGCTAGGGCATCACCTCAATCTCTGTTATCCATTGCATGGAGCATGCAACAGTCCAGTCTTCAGAGAGCTGAAAAGGATTAGCATGACCTCAGCCACCTTGCTGAACATAGATAACTAGAGGAACCCGAATGGGCTGTCCAGGGGAGGAGGTGGGCCAGCTGCTTTGCTGAGGCCTCTGGGCTTTAAAACCTGTGAGAGTGACCAGGCAAGGTATGTCAGCTGGATGCAGAGAAAAAGGCATGCGCTTGTAGAGGGAACAGCAATGTTTTGGCGTTATTTTTTAGATGATAATTCATAGACGGCAGGAAGACAAAATTTCCAGAGTGTTAGGTTGTGGAGTCTGTGACCAAAATTTGCTGTTTCTAAACTCGTTTGGTTCAGAGAGTTTTAATTTAGAAAATGGGATTTCTGCGTGGATATTTTGTAAAGGTGATAACAAGGAGGGTGGGAAGCAAGAAGTCAACAGGGAAATAAAATAGAAGTCATTGCAACAGATTGCTTTGTACAACCGGTTCTGATTTTTTCTCCCAGATTATAGCTCACACTGCCCTTAACATTTAGATTTTCATCTGTTTTCTCCTTATTGTGAGAGGAAAACTATGTTAGGCATCTCATAAATGCTTGTATGGGGATGTTTCCCATCTGCTTGCAGATGCACCATGCTTGCGTTCTGCTAGGAACCTGGCAGTTCTCAGTGTTTAAATGAAACTGAACCTACTCCATTTGCTGGATGGGCAGAATCCAAGGAGTGAAAATCAACATTTCTCAGCACTGGTCACTCTGTTACAGTGCACTGAGCTCTGAAAATATTTCCAAACATCCACTGCAGGTTGCTTTCTTAAGCAGGGACCCTTTGAATTAAGGCTAAGAATTAAGACATCCAAAGCCATCCAAGAAGCACGCACTCATTTGTATTTTGTGCTTAATCAGAATTATTATTTCCATTTCTTTGGCCCCCTTCCAGCTAATTCTTTTCCTTCACCATACAACATACGTATCTCTTTCCGATCCTGCAGCACTGTGGTACTTGGCCATACATACAGCGTGGGCTGCTTCCACCCCGGGATGGTTTCACTTCAACAGTAGGTGGGAAGGGCCATGCATGCTACGTTCACTTTGACACTAAGGCTTCGCTCGGCATTGTTAGTCACTGCTTTTGGCACACTTTGAAATACTCAGATGTGTAGGGCTCTGCTCTGCCCTCTTCTCTATCGGCAACCCAGCCAAAATCCAGCAGTGCCATCCAAACACTCCAGACCTTCCTAGTTCTTTGCCTGTGCAAATCTCATCTGTTTCTTTCTCTTTTGACTCGCCTGCCTCTGAAAGGTTTGTGCATTTTGCAGAAAGCATGGAGGCGGGGGGCGGGGGTGGCAGGCAAGATGAAGAACTCAGTGATATACTGAGTATATAGAACAGTGTATAATATACTGAGTGATGTAACAGCGAGAGAGCTAAGTGAATGCTACTGCCTTGTGATTTACTGCTTGCAAATGGCTTCTCTTCTTCTGAAATACTGTTAATTTAATAGACAAACATCCTAGGATAAAGGCTTGCCAGAGACGCAGCTGATGGGATAAACATCGAGAGATTAAAGACCTGTGGGCAAAGTGTATAATTCTGTTATTAAAATCCCAAAGTGCTCCCTTAAAATTAGACCCTAGCAAAGGAAGAGGAGTGGAAAACCTATGCTTAAAAGGGGGAGTTATTGTGTTGAGCACTTCAGAATCATTTGCTAAGCAAAGTTAAAAGGAATAATAGCGCTGAGCTGGGTCTTCCTCTTGTTTTCCTCCTGCTGTCCTTAACTATCAAAGTGGTATCAAAGAAACCTACTTATTAGCTATGTGTTGAGAACATTTTCCAAAGGCAGCCAGAAAGCCATCAGTGACAGCATTTCTGTGACCTCCTAATTGCATCCCACACAATGTGGCTGCTGTTAGGCCCAGAAGACAGATGCATTTGCAAAGTGTGTCCCATGTCATTATACCCCAGCTCACGAGTGAGCATGCCATGCCGAATGGTGCCTGTTAGGGTTTATTTTTACAATATCTAGTGATTCCAGCCGAGATCAAGCTGTCACTAGACTAACTGCTGCCCAGGCTCTGCCACAGTCTATACCTAAAAAGCACAGCCTCAACAGAGAGAACACACAAAAGGAGTCATCACCACCAAACTGGACAGCCAGAGGAAGTTAAGGCGTAGGGATCCCAGTCCTCTGGATAACCCTGATCTGAACAAACCCAGCACTTGATTCTTTATACACCATCGACCTGTTTTACTCTGGATTGCCTAAACAATGGACCAAGGTGGGTAGCTTGGGCTTCCTCAATATTGGACCACCTCTCAGAATGCTTTCCATGCACCCAGAGCAGCGCTGGCCGAGTCTAAACTGATGTGCAGGTCGCTGAGACAGCTGGTTTGGTTTTCTTGGATGAGAGAAGGTTCTGATTCAAGGGAAAGGAAATGCTGAAGTAGTTGCAATGATATATAGGAGGGATTTGAGGAAGACCACTGTGAAGCAAGAGTGCATTCCCCTGCCACCAGCCGTCAGCCTGACCGATATTGCTTTTGTTGGTTACTGAGAGACTAACAACTTGGCAGTGGGATGTGAGCACTAGGTAGCCAAAGACAAAGGCAAGGAGAGGTGTAGTACCTGGCTCAGCTTTCTACCTGAATGCCAAATGTTCTGACTGCTTCTGTTAGATGAGCATTACTGGTGATATCATGTGGCTACAATGGGGAAATAATTGATGAAGACTTAGTTGCTTGTTGCTCTGGATAATATAGTTGGGTACAGTAGAGCTTTTTTGACAGGGAATTTCTCTGGATATAGCTACTGATTAGCTGGTATTTTCACTCTGAAGGAATTTTTAATGCTTTGATCAAAACTTGGGATTCCTGTTTGAGTGCAGCTTCCAGGTTTTTAACCTTTTTTTTCTAAGCTGTACTGAAAAGTCAACATTTTCCCATGACTTATGACAGGAAAACTCTGAAGAAAATATTTTTTTACAAATCTCTAGCAGTTCTGCCCCCTCCCCCCCCAAATACATGCTCTTTTATATATATATATATATGAGAAGGATAACACACATTTAGGGGAAGGACTGTTCTTTAAGATTGAAAAAATCAAAATATTCTGTTACCACAGACTAAACAGCTGTCTGCAATTGAAATTTTACTGAAATCAGTGTTTGTTCCTGTAGCACGTTTTGATTTTGACAAATTGATGTTTTCCAGTGGGAGAACATCCCATCGAGATGCCAGCTACTTCTGTGATCGGTGGAATTGAAGCTTGTTTTCCACGAATATGTATCCTGTGGTTGAATTCCTGCGTATGCAGTTAATTAGAAACTCCAACAGAGTCAGCTTTTTCATGAAACTTGTGAGAACTTAATATTTTTGAGGCTGATAATCTCTGTATCACATTTGATTAAAGCTGTTTAATTAGTTCAAAGTTTATTGGATGAAACATATTCTCATACGCTTGCACATCCAAATACAGAGCATGATTTTGTTAGGAAATTAGGCCAATAGTGCACCTTTTAAAGGTTCATTTTGGCTCTGCTTTGATTGAGGTATGTCATGCTTTCCAGCTGGACACTAGAGATATGAAGGGTTTTCACTAGAGATCTCCTTTCTTCCCCAGATGCTTCCAGTGAACACAGTGACACTCAGGAAATCAGTGCCATAGACCATCCCATACTGTGAGTCTTTCCATGAGTGAATCACTCGACTCCTTGTTTTATGCAAAGACATTATACAAGGACACAACCATACCAGGACTCCCTCCAGAAACATCTTTTGGAGCTACATTAGGAGAGAGTGGAAGAGAACCCTCAGATTAACAGTTGTCAGTGACAAATTACTCCGAAATTAACCGATCACGACAAAATGCACTTTACTTTGTATTAGTCACATATCACTGATAGCAATATTAGAGTCCATAAACATGCTTTTAATGATCAAATATTATTTAATGTATGCTGAATCTCAGAGTAAGTGGAAATTAAATGGACAATTTAGTGTATCATCTCTATGCATAAGCTCAGAAGCATTTCTCCAGCGGATAAACATTGACAATAAAGCTGTTGTTCAACAGAATACTACAACTGCCAGATGTTAAAGGTTTTGGCCTTTGAACATGCTGTCCCAAAGCAAAAGGTTGACATTTGCTGTTATACTGGCATATTTTCTGTAGCGAGAAAAAAGGAAATCCAATTCTATTCTGAAGGCAGTAAGGGCTGGTGGGTAAAGGAGGGGACCTGAAAGACCTAAGAGATCCCTGTTTCCAGGCCTGTAGTTGTCAATTAAGTGGCCATGTCCTGTTCATCAGCTCTTTTTTTTCACCAACCTTGTCCTCTGTGCAACAGCTTATGCACTTAGATAGTTGCAGTAAATTAAGCTAGCAGCTCAGTCAGGTACTAGTCCTGACATTGAGCCCAAGTTGCAGCAAGGAGAAGAATGATTTATTTAACTTCCCTTGGCATGACTCTGTCCATCAGTAGTCATATAACCCCCCTCACCAACTCAGAAGACAAGGTTTCTATCTGTTTGCTTCTTCCAACTTGTATTAGTCCTGCAAAGCAGTACAGCAATAAAAAGTATTAAATTAATTTGGCATGCAAGACAGAGAGCACCTGTTAACTCTCTGGTACAATACCACGTTTGCAGAGGTGGCTGTTAAGAAAACAAATTTCTTTTTTGATTTGTAGACTGAACAAATTTAAACTGGAGTCCTTGAACACAGTCACTGAACCTCATTGTGCGTTTTGTTTAAAGACGAAAAAAGGAGACACTCTTCTCAAGAAAATGTTTTAAATACAATGAACTCTCTGCAATTCTGCAGTTCTTTCAGACTCCAACATTTGCAAAAATGCTGTTAAATTCACCTAATCCCAAAGTATTGCACAATGAGGAGCAGGTCTTGCTACACCTGTTCACTTTGAGGTAAACCAAGGGAAAAAAGTCTAGGTGGGGAGGGAAATGAACAGCACACCCAGACAACAGTGCCAGGAATGGCCTGAGACAGACTGCATTCACATCAGGATTCCTTCTCCTTGAGGGGCTTGGATGGACAGTTGCATCATTTAAAACTAAGCCAAATTAAGGACCTTCGGCAGGTCTCCCATATTAATGGAAATTTAAGTCCTCAATACTTCCCTTCTCTATCTGTACTGTGATCCCAAGGTATTCTTACAGCTGGAGCTTCCAGTGGAAAAAGTGCTGCAAAAGAATTCCTGCAGACTCCGTGAGCAAGGTATTCTCTTCTGGGGAGAATATTTACAACCCAAAATCAAAATAACTGGCTTGCACCATAAAACTCCCCAACTCAAGCTTCACCTTCAACCCTCCAAACGCTAAAGGTGGCACATGATGCATTTCCCACTCTCCCACTTTCAGAAAACCCATCTAAAATTCTTTGAATAAATATCCAAAGAGAGGGCACATGAGCAACGGTTAACTCCTTGTGCACTGTGATGGCACCTATATCAGAAGACAATCTTACCCCAGTCATGGTCGTAAGCATCTGATTATAGCTCTCTGATAACCTCCTCTGAAATAAATTCACAAGTCTTCCCACATTTGCTCAGACTCTTATAAACAAATCCCCAGTTTATCCATAATATCACAATGATGAGCTGGGGAAAAAGAATTAATTTTTTTGCCTCCCATCTTAATATTTTAGTTTGTCCCTTTGCACAGACTTGCCTTCATGCACAGGAGCCATAAATCTGGCCTGTCACTTTTATGATTATTAGTGGTTAGACCTGATGAATATTGATATGTGGCAAGCACTCTTTCGACATTAAATACATTTGCCAATTTTCCTCCTCCAAACTCCACCCGTTAATGCTTCATCCAATATGAATCAATATTGGTTTAATAATTAACATGTTTAAACATTTTTAATGTATATTTCATGATGAGAAGATCTATGTTTATTTTATGATGATAAAATATTTAGGGCCCAGGGAATTTTACTGTGCTGTCATCACAGTGTTAGTTGGGCCCTTTTCACTCTGCCTGAGGGGCATCTCTCTGTCTCTTCTCAGCGAAGCTGAGGCTGAAAAGGTTTCAGCTACTATGTGGATCTGAAGTTATCTGAAATAGGTGGTGGGGCTGAAAGGGAAGGACTGCCCGTGCGCCTGCTGCAGAGGGAGAGCCCACTGTCAGCAGCGTAAGTGCAAAACAGCACCAATGGAGACGGACAGGGATCTGACCTGGAGAGACCTGTAACAGGCTCAGCTTCAAAAGTCATTCAGACTAGGAGTTCAGACTCTTGGAAAACATGCACAAAAAGTGAGCAAGGAAAGAGAGACTAAGGCTGGCACTGGGAAGGCTTCATAGAGCCCACGGTGCTTGCTGCGTAAGTGGGGGCTTACTGTTCCCCTTTAAGCCAGCAGGCTTGACTTTCCGCTGCTGTTTCCATGCTGGCAAAAGCAGGCATTAAAACAAGAGTTGTGGAGTGGGAAGGTTTGGTGTGAGTCGAAAACCTCCCTACGTAAGTGAAGGGATTATTCCTATGTAACATGCAGAGGGTTTTGACAGCCTGACAAAGACCTGCAGGGGGGAAAAAGCTGAAGAAGCATAGATTTGGGGCTCTGATGCTTGGCTGTAGCGATCTCTGGCTCCTCAGATCCTACAAGACCTCGCCACCACATAAACTTGCAGGGGACAAATGCGAAGAGCACAGACTGTAGAGCCATGCAAATGGTATTCAGGTGATGCCTTGGCTTTACACTGGCTCTTACACAAGGGTGAATTTTGCTCTGGCTGCCGAGGGCCATCAGGGAATTGGGAATAATGAACAAACTGGCTCTGAGTTCACTGGAATTCAGGTGAAGGTTTCCTATGAGACTGTGATTAATGTGATAAAGATGATTATGTTTATTTCCATGTATTTGTTGAAAATTATTCAGCTGGTCACAGTCCAGCAGCTCCTGATGTTCCACTTCTGGGCAGCAGAACAAGTACCTTGTAGTACATCTGATCTGCCTCTAATCAGGTACCAGCCCTGACAACAGCCCTCGCACGGATGGGTTGGAGGAGTGCTGCAAGCCGTTTTCAGCAGGGCTGCTGACTGATTGCAGGAGAACACTTTTCTTGCAAGATTTGCTGTGGAACATATTTATTCCAGAAACAGATTTTGAGGAAAAAAAAAAAAAAGAATGTATCAAAGTCATGATGTCTCCTGAGAAGAGATTTCCCTGTCAAGGTGTGTGTGTTTGATAGCACATCCAGAAGGTGGAAATGTAATGTGGTTTCAAACTTTACTTTTTGAACACATGCAAACTTCTCGCATTCATGAAAAACAGAGTTCTACAGCTTAACTATGCATTTTGTGAAGCTATTGGATACTTCACAGAAGAAAAAAATCCATCAAGGGCATTAAACCCAAAGGTAACACCTCTGTCTCAGGCAGTCCCTGAGCTGCTGGTCACTGAAGGCTGAGAAAGAGCAGGAGAGAATTACTGACACTTACTTGCCCAGTCTTTCCTAGTGACAATTTTTAGCCACCATTGAACGTAAGATACTGGGCTAGGTGGACTTTTCCTTGCATCTAATAAAGCCCTTCTTTTATTCTGATGGAATGAAATGTGAAACAGAGCTGGGGGAAGGTTGGTTAGGAAACTGCTTTCTAAAAACACTGTGTTTTGACTTGAGCTTAAAAAATTTTCTGAAAAATAGGGAGCAGAAGGTGGATGCTTGCACATCCTGTTTTACATCAGGGAATTTCCTGCAAGATTTGCACAAATAAATAAATTTTTAAAAGCCAAAAAAACCCCCAACCCCTGACAGGTTTCAAAGGTTTTATTTAACTTCATTGTGATTATTTTCCGCAGCTCTGGTTAGGAGTAGCAATTATATTAATCCTTCTCCTCCAGGTTGTTAATCCTAGTAAAGCAACCTGTTGCTTGGCAGATTGTATGTTGTTAAGGAGCTCCCTCAGAACATTTATTCATGCTTGGGGATTGCATTCCTAATGCACGCACTTTTCATTTAGGCTGAAATTCACCCCTAGGAAGGGGGGCTGTGCTCAAAGCCTAGGTATCACTTAATTCATGCTTAAACCCTTCAAATCAGAGGATAAAATGAAATCCAATGGAAGAATCTACTGATGTGGTTAGGAGACCTTGGTGCAGAAATCAGCAGGGCTTTGGGTGAGAAAAGGAAGATCACTGAAATTAAAATCACTTCCTCTGAATTTGATGGGTCTGAGCTGGTGTGAGAGATGGGAGACAGAAGAAAGATGCTTGCATAGTTATGTGAGCTTGTATATTTATGCTCCAAACCTGAGTGCACAGTGTAAATCGGATAAGACAAGTAAATTGCACCCAACTAGCAGTGAAAGCAGGCAACAGCATTCATGCGGAATCTCAATTTACACCGCAGCTGGGGTCTGGAGGAGCTTCACTAGGAAAGCAGGAATCTGAATCACAATCCGCTTTCCCTTTTCCCCTGATTTTTCTCTCAGTTATTCGGCATAGTAGGTATGCTCCAGTGAGACTGACAGTACTGCACTATGAGGCTGCGAACCAGTCACCCGGTGCCTGCAAAGAAGTGTCCCACATCTGAGGATGCGTTCCACGTACTGCTAATAACCCAAGAAAGATTTGCATGGGCACCGTGCTCTGACATGGATTGCTGTCATTTCCATGTTAATACGCTGCTGTTCACCAGCCAGCAACCTTTGTCCTTGTAAAATGCTCCCATGGCTTTGTCACAGCGGAGTGGCTCAGGGGATGAACCAAGCAGACTTGCTGCCTAATGCTAATAGCAATATGTTTCCCAACTTCTTTTAAACCTATCAGGGAAAAATTCTAAATTTTGTTGCTCTGGGCACATTTAAAACTCTTCATAACATGGCTGTATCCCAACTCCTTGCAGACCTCTCTACCACCTGCTTCCCACGAGACACGAGGTCTGCTGCTCCTGGGGCGCTCCCCCCCCCGTGTGCCTTAGCAGAGGGGTGCTGTGGGTACAGAGCCAGCAAAGGGCACGTGGGGCTGTGGGCAGACACGGTGGGATGGCCCCGCTGCACGCTAGGGCTGGGATTCGTCTCTGCTGCATTTCAGCAGCTCCAGCACAACTGTCTTCAGCCGAGCTAGCTGTCTGAACTCCCCTTATAGTTGGGAAAGAGAAATAAGCAATTCCACAGCACAATTCATCTGACTTGTTTGAGATGTCTGCCTTAGAAAGAGATGAATTGGGCCCTAGAAGTGACAGTTTCTCTGCCTTGATCATAAAGGGAGGCTCGCCAACCTGCAGGGATGCAAACCTGTAAGCTCTAGGTATTTGTCCACAGCCAGAAAAATCCCAGAGTACGTGCCTTGTACTGATGCAGCCCAGGGACCCTCTGCTCTGGGGTGTCCTGCAATATCCAAGGTTGTGCCCTCTCCCGAAACAAGATCTCCTGTTCCCCAAGAAGTGTGAGGTCCCAGCTCAGAGGCTCACAGCGCCTCATTTCTCTTGATCACGGTGGTTTGCTATGACAGATATTTCGATCTGTCCTTGTATAAATCTCTTCTGAAAAGCTGTCAGGCCATGTAAGAAAGAAAGATGGAGCTCCTTCGTGCAAAGTGCTGACAGGGTGCCGCCACGTACCAGCACAACAACAGGGCACTGTGCACGAGCCAGCCACTTCTCTTACCTGACAAGAGTCTTGTCCCTTTACTCAGCTCCTCCTGTCCCCTGCTGAAGCACGAGAAGGCTTTTTGTTTTGTTTTGTCCTTTTTTTTTTTCAGTCCAGCAATAAAATGCAAATTTTTTTCCTGTTGTTCTTCTTACCATATTTAAATCGGTGTTTGATTCAATTCTGTTCTCGCCAGGTGTTTGTGTATTTTCTGATATTCCTGACTGCAAAGATATTGTTCTTCACAGACACATTTCCAGGGGAGATTTTATTCAGTGACTGCAGACATCTTCCCCTGGAAAGTACTGATGCAGATATTAAGTGACAACTGTCCTCGTGTGTTAGGAAGCATTTTAGCCCAGTTCTCTACAACCTGCTCTTCATAAGTGTCTCCAGCAGGCTCCGCTCCCAGTTTCTGCCGCAGTTTTTCCTAGAAGCCTCATCATCCACCGGTCCCAGTCTCCTCAATGCTGACCCAGCATCATGCACACTGCCCCCTTTACCGGAGTTGTGTGACATCTGACAACACACTCCTAAAGAAAGAAGCAGGAGAAGCGCAAGAGAGAAAATATTTTCAAACCTTCATTGGCAGAGGTGCATTTTTTATGTGCACCTCTCTCCACACACTTCCATGGTGCTCAGATGTCACTGAGGGCATGAAGACATAAGGGAAATGGTGGAATTTTTGAATCACAGTATTTGAATGCTGTTGACCTCAAGGTGCATGAGTCATCTTCCTTTCTCGGGCACCAGTGTGCACTCTCTGAGAGGGATGAAACTTGTTTTTTCTTGCAGGTGCCTGTCTTCAACCTGGAGAAACTAGTGAACATCAGGTATTTCGGTCATCAGTCCTACAGCTCAGCTCCCTGCTGTTACCCGTAGGCTGTGTGTGATAAACAATGATTCACATGAAATCAGAAACCTCCACTACACACATGGACACCTTTTTTTTTGCTCCTTACATGCTCTCTGCAGGTGCAAAGGCTTCAAAAACAAGCATGGTCTATGAATGCCAGACACGTCCTGCTATACCTGCTGCATCAACCAGACATTTCTATAGGATATGTATATACATCAAACACACACTCATAGCATGGAGACACACAAGAATGGGGGGAGAGATGTCAGGTATACTTGCTAGGACACACACCCACATAGAAATGCAGTGAGACACACTACATGAGCAACCATACTGTATTTTATTTACTGGAAAGTGGTCCGGAAAAGATCTACAGTAATCGCATACACGCAGTCTCATTTCCATGTGCAGACGTGCGTGCACAAACTCTTTCCCCTGGATTTTTGTGCTATGCAGTCTCCTGGGGTGAATCTATCTGGTCTGTCTCCCAGATCTATCACATTCCAGGACTTTATCCAGACCCTTTCAATGAGGTTTCAAATGTTTCTGTGCATGTTTCAATCAGTTCAGGCATGTCAGACAAGTAAGTGCTGTGGAGGTACCTGCAAATTACACCATCTGGCTGCCTCAGTGAGCCAGACAAGAGGCAGACTGCAGGGAAAGGGAGAATCCAAGCGTTAAAGGAAGGAGGGGAACATAAAACTAACCACTTGCAGAGAAGGAAGACTTAAAAATCACTCCAAATAATCTTGCAGTAAAGGTTTGCCCATTTCATTTTATTAACCAAATCTGAAAAGTGTGAAAGAATTTTCTTTGGAGTGAACCCAGTCCACTGGAAGATCATTTCCAGCTTAACCTTCGTGCTTCGAGTAATGCCAGGAGCTGTCCTGTGTGGCAGAATCTGCAGATTCCCAGGTCTGGGTCTCTGGGGGTAAGAAATGGCTCATAACTGGATGCCAGTGAGTTCAGTACAACTGATGTAAGTAGATAGCTCCACAGGCAGAGAACAGATGACAGGACCTTTTTTCCCCAGACCCATTTAAAAAAGAATATAGGTAAATTTTCATGCGTGAGTCTGCATGAAACAATGTTATTTCCAGCTAAAGAATGGGCTGGTCAGGCTTTTTGTCTTGTGTACAGCATTTCAAGTTCTCATTAAAAACAAAATCCCTCACACCACCTTTGCAAGGTGGCTTTAAATCAGAACTGGAGGATTATTATGGGAGGAAGGGTTTTTTTCAGGGGAAATAAATTATTTTCAGACAAAGTAGACCTTTTCTTTCAGAAAGTTTAAAAGGAGTAGGAAAATAAAGTTTTCTACTAGAAAAGCAAAGAAAACCAGTTAAGCAGGCTCAGACTGGGTTCTCAGGCTGAGATGGGTGGATAACCCTCTGACTGGAAGCAAGTCCTCAGAGGCAGGCTCGCTTGCCCAGGCTGAGGGACAGGAACAGCCAGTGACACGATGGCTAGTGTCACCATGATGCCAACTGTACCTATTCTGGTGGTAAATCAAACATGCTCCTCTGTTGTGATGTTGATCTGGCACTTTTCCTTAGCAGAAAGCTCCTAGAGGGTAAAAACAAGGAGGGGGGAAAAAGTGTTTATTTGTTGAAAGGGAAGCATGTTTTTGTTGACTCAACTTTCATTAAATGGCTCTCATTATTGCCACAGTGTGAGCTATTGGCACAAGCCTCTGCTCTGTCATTAAACCCCACTGCCATCTGGAAGAGCAAGAGAAGGGAAGCAGGGCAGAAGAAGAGCTGGAGCGTCCATCCCTCTCCCCACACCCTGTCCCCGAGCTCGCCCTGATCTGAAAGAGAGATGCTGTGCTGGGAGGTGCCAGGAGCCCCGTGGCTGAGCTATAAATCTCACTCTGTCAGAGAGGAAGATTTATACTCACAGCTTGGAAACAACGCCTGTAGCATACACACACACACACGCGCGCACGCACACACACGCATGCACATTCTCGTGCGGCAAAAAAACCAGCAGCTTTGCCAGAACTGAGACTGAAGACAAGGTGCAGTCCCAGGAACAGCTAAATTGCTTTCATGACTTTCCAGAGGCATTTCGAAGACAAATTGGGGGCTAGTGTTTTAAATGTATCCCCAATTTGCATTTTGATTGGCTAACAGGCCATGCAAATTCCACAGTAAAGTACTGTTCCGTCAAAGGCATCTGACAGTTTTCAACAATTGCTGAAATGGCTTTAAAACAGACCTGTGAGAGCTAGGGAGAGAAAAAAAATAATCAAAAAACCTCTGCCTGATGAGTGAGTTCTTTCATCTGCTAAAAGCTCTCCAAGACCACAAGCCTGAGGCTGACTTTAAAGAGAGTCAATGGAGAAATATCTTCTAGACAGGGGAATGATGAAGCCTTACAACAGTCTGTCTGCCTTTCATTTGAACTCTCTCTCTCACACATGTATTTACCTTTCCTCTCTTTCTCCCTCCAGAAAAAGTCCTATCCAGGCTCATGCTTGATACCCTCGCTTGTCATGGAAGTTGGAGAGATGTCTGCCATTCAACATCTCATGGGGTTGAATGTTAGGATGGTCCTGCAGCCACAAGATCATGGGATCTTCTCCAGTTGTGAAAGATGTTGAGGCTTTAAAGTAATTTTATCGCAAGGTAAATGGATTCCTCTGTTTACAGTATCTTTAAATGGGTCACAGAGGATTTTGCCACTGAGTTGTGAATCAGACACACCCTGTTTCTGGATTCAACCATGAGACAATGTATTTCCGAAGGACGTGCCATAGGGAGGCATTAAAGTGCCCTGAAATACCACTTGGCAGGGTGAGATGAAGCTAGTTGCGTGCTCCCACAGCAGGCAACTGCACAAGAACTTTGGCCACAGCAAAGAAGCCTTTGACACACAGTGGCAAAGGGCCTGCAGGGACCTTTTGCCAGTTTGTCCCAACATTTTTGGGAGATATCAGGCAACAGAAAGAGCCTAGATTTTCTGGGGTCATACAGCTGTGCTGGGTTATCTCTCTGCAAATATTTTTGTAAGTTTGAAAAACTTTCATAACCTGAAGCAAGTTGCAAAACTAAAATTTCAAGTCCTCTTCAAAGTCAAAATGAGTAAAATAAAGATATAAACCCAATCTCTTGGTCAAGTGAAACTTCCTCTCTCAGTAGGGTAGACACCTTTTGCTCTCATTTTGTCGTGTAGTGACAAAGCAAACAAAAAGCCCTTCGATCCCGTAATTTGCTAAGCTACAAAATGAGAAGAACATTGCAGACTGTCACTTTCTGCAGTACGCAGGAGATACCCTTTGGATGGTTTGCATCACTACCCTCCACTCCCCCACCCCCCGCAAGCTTTTGAGTGAGGAAGATATTACGACTGGCCCTATCTCCATTCAAAAAGCTTTTCCAGAAATTTTCATTTTGGGCTGAAAGAGTCCTGAGATAGTCACGTCAAACAGAACCTGAGAAGCATATAGAAGAATGACTGACACTGAAAACTGCAGTTTCAGGCTACCAAGACTCTGAACTGTTTCTGACTCCAGAGATTTAAAGATCTTACCCACTCCTTTTCTGTGTGAAAGAAGCCAGCTCCTCTTTGGATGCCTTTTTGTGGATCAGCCCACTGACCTCTGTGGAGCCCTTGGGCTATCTCCATGCACAGTGACATAATAGTGATGGATAAGAATCATTTACCATTTTGGGGGAGAGGCAGAGAAAACCAACGTTTCTCAGGCCTACCCCAAACCGTGGAGCCTGGCTCTGCACCGACCTGCCCCTTTTCCCAGAGCAGTGTGCAACTCCTCAACCCGCACATTCCTCTCCCTGCCCTGCAGCTTAGCACTGACACCCCAGCAGCTTGTATACTTCTGACCTCACAAGCATTGCACAATCTGCCTATGAGACCGTTCCTCCTTCTGCTTCATCTCAGTGATGCAACATCAGCCTGAGGCGAACTCACCTGCGAAGAAGTGACTATGCCTTGAGGCTGCAAACCTTTTGAGATATGCATGCAGAATCTACCAGCTCCAACAGGCACTTTTCCCTACTTGCTCCACTTCTCTTGCTCTTTCTGGCTTCAAGTACGATGCATTCCTTCTGCATGGTTCCTAGCACACATCCTGCTGGATGCTGCTATGTGTCATAAGGCAATATGGAAAATCATCATAACAAGGTGGGATGAGGAAAGAAGGTTAACACTGAACTAGTGTGGGCTGAGAGAGATCAATGGTGCCTTTGGATTAGCCATGTTGAGAAAAAAAATAAAATAATGTGTTTAGGACATATCTGTGTGTGAATTACAAGGCTGTGAGGGCAATACATTGCAGCACAGTGCGATTCCCAGGTGCTTCAGGACTTGGGACCTGTGTGGCCCATGGAGACAGTGAATGCTCCCTCCATGCTTGCTCCAGGTGAGATGATCCTACCAGGATAAGGAGACAGCTTAGTCTGGTGTGGAGGTGCATAGGAGGAAGAGCTGCAGTCAAGGCCTCCATCCCAGAGCTAATACCCCTGAAGCGTCTGATTCTGACCCAGCTCTGCACAATGATGTATGGCTGTCCCAGCTTCCATTAGCCTTGCATTATCAATGACTGATGAATCTCTGCACCACTTGTTTTTGCATGCTCTGGATGAGGTCGCAGCAAATTACCTCAATCATCCGTTTCTCCTACAGAGAGCTCTGGCCTCAATGCATCTCTCCAGTCACCTCTTCCACTGTTCTGCTCAACATGCAGTCCCCAGTCTTAACTCACTGGCTTCTTCCTCTAGTATTCTCTCCCTATTTAACCCAAGCACATTAGTGACTTGGTCATCTATTTAATGCTTGCTAAGGTCGTTGGAGTTGTACCCTTGAGAGAGAGGAAAGAACATGCAAGATATTTTTCTCGCTACTTTCCCTCCTTCCCCAGGCCTTCCTCTAGGAGGATTTCCCTCTGGCCTTAGCTAATCAGGTAATCCAGCTCGGTGAGTGGGGAGAGCTGCCTCAGGACAAAGTTCAAGCCTTTTTCTCCTCAGTAGCTTCTTTGTGACTATTCCCATTCAGCCTTTATCAGCAGGTATTTAGTTATTAATGTCCCATCTCCATCAGGTGGATGGTGAACAGGGATGGCTGGTTTTGGAGGTCAAGTTTTTCCTTTGGGAACAGTTTTTTTTAAGGTGTTGCCTGTGGCACAAACTGGACATCTTGGTGGTTTAAAAACAACGATGAGGAGGAAGTTGGAAGGAGAGGACAACGTGACTCCCATGCACAACTCAACTATTAGAACTAGATTGCTCTTTTCTTGTTCTTTCCCATTCTTCCCTTGTGCCTTGTAATGGTCATTCGGTAGCAATTTGTGTCACGCCGTCCTGGGCTCTGAGATTCCGTAAATCCATTCATACAGCCCCCAGGAACAAATCCCATCAAATCACCAGTTTATAAACTGCATTTCAGATATGTTACATGAGCACTGATTGCAAATCTGAAGACATTTCCATTCCGCCTGAGGACAAGATTTTTAATTTAAAAAAAAAAATCCTGTCAGGGTCTGTGCAAAGGCTCTTTAGATATTCCAACCAGCACAGTTTATTTAAAAATTCAGTAAGGCAATTTTCATGGCAGCAAGGAAAAAGAAGCAGTGCTGGTGTCCGCACACCCAGTAAGGAGGAAGAAGCAGCCAGGATCTTGTCTCCCAGACCCACTCAAGCCAGACTATGCTGCTACCTCATTTTAGCTCCTAGCAGCCTACAGACCAAAAACTGAGGTACCCTTTCTGCTTGACAATTAAATTTTCTCCAACAGTGGAACATGGATTATAGAGTGGGGAGCAGAAATGGCCTTTTAAAAATAATATTCTGCCCAGGAGTCACATTAGCTAACACAGAGCAAATATAAATGATCGAGTCTATTTCTGGACTTCACGAGGCTGGTGACAATGGCTGGGGGAAGAGAGTGGTTAGCTTCGCATAGACATAGCCGTGGGAAGTGGACACAAGGTAAGTAGGAAGCATATTAAAAGTGGTTATTCTCTGCTTTGTATGAACCCTAAGGGGGTCTCTGGGAAGCAGAGACAAAACTGAATTGCTGTATTTAGTCCAGAGGTGAAGAAACACCCCTGGCTGCTCTAGACCATGTAGTAAAGGTGTTTTCTGCTACCTTATGGCCATTGCTATATTACTGCCTGCTCCTCAGGCAGGCATAGACAATAGCCAAGACATCCCCTTGCCTTGGCACAGCATCTAGACACACCCAAGCCCAGTCTTTGGAGGTCCTTATCCCTTCAAGGAAAGAAGTATTTGGAAGTTAGTGGTGCTTACAGAAAAAAGAACACCAAGAGACATCTGTCTCCCATCCCATCCCCTCTAGACCTCAGCCCAAATACCCACTCCACCAGAGGAGCTGAGACACCTGTGTGGCTTCCCCTAAGATAAGGTTTCAGCTCTCAGCCCACTGGCAGAGGAGCTGAAGGACTTTCTGAGTCTGCTGCTAACGAGATCATTAAGACAAACACAGTGATTATGTGAACCTTTCCAGTCAGAAGGATGAGGTGGGGTTTTAATTAAGGTAATTATACTCAGCTGGAAAGGCTATTTGCAAAGGCATTTAAAGCCTCTCGGAAGGTGCTGTGCTGACAAACTGGGTTTAGAGATAGTAATACTGATAGAGCATGTGAAGCCTGCTGTCTGTGTGGACTACTGGACTAGAACTACTACCTTTGCTGGTGTCTTGCTTGAGGAACCTGATGCTACCTAAGAGAGGTAGGCAATGCTTTGCCAATGGCAATGTTAAGGGTGAGTTTGTGCTGAAGCATGTTCATTATGGAGAGGACGTGGCTCTCTCAGCTCAGGGGAAATTTCAGAGTGTCTGTGCTTTTTTCTCTTTAAAAGAGGAGGAAGACTTTTAGCTTCAGAAATGTTCCCATGTCAGTAATTTGTGGGAAGTGGGCAGTATCTGCATCAGGTCAGCTGGCATTTTGTGTTTTTAGTTGAGTGTTTTGAGTGTATAGGTTTTTTTCCTAAACTCTTTTAGTGCAGTGATCTACAATTTCTATAAGAAAAGCCATTGCAGCTTGAAATTGGGAACTTGGCACTCTGACAGTGTCACACTTCTGACAATTCAAAACTTTTATGAATTTTAGAAGATGGGTTATAACTGACCCTGGCCTACAAGAGGCTGGGATTTTGATAAATCAATGCTTCCCTGTACAAGGCCCTATGGAAAACTTTTAATCAGCTCTGGTTGTGTCCACTTCACTCCCTTTTTTCACTTTTCTGACTAAAAGTCATTTACGAACCTATCACCCCTTGTTGGAGACCTGTCCTCCTCTCTCTTTGTAACAGATTTGCTGAGGTTTGGGGGTCCACGATAAGGACATCTCATTGTTTGCTCATCCTCTGCAAGAAAGACATAGCAGATCAATGTGACTTACACTTCACCCTTTCCCATTCAGTGCCGCCTCTCATTCTGTTCTGCTTTTAATATCATCTTTATTGCAAGTCTGTTCTAATGTTGCCTGTTTATTTATGGCTATTACCAAGATGATGCTTTAATTGTCGGATCAGCGCCTCCAGTCCATCAGCAAAGGAGCAGGCAGCTCTTTATAAACATCATTTTTTATTTAGCTATGCCACGTGCGCACGCACACACACACACACAATTAAGAACAACAATGGTGTTATTCCCAACAAACCCTTGTGTAGTTCTTTGTAATTTACCCCATCTTGAAAAGGACAGCCTTTGAGTCTGTTTACTGTTCTTTCTGCACTGAATATTTTGCATTGTAGATCTGGAAAAAGGAAATTTAATTAGAGGAGTGTTCAGGACTGTTTTTATATATATTTTCTACCAATTAGCATTTCATTAAGGCAGTTAAATTGTATTTTCCAGAGACAGACACAACCCATTGCAGAGTATTATTTTAAGATCTCATTTCTTTTTTTCTCTTCTTGCAGGCTGAAAATGAAATCAGGCAGTGATTGATTAATTATTAATTCATTACTGGTGATTGGATTAGGCTGGAGCTGGTCAGGAGTGCGAGAGAGAGAAAGAGGGGAAAGTGCTAAGATACAGTCTTGTTTTATTTCTTTGGACATCTTCGCAGGAGCTACTTGAGATGGATAGACTTGTCCTAAAGCCAAGCAGAGATGTTGGGCTGTCTTGGATGCCTGGCACTGCCTGCTTCTGAGTATTTCCTCATGCTCACCTCCCTGCAAGATAAAGAAGGTAGATAGGGAGTGGTAATATCTCGTCAGTATCACTTCTAAAATCTTTTGGGCAAGAACCATCCTACTCCTTGGCTAATCCCCCTCTGCCTCATGATGCAGCCAGTCAGTGGGATGGATGATTGCTCTTTCTGGATGGCTGAGGAAACAGGACACATGCCCACATGTGACACTCTTGCTGGCTGACACCGGCTGTTCAAAAGGCACCTCTGCCTTGCTCTAGGAGATGGTTAAACTCTGCTGCCTTTTTCATTTCTACTTGCTCTGAAGGCTCCTCTCCATCGCTCCCTCTGTTTGCAGCCTGGCTTTGTCTCTCTTCATTGCTCTCAAGGTCACCATTGATCTGATCGTGAGTACTTTACAGCTGCAGCCTCGGACTGGCAGAAAGAGAAATTGATTGCAGTCAATTCAGCAGCAGATTGAACTGTATTGACTTGTTCCCTATTCATGCAGACGTGGAGCTCTGCTACCTTTTAATTACCATGGCTATCCCTTCTCAACATCAGTGGAGTGGTTGGAAGTGTGGGGGGACTGTACGGCCCTGAGGAAAGACTCTGGAGGTGTGTAGGTGTTTTGTTTTTTTTTGCTCAGGATTCTCACCCTGGATTCTGCTTCTGGCTATGTCTGTGGGCTTGCAGGACTTCGCCAGCACTAGCACAGTAACTTGTTGCCATCATAGAAAGTGCAGTTGCCATTTTTGAAAGGTGCAGGACTGGCAGCTTTAGAAGACTGAAAGCCTCTGTTCATCTGCTGAATGGATGCCAGTAGTACCAGCACTCGGACTGAGATAAGAGCAATGATTCCAGCAGGGCTGGTGAATGACAGCTTTTTTAGCAAATTGGAAAGTGAAAAACCAAACCAGAACAACAAAATGGCTTTCATTTAGGGTGAGAGAAAGTATTGCATTTTGATTTTTTTTTACCATTAAAACTATTGAGTAAGACAAAATTAAAGGAAATTTTAAACGTGATTTTCAAACTAGAGCTAAAATCAACACTTTGAAGATGTGTGTGTGGGAAGTTAATTTTTCCCCCTTTACTTCCCTTTCCCCTGTTCCTTCTTTCTACAAAGATCAGAAATTGTGTGGTGTTCTGATGTGACCAAATATACCATTTTACCTCTCTCCCTTGGACTTATGTCCAAGACTTCTCCCACCTCCAGGACTACTTAAACCTAGACCTGACAATTTTTGTAAGGATGCTAACCCCAGGCTGAGTTCATGCACTACATAGCCCAGCTTCCACTGACTGGACAAGACAAATAGTTCATTTTACATGAACTATTAAAACACCATCAGCTGGCCACAGCTTCCCTTAGGACCCAGACTGGTGACCTGTAGAGCTCTTTCCTACACCTTTCCATATAATATGGGGTGTTTTTTCTTGGCTGACTGGATAGGCAATGGTGTACGGAGCCTGACTTCATAGGGTCAGATGAAATAAGTGAAAGGTCTTCACCTTTTCAAATACCTGCCAAGGATAATAAACCTTCATTTTAATCCTGCACCAGGCAAATGTACTGAGATGAGATGTTCAGTATGTATATACATGACCATGGTTTTAGCCCTTGCTTTCCAAAAGGTCATTATATGGAAGTCATCACTTGTCTTCATGGAAATCACAAACCCTCTGGACAAAATAGAATGGGCTCAGTCCTGTACTCCAACTCCTGTGGTCGAGAGACGGTGTTGTTATTGTTAGCAGACTATTGACTACTGCAATCCAAACTGAAAGCTAACATAGAGGCCAGCTTTACAGTATAAAGCCCTTTGCTTCTGCCCTTGTAGAAAGACCCTTCCTCTTTTCTTTGCAGCATCCCAAAGGGGAGAAGTGAATTCCAGCGGTTTACAGCTCCCAGGGAGAGAATGTGCTGTGATAATCTCTCCTCCAGTTTCTGGCTGTTAAAATAAATTCTTCCCATGTTAGTAAGACTCCCCTGAGGCCTCAGGAGAACAGGTGCTCACTTGACCCAAGTGTCACCTGCACCTAATATATCACATCAGCCTTGGGGAGGGAGGGAAAATGCAGTCAAAGCTTCCCTCCCCGCACCCACCCAGGGGAGGCCTGGCTCAGCACAGCCACAGATGCAGACCTGCATGCATGCTCAAAACTGCACAGAATGCACCTTGAGAGAGACATGGGTTGCTTATTGTGCCACTGAGCCAGTCTGCTGCCATGCCTCTGGTGATGAATGGTTCATTGGAGGGCTTGAAGGGATTGTGCAAGGCTCCTGTTAGTCCATTGCGATTTTTGAGGTGAGGCATGTATGCCAAATGTTCTTCTATGAGGTGGCCATCCACTGCCTTTTTTGAAGAAGGGTTCTGGATTCTTGTGGCTTTACCTTACATAGTTAGTACTGCTGGTCTTGGTCATGGCGACGAAAATCTTCCTCTGATTTTGGTGAATGAGCATTTTCCTGTGCAATTCTTAGAAGTGGAAGGGAAGGAAAACAAAAATTTTCTTCAGTATGTTTCTTCCTGCTGTAGAAATTCCCAGGTCATCCAGTAACAACAACCCTTCCTCTGTCCTCTTCCACAGCAACCTTAAGGTGAAAAGTATCACTCAAAGTAGGTTGAATGATGGTGCATCTGAAGACAACTGGGCTAGGGAAATCCAGGCCTAAATATGTGATTCTAGAGGTGTGTGTGGAAATACTATGATAAAAGCAACAGGCCATGTCCTCTGTACACATGGTCCTGGCTGCCTACTGTTGGTTTCTGGAGGTGGGTTTAAAGAACAGTAAATCCTTCTGAAGAAGTTGTCAGGGACAGAGATGCTATAAAAGGAGATTAGAGGAGATTTCCACTGATATTAATCAACAGGGGATGGTAGAAGATGGAGAGATGTCATTTTATCTGAATAACATCAAGACCCACTTTACATCATTACAACAGTTACCTTAAAGCCACTGCAGCCAGATTATGCATTGATGACTTTAAAAAATAGTATGAATTCCGATCTGGTTCACTACAACCCAAACTCAAGGAGCATATACGCTTAGGCTTTCATTTTTGTCCATACTTAATTGTGTGCTAATTATTTAGCAGGTTATTAATTATTTTGCTAATTATTTATTCTGCATGTGACTGGTCACTTCAAATGATGTACAACATGAGTTAATTTCACACTTCATGTCATGTTTATGCTAAAGTTAAAAAGGCTTATATTTTTTCATGATTAGAGAGCAACATAGAGAGGCAATTGTGGAACGGTTGTTCAAGACAAGGTTCCTGAGAACCTCAGCTGGAATTTCTAAGTTGCTAGCTCTGTGTTCATTTCCAGGCTACGTGAAGCTGGATGGTCATGTTTTGCTGAATGCAATGCTGCATGAGGACTTGCATAAACTTTCTGTGAGCCTCTAGTTGTAAGAGTTTGGAAGCCATCATCTAATATGGAAATAGGGTCAACAGGACCTTCTGATTAAGCGACCAATGGATTCACAGTAATGATCAGCTCGTGAATGCTTCTGGGCACCTCTTAGAAGAGGAGTCTGGGTTGTGATACTAATGGTTTTGCACAGCAAAGATGCTTCAAAAAATTAAAAAACTGTTTATGGAGTACTCTAGGAGCAGCAAAAGATTTTATATATGGCTTCTAAATTCTTCACCAAGCTCTAAGAATAGCAAACTGCTTGTAGGAAAAAAGGGGGGATGCACATGTAGAAACATGAGTAAATAAGAATCATTGCATTTATTTGGGGTGAAATAGCAAGCAAATGAAAGCAGGTAAGAAATACACTGATGCTTTTGAAAGACTTCGGGTCGGTTTTTCTGAACGGCTCTTTAATTTACTTCTCTGCCTCACTTCACATGTCTTGGCTAATATTGATATTCAAGGATGGACGTAGGTGCAGGGGGGAGGGGATGGGAAAAGAGGAAGAACACAGATGGGAAATAGCCTTGTCTCTATGTCGTGTCATCATAGTACACACTGAGGAACTGGAGAAAGCAGGACAGCCAGCTCCAGAGTACGGGTGAAAAAGGCATGAAAAACTTTCCCATGATTCTCATTTCACTCCCATTACTAAGGCACAGGAAAAATACAATTCTTTATTGTGGAGCTAAAGGTCAGTATGTGTTTTCCCTTGTAGCAGACCTAGAAACTTTTCCCAGGGGCCACCTGTAGAACAAAGTCTCCTCACTGCAGCCATCTGGGGGTCACTAGAGGCAAGCTGAATATTGTTGTTATTTATTTCTGTTTGCTGTAACCAATTAAATGAAAGCTTATTCAGTCCATAAAGAGAAACAGCCTGGGGAGTGTGGGAGGGAAAGGCGTTGAAAAGAGGCTTTTTATCTTTGACACGCGCTCCGGAGCAGAGGATTGAAGGTCAATGTGTACATATCGCACTGGGCTGATTACAGTGTTGACAGCCGTTCCCTTAGTTTTATGAAATTATCAATTGATCTGTGATTGAAGAATCTAATCAATGCTTAGAAAATACAGTGGAAAAGTCAGTTGGGTTGGATTGTTCTACATCTGGCTCCATGGGAGGGGTCTCTCCAGGAACGATTCATCTTCCTGGGACAGGGGTTAATACCACTTTCCCTTTTACAGTTTGATGGGAGGACAACCTTTACTATCAGAGGCCTTGTTTCTTAACTGACAGGGCATCCTGTCCTTTTGTTGTACTTTAATTCAAGGAGAACAGATTTGCTCACCCACTACTAAAATGACACGGAATTGTGAACATACCAATGTTACAAAGATACTCACTTGGATTCAGCTCTAAGTGAAAGGTTTGCATATCACCAAAGGACTCTGGCAACATTTTTAAGCAATTAAAGATCTCTGGATATTGGTAGTTCCATATCCCCAAGAAAGCAGTGCAAAGTCTATCTCATGATTGTCATTCTTAAAAGACCTTTGACAGAATTTACAGGAAAGGAAGCCACCACCTCTGAAATGAGGCAAACCCTAGGAACTCTCAGCAGTGTTTGCTGGAGCGTGAGAATGGAGTCAGAATAGATGGAACATCTGCAAAGGAAAATCTGAGAGTTTCTATTTACAAAATGATAAAATGGGCAAAGTTTATCAAAAAGCATCCTGACAAAATATGGGGAAAAAAGGAATTTAATCTGTAATATGTGCTGATGTCTTTTTAACCATATTAGAAATCTCCTAATATTAACTACTTTCTGAAAGACCCATATCCAGGTCCCATACTATAATTTGGATAGTTCATCTTTTAGCTACTTTAAGAATCAAGTCTTCAGTTTTCATAACAGAGAAGTTGGAAAATATCTTTTGTGACCATTCTGAAGGATGAGAAAATAGAAGTCGAATAAAATACACTTTTCCATTTAAGTTAGTTTTGTGTTTTGCAGAAAGTACCTTAGACTGTAGAGAAAAATGTAAATTTTTAAATGCTTGAACATTTCGGTACTGAGCAACATAGAACTGGTGTCAATGCATGGATTTTCTCCTGGAGCTTTCCCCTCTGAAGGCTGAACAGATCTGCTATATCACCACTGTTTTTCTATCAGGATATAGTATTTTCTGGCTATCTATACTATTTTTTCTGTACTATTTTCTAACCTAAGTACACATCATTTCCCTTTCAACTTCTTTGCTCTGTCACTGGAAGTGCAGTGGTCAGGAATTATGCAGAACCTGGAGTCCAGCATTAACCAGTCATTAATTAAAAGAATAATGGCAAAAATGTTATTTCTACACTTTTGTAAGCATTCCTGCACACCTCAGCCTTCCAAAGCTGGTAAACTTGACAAGATCCAGTACACCAGGTGGGGTGATATTGATGTTTTTGCCTGCTCTGACCTTCAAAAGGCAGAAAGAACACCCATTAAGAAGCCTTAGAAACATTCTCCTTGTTTTGTGTAGCAGCTGATGAAATTACTCCAGTGAAAAATCACGAAAACATTACCATTACCTGCATTATGACAGCAATTCAGAACTCTTGTAAAGATTGCAGCTTTGTTATGCTAAGGGATGTTCAGACACATAAGTAGACATACCTGGTCTGAGGACCTTCATGTCTGAATAGTCAGAAGAGTTTTTGGAATCCAGAACGCTCTAAAATGAAAAGTCTGTTCTTCAAGGCAACAGTAATGACTTAAGAATACAAGGCTTTAAGTCAACAATAACGCAGGGATTTGGAGCTGTGGAGCATGCCCTTTCTTTTGCTAAAGGAGATTTGTATTTTTTTTGTACTACTGCAAGGAGGTATGAAAGGAGGACTTGTTTTTTGCCAAATGAAGGAAGCAATTCTCAAAATGAAGCAAATAGACGAAACACTGACATTATGAAGTTTCAGTAAGCTGAAGCTCCATATATATGGAGCTTCTAATGACACCTCAGACCATAATAAAAGCCCTTCTCTGAAACAGAGGGGGGAAAAAAAGTATGGGAGAAAGGAGGTTTTCCTAGTCCACTGCTTTGCAAAAGTGAATGTAACTCTTCAGAGTCAGGCTGGGTGTTGCTTGAGTGGTGGAGTTGTGATAACTGAAATTGGTACATGTGTTCAAACACCTGTCAGTAGTTCTCCACCTTCACAGCCTGGTTTCTAAGCGTCTGTGGTACCCTACCACCAGTTGGTAGAAAATAACTGTCTCAGTTAAATCCCACTGCTTTATTTTCAAGACTGTAGCTCGACTCAGAAGGCAGCAGAGAAATGGGAGAGGTTATCCCATGCCCTTTCCTGACTTGATTGAGGTGGCTTTAGCAAGCAAATGTATTTCCACTCTCCTTTTAAAATGCTTTACAACTTAATAAAATGGAAAATCAAATTGCAAGAGGACAAAATGATTTTCATAAACATTGTTGTGGGCAAAGGGGTCCTTTGGATAATAGCACTTTTATCTCTGTTTTTGAATCTTCAGGCTGCCCTAAATGCATGTAATAACAGTAAGTCATTCACAACATGCACATTCTCACAGAATTACTGTATTAAACAACTGTGGTAAACTGGTGGGGAGTGAAGGTATATCTTTTTTTATTATCCCTGCAAACAGAACAGAAGCTGATTGGTAGATGCTGGCCTTGCTGCCATGGATAGATAAGATCTAAGCCTATGGAGGTCAGCTCGGACAGTCATCATTTACTACTCATAGGCACTGTCCTGTGGTCACCCAGAACTGCAGGTGGAGGGATGGAAATAAATGGTGACTTCTGGGGAGCTGTAGTGGTGGAAAGGGCTTTTTTTAATGGCAGAGATTTATACTTACAGACTACAAGCTGAACTAGAGAGCCATGGGGATGAGGTTTCCCTCTTAATGAGAAATGTTAAAACAAATCCTCAGTCAACTGTCTCTGCACAACCTGTACTGTTAGTAAGTTCAGGCTTTGGCTAAAACTGAATTGACTTTTTATCGTCACAGCTGAGTTACAGAACTGGAAAGCACTGAGTGAGCTGGTAATGATGAGGTGGGACTGTTGTTCTCAGAGCCCTTCTTGTCCTGTCTCAAGTTACTTCTGTAATATGTTGTCTGCAAGGGAAGGGGCTGTGACTGTAGATATGCATGTGCTCCAGAAGCAAATCGTGGCCATTCCTCAATGCTTGCTTACATTCTATATCACTCGGTAGGACAGAGGGTTGAGCACAGGAGATGGGAGGAATGAGAAAGCCAGGAGGCTGAGCCACGATGTGCTTTTGTGCAAACTCTGCTTCAAGGAGTAGTCTGCTCAGCCCTCGGGCAAAGGCGCCAGGGACATCATGTGAGGACTGAGTGAGACCTAAGTCAGAGTTCCAGACTTTGACCTCCTGGACTCATCTGCACATCCCATGGTGTCAGACTGAAAGTTTCCTTCTCTTAGTTTTTACTGTAAATAAAATCCCATGACTGAGAAGTTTTCTTGAAACAGAAATCTTTTCCCTGCAAAGTTTGGTGCCAAAAGACTGACATTTTTGAACTAAAACCCCTTTCATCAGAGAATGCACCTCCATCTCTATTCTGCAGATATTGGTAGGTTTATCTGCTTCTAACAAGGGCTGAGAAGGAACATTTTGTCTCCTGTGAATATGGCATGTTTGGGGAAACCATGTTTTTGACAGATTGTTCTCAGAGCCCTCTGTTATTAGATATGTTTCCCTGTTTGAACTCCAAGGGGTGGAAAAGTTTAGCTTTAATGGCAGGAAGCAGATATATCATCATGTGGTGGAAATATTTCCCTCCATGCTGAGAACTCTTTAGTAAAATTCTGGTGGAATAGTTTTGAATTTTTCCTTTTCCCTGTGCTCCTAAATTGTAAAACCTTTGCTAGCAGACCCTCGAAACAAACACTGGCAGAGCAGAGGTGGTGAAAATGGGAACAAGAAGTTATCTCCAGGGCCTCTAGATTTCCTTTATACACAAAGCCATGTTAGTTACTATGTCACTTATTTCTGATGATTTGAAGTCACGGGTTTTGAGGCGCTGTGGACTGAGATCTTCCATTAGAAGGAGGTTCATCCAGGGGTTATGAAACAGGCTTACTATTTTGGAAGCAACAGTAAAATTTGCTGTCTGGACACATCTTTTCTATGATACTTTACGGATAAGTCTCCTCAGTCTGTCAGGTTCTCATCTATAAAAATGATAAGAATATTTCCATCTTATCCTAAATGTGTTATGAAATAAATCTAGAAGAGTGAGTCTTTCTGTCTCCCTGTGTGCACACGGACATCTGCTTACACTCGCTCCTCCCTTGCCGCAGAGACGTTACTTCATTCTTACAGCAGAGTCACAGCTTCTAAGAGGCAAAAAATGTTGGCTTATGCCTGAACCGTTTTTTCTCTTTGGGCAAAATAACATTCTAAAGATGACACAAAATTCTGCCACCAGACATCAATTTCACAGTGCTCTCTGTAGCTGAGACACATCCTGGTTGAATGTGACTGAAGAAGCTCATCAAAAGAGGAGTTTGTCTGTCCGCTAAGATCTAAGTCAAGTGGTACGTAGTATAACAATGTGGGTCAAAACCCGTTAGCTGTGTTTCCTAGTTATAGTTAGGTGTAACATATATAATGCTCAGATATTAATCAAATTATGTATTATTAATTATCATTCCTATTTGAGTCTGAAGAATAATAATATATTTCAACCTAAACATAGGCACTTTTTTCTCTTCTCTTAGTCTATAACAAGTTGATGTTTCTTTCTGTGTGGAGATCACAAAACCTGAGATTACAGAACTGGTCTGAGAAAGCTAAAATCTATTCCAGTGATCCGTGGGGCAATCCTGATTAATGCTCTGACAGCTCTTGCTTGAGTTTCCTTACCTAGAGAAGTAATAAAGAAACAAAGTCTCATTAGAGTCCAGCTAAATTTGTGCTTGTTAAGTACTATTCAGAACAGAGGTGTTTGGAGCTATACAAAGCAGCTAAGCACACGTCTGTGTGCATTCTGACATACACTACCCTTTCTCAGGAAAAGAGGCTGTAATAGAATACTTTGCCCCGTCAGAGGATTTGAATCGGTCTTACCTGCAACATCAGGGTCAGAACAACCCTGTGTCCTAACGTATTGCTCTTCTGAAAGTCTAGGGGACTACTCACCCTGTCACCCACCCAAGGGAACCTCAGGGTGCTGTGGATATACAAGCAGGATCACACCATATTTGGGGTTATCTTGTACAGTTCTCCACCTACCGTTTCATTGGCGAGTGCACCAACAAGGAGTTTAGTCTATGGGTCTGATTAGAAACCCACTTTAAATCAATAGGAGTCTTCCCTTTCAGCAAACAGGATTTGAGCATGCCAGTTTGTAAGGCTACTTGGGCCTCACTGGGATGAAAGGCACTGTACTGAAATGTAATACAAAAAAGTTCCTTCTTCCACACGTTCCTATTCACATGAATACAGGTACATCCACCTATTTCAGTATACTGAAATGAATATCTGCTACAAGAATAAAGCCTATCGAAGCCTAAACACAGTACAATCAGCCTTCTATGTAGATGCAAAACCTTACTGCAGCAGCAGCAAAAAGAATTAAACTCAACAGAGGAAGACAGAGGCTCATTAAAAAGAGTTATAACAAGTCAGTTATCAGACATTTAAAGAATAAACTTGTTAGAATAAACCTGTTAAATAAATCCTCAGTAAAGCTAATTAGGTCGGTGTTACGCTGGCACAATGGCTCCCTTCTTCCATAGAAGACTTAATGATAGCATAAGCCTGTTAAAGGAATACACTAAGTATACAATAAGCCAGCTATTTAAAGGATACCTCAGTTCATCCTCTAAATCTGACCTACCTACAGATTGTCACTGGTGAGAAATATCTCCTAGGCTCCAAATGCTTATTGAAAACCCAGGCCTGTGTGACTTGAGAGAGACGTCCATGGCTGTGCCCCTTTTTCCAAACCAAGGGACTGATGACGGCTGTGGAGGAACTACATGATTGAGGGGTTTGTGTCTTTCTCTCTGTGTTGTACTCAGGGTGCAGATTAACCAACTGAACCTATTCTCAGAGCTTTAATGACAAAATTGATTGACTATTGGTGAAGCAGTAAGAAAAGAAAGAGAATAAAAATAATTACTTTTCACCTATATAGGGGCTTTTGTCAGTGCATGTGTAAGGACAGATGATTTGGAGATTAAAGATGTTTAACTGAGGCTTGCAGTATCTGGGTTTGTCCTGGTTCCTCCTCTGGATTTGTCAAACATACTCTTTCTACATCCCTTTCATAAACAACAGGGTGACTGCTGCTTCCTTTTGATTTCACCTCTTGCGATACTGAGGTCTGTGAGGCAAGCCTTATAACACCCCTCAGGATGATCTACAAAGCCAAATGAGGCTTTGGTAGTGTTAGCATTCCTGTGATAGCTTAGTCTTGCTAATTAGTGTGGGCAACTGCAGGTGTGGAGATGTTGGTGCAGACCATGGTGCTCTCAGTACTAACATTTCCCACAACTACCTTAATATTTTGCTACCGTCGTGCCTTCGTGCTGCTGTGTAGGCAAAAAGATGGGTGAGTAACTGCAGTTTGGTCAGTTCTGGCTTCTAGGTCAAAGTTATACAAACAACAATAATCCCGACAAGACAAGAGCATTAGATTGGTGTATTATAACTTCTATTAGACAGCTAGAAGCAGAAATGAAGACGAGTAAAGTGATCCCCTTGAGATTATGTGGCCATCCAGCAGCAGAGCCAAAAATAGAACCCAGGTGTCTGAGTTGGTCCTGCATATTTTTTGCAATAGATCACTCTCTCCAGAGGTGAACTGGGTGATTTTCCTTGAGAAACATGGGGAGAGTTCAATGCTGACTGGCTTGGAGGGAGATGATCTAAAACTAGCAGGGAAAGAAATGTTTATTTCTGGATAAGGTGTCACAAGCAAAAGAAAAGCTTGAAAACAAGAATTGAACACTACGTAAAGAAACACTTGACAGCCACAGCCCTTTAAGTTGCCTTGAGTGTCTATGTGCAGAATTCATTGCTAGCAACCAAAAAACAGTCGGCTCTAAAGACTGAACCTAGGGTGTGAATCTGCTGTAACAGCACTGGGACGCTGGGGGTGATGGTGCTCTAGGGGGGACATCTGGGCTGGTTCAGAGCTGCCATGGACAAATAGATACCAAGAGGGGAAAAGAGAGGAAATGAGAACCTGCAGGATCCCCTAGACTGAATTTCTGCCTCATGTTCAACCTGCTCCTAAAGAAATGCAGTAAATGAAGTGTTTGGTATGGAAAGCTGGAACATGCTGGTACCAGAGCATGTCTGGACAGCGGGAGGTGAAGAATGTAGGCAAAGTTCATTGTTAGTAATGTTACCGTTAGCAGGGAAAGGTAGCAGCTGAGTTCAGGACTGCTCAGGGAGAGGTGTGCATACACAAAGTAAGTAGCAGTCTTTGCTTTGGGAAGCATCCAAATAAAATAAAAACCCCACCTTGTTTATATACACTCTTTAACATGCTGCTTGGGGAACTGTGGCATAAAAAGCTATGTCTAAACAGTCTGGCAGCTGTGTTTCTGACTACGCACTAAGGTCTTGGTCCTAGGCACCTGAATAGGCTTCACCAGGACTCATTCTTGTTTTACTTGACTCTGTTTCTGGAGACAGATTGCTGAATATTTTGGTTTGTCCTTTCCTGCTCTGACCACTAACCAGAATAGCCTGAGAGGCTTTGTTTATGTGGGAGTTTTGCAAAGCACTGAGCTGTATGCCTTTCAACGTAGTTCCTGAAAATTGATCACATCAACTTTTTCTTAACAAGATGAGAAGTCCTGATTGTACATGAGCAATAACCCTGCTCAAGGCATGTGGTTACTGTATGGTAACAATAACCCCACTTCTCACAGTGCCAGTATACATCAGCTATCGCTCTTGTGACTCGCTGCATACCTGAGGCAAAGTGCAGTTACCTCACAGTAGCAGCATGCTCTAAAACATGTCATTCCTTAGCGATTCAAATTCTCTCCTGAATAAATAATAAATGATACCCAGGGGAAAAAAATAAAAATTACTTCTTCCTCCTCTTCCTCTACCCAATACTTGCCAGGTATATTGGTTTGTGCATAGATAATGATGATAGTCCATTCTGACCTAGACTACTGTTCATGAAAAAGTACCATCTGGCTGCATGAGTCTGTCGTAAGGTGCTGGACTCCCTGCCCTAGTGATGTGGATCCTCAAGCTCCAGAAAATGGAATTTACACCCTTTGTTTTGTGGCAGATAGCCGGGTGGCTTGGTCATTATTTATAATCCAGAGATAAAAAGACAGCAATGAAACATCTTGCGCCATCCCTTTCAGAAGCTGAAAAAAATTGCCCATACAGTTGCAGTATATCAGCATCAATTCAATGGGCATGCAGTTGGATGTGTATACGTGCTGTGACTTGTTTTTATGCTGTGGGTGGTGCCGTTCTTCTGTACTAACATCCGATCATGCGACCTTAGCACGGCCGTGCTAGATGTGTGCTGGCTTCTCTTGGGTAGATCAGAAAAGAAGCACTGACCCTCTAACCCTCATTGAAGTGCTTCAGAATTAGCTTAGAAAGACCATGGATGACAATGTCTGTCCACTTCCTCCAGCAACCCCTGTTAATCAAACTAAGATATCTCTTTCTCATGCCTGCTTCATAAACATTGAGAGATATCAGTGCCTCTTGCTTTGCCATCTCCATTGCAGTGAAAATTTTGGGGGGTCTGAGAGATGTGAAACAGATGCAAGAATATAAATATATTGAAGTGAGGAATAAAGGGGAAAAAAAAGCTCCACTGAACGTTCTAGTTCCTGCATTTGACTGCATGCGGATTTGTCTACCAACGTTTTTTTGAGTGGTCTGAAGTGCTGAGTGATTGCAGATAGAGGCAGAGTGAGGCTTGAAGCCTTCTGTGCAGTGCACAGCTCATGATGGGTTGGGAGTTACAAGTAGTTCCCTTTTGAAAGCCTTAGTCCAAGTTCAGAAGGAAACTAAGCTGCAGGTGATGAATACTGATGACTTGCACTTGGTACCAGACAATAGTAACAATAGTGAATATGAAAGACTGCTAATAAAGAGGATGGATTTGTGACTAAGATGGAAAAATCAGCAGATATGGGTTCATTTGCTTGCTCTTCTGTGCACCTCAGCAAGCTCCAGAGGAAAGTATTCAACTCCTCTAGTTTCATCCCTCTAAAATTTAGGAATTAAGTCTAAGCTGCTGATTTGTTTCCCTTTAGAGTTAACACAGAGATCTAATTTCAGAAGAAAATCCATCCCGTGTCAAAGATAGTGTCTAAGATAACAAGAAGGCTACAACCTCAGTGTTAAAATTGCCCCTTTATGTTAACTGGAGAGAACATTTAGACAAATACCTGAAACCAAATGCTTGGCCTGTTGTAATTCTCCATAAATTCAGTGGATCAAAGGATTAGTTTTGTGTCAGTTATCCTTGGTGAGGAACCTTCATATCAGTGATGGCTGGGAAACAACCAGTTCTCACTGTTCTTTCTGGTCACTACATTTTCCTAGAACAGATCTTATAATGGTCGCTGTCTTACTTCAAGCTTCAATGAGAGACAAACCACTATTATTTCTTTTACGTGGGACATCTGCTTCCTACCTAAGACCAGTAGCAACAATACCAAAAAAGCTCATCAGAAAGCTGGATCTCTGCAGACGGAAAATCTCCTGCCGCATTCACCAGAGGCTCACCATGCTCAGAACAAGTATCCTGAAAGGTGTGTGTCTAGGACACCTGAAGCTCAATTTTGAAGCTGTGGCATTTCTTCCTTTGTTTGTTTGATGCTAGAAAGGGATTTATCTCAAAAGATAAATTTGGGATATCTTAATTTAGGAGCAGTGCAAAGGTGGAGCTGCACCTGCTTGGAAAGTTCAGTGATTTCAGAATGTTTCAGGCATCTAGAGCTGCGCTGAGGATGATTCCGTTTAATGTAGAGGAAACCAGCTATCAGAAACTCCTTTCAGAAAATCAAACAAACAAAAGAGCCAAACCCACAGTTCCCAACTGTTTCTTCCTGCTCTGCTGGGACCTGCTAAAGTTTTTGCTTATCTTGGAAGGGGGTTCCAGCCTTCCCCCCAACCCCTGCTCAAGCCTTGACTGTCAGCCCTGTCTGCATTGGGGATGGTGGAAACAGCCTCTGCTAGCTCTTGCCTCTTAGCCCTGACGTTTCAGCCCACTCCCACACTTCTTCCCGCTGTCCACCAAAACAGCCTGGTATTTGTCTGGCCACGCAACCCTTCATATCACCCTTCTATGTGTTAAGGGACACCAACAGCAAATGAATATGGTTGGTGCTTAGGAGCCGGATATCTGTGCAACCAACACAAAGCACAGTTTAAATAAGATCACTGCTTACTGTGATACTGTTTGCAGAGGAGAAAGAGGAAATACATTTCACGAGAGACTGGAAGAGCAGCAGAATATCAATACAATGCTCACAAAGCAAGTGTAATCCATTTTTAGCCTGTAATAAACAATGAAGTCTGCAAAACCTTGACAAGAATACATTCTGCATCCTCAAGGAGGGCAACACAGCAGGATACATGGAAAGAAGTAGTTTGCCAGTAGCAGGAGAAGAACTCGGAGAAGGGTCTGATTATCTTTCCCAACCCATGGCACTCAAGTGAGTTTTTGCTGTAGAATCACAAATAAATGAGATTTACCTTGTGCAGTCGGCACATACAGCTCCTTTTGTACTAGGAAGTGACATTTTGTAGTGGATTGGCTGCAACAAAGTTAATGATCTTCATAGCAGCACATATGGTTCTGTGTTTTAGATTAGTGACCAAAGTAACCCTGATAGCACACTAATGTTTTAGCTATTGCTGGATAGTGCTTGCACAGTGTCAAGGCCTGCTCTGTTTCTCACTCTGCTCCCCCAGTACATAGATTGGGGGGT